>Ga0207097_1008_pt1 | contig 17538 bp, 18 predicted proteins | sample Alteio_BWMinHeat_87_FD_153541 | JGI IMG/M metagenome (GOLD analysis project Ga0207097, IMG submission 153541) | Enriched cells from forest soil in Barre Woods Harvard Forest LTER site, Petersham, Massachusetts, United States -... | ecosystem: Environmental > Terrestrial > Soil > Temperate forest >...
TCTGGAACCCTCAGGCGTTTCAAAAACTTTTAAACTATAAACTCTACCTAAATTAGTGAAAAACAGGAGGTCATCATGAGTACCTGCGACAAATAGATCTTGAATAATATCATCCGTGCCCTCAAGAGAGGCCATACCCATTTTACCTTTTCCACCTCTGTGTTGTACTCCATAAACTGAAAGTGGTACGCGTTTTATATAACCTTTTCTTGTCAGGGTTACTACAACATCTTCTTGTGTAATTAGGTCAGCCTCAGTTAATGCTTCTATAGCTCCTTCAATGCGAGTTTTGCGTTTGTCTTGATAATTATTTTTGATTTCTAAAAGCTCTTTTTCTATCTCTTTTTTTAAAATTTCTTTGTTTTCTATAATAGATTTTAAAAACGCGATACTCTTTTTAAGTTCTTCCATTTCTGTAGTAATTTTTTCTTGTTCCAATCCAGTCAAGCGTTGCAAGCGCATTTCTAAGATTGCTTTGCTTTGCTCAGGAGATAAGAGGAAGCGTTTATTTAATTGCAAAATGGCTTCTTCTGGTGTTCTGCATTTTTTAATGAGAGCAACTACTTCATCTATGTTTTGCAAAGCTATGATGAATCCGGATAAAATATGTTCGCGAGCTTTAGCTTTTTCCAGATCAAATACAGTACGTTTATAAACTATTTCTTGACGATATAAAATAAATTCATGAATCATCTGTCTTAAAGTAAAAATAGTTGGCCTGTTATCTATAAGTGCCAACATTAAAATCGAAACAGATGTTTGCAAAGATGTATAATTATATAATTGGTTAAGAACTAGATCCGGAGATTCCCCTCGCTTAAGTTCGATTACTAATCGTATACCTTTTTTATTGGATTCATCTCTAATATTTGATATTCCTTCAATTACTTTATCTTTTACTAGTTCTGCGATTTTAATGGCAAGATCTGCTTTATTTATTTGATAAGGTAACTCTGTGACAACTAAAGATGATCCTTTTTTTGTTTCCTCAATTTCTATAACAGCTCTTAAAATTAAGTTACCACGTCCGGTTTTATATGCCTTAACTATGCCGCCTCTACCACAAATTATGCCCCCTGTTGGAAAATCTGGGGCAGGGATATATTCAAAAAGTTTTTCATCGCTAATTTTTTCGTCTACAAGATAAGCCAAACATGCATTTATAATTTCAGTTAAATTATGGGGCGGAATAGATGTTGCCATACCTACGGCAATTCCAGAGGTCCCATTAATTAATAGATTTGGTAATTTACTAGGCAGTATAACTGGTTCTGTCGTAGATTCATCAAAGTTAGGAACAAATTCAACCGTTTCTTTATCTATATCAGCAAGAATTTCTTGTGTGATTTTTTCCATACGAACTTCTGTATAACGCATAGCTGCCGGACTATCACCGTCCACAGAACCCCAGTTACCCTGTCCATCAAGTAGGGGATATCTTTTGGAAAACTCTTGAACGAGCCCAACCATTGTTCCATACACAGCTTGATCACCATGTGGATGATATTTACCAAGAACTTCACCGACTACACGTACAGATTTATGATATGGTTTATTATAATAAAATCCCAAAGTATGCATTGTATACAAAATACGTCTGTGAACCGGCTTTAGCCCATCTCTGACATCTGGCAGGGCACGGCTGACAATAACAGACATTGCATAATCAAGAAACGAATTTTTTAACTCATCTTCTATAAGTATCGGAGAAATTTTTGCAAACGCATTAAGTTCTTGGTTATTGGAGTTCATCTAAGTTCCTTTTAATTCAATTTAAATCATCATAAAAAGGCGTAATTAAAGTATAAAACAATTACGAAATCATCACAAGTTACAGTTACATTCCATAATGTAAACTTACTGCAAGAGAAGCAATAGAAATCCCACCTGCCAATAATGAAATATAAAAATCCTGTCTGTTTTTCTTTTTAACTAATTTGACATTTTTTTCTGCAAGTTCCTTTGCATCCTTCGAATCTTGAGCAATATGTTCTGATAATTTTTCTAAGTTGCTTGCTATTGTACAAACATAATTTGCCATAAAATCATTGTGGTCCCCTCTGGCACGTGTTCTTTTTAAACCCAGACGGTTAGTTAGATAAAAAAGTAGACCTTTTACTCTCTTTTCTTTTTCATTGTAAAAATCTTGAAATTGTAATCCAGATTCAAGATCAACTTCATTAGCTGATAGATTAATTAGTGTATCAGCATCTAATGCTTTTTCATCTTCCCCAAAATCAATAACTACGTCATTATTATGTTCTTGCTGTTGCATACAAGAAAGAGATCGAGAGAATAAAAATAAGGTCATAAGAGTAAATTTTTTCTTCATAAACTCCTTAATTTTAAATCATATTATTATTTAGCAATACCATATGGTGAAAAATAACAAAATCTATTTTTAACATGCTACTTCAATAATTTACAAAAAAACAATATAATAATTAGTATAAGCCGATTTTCCACCCTTAAAATTGTGAATATGAATATAAAAAACTTTAATCTTAAAAATTTTACTCCTGATAAAATTAGAAATTTTTCAATAATTGCACATATAGATCATGGTAAATCTACTCTTTCAGATAGATTGCTGGAAGAAACAGGTACTCTTTCAAATAGGGTAAAACATGAGCAGTTTTTGGACAAGCTTCAGGTGGAAAAAGAGCGTGGAATTACGGTAAAAGCACAAACTGCGTCTATGTTTTACACATATAATGGAGAAACTTATCTTTTAAACTTAATTGATACTCCCGGTCATGTAGACTTTAATTATGAAGTATCCCGTTCCTTATATGCGTGTCAGGGTGCACTTTTATTAGTTGATGCTGCCCAAGGTGTTCAGGCTCAGACAATGGCTAATTTTTATTTGGCTTTTGACCAAGGTCTTTCTGTAGTGCCTGTTATAAACAAAATTGATCTTGCAAATGCACAAATAGAAAGAGTAACTAGAGAAATTCATAAATTATTTGATTTTGAAAACAATCAATTAATATTAACTTCAGCAAAAACAGGTATTGGTATAAAAGAGTTATTAAATTCTGTTATTGAACGTATACCTGCACCGGAAAGTAATTTACAAGCACCATTAAAAGCTTTGCTTTTTGATTCTTGGTTTGATGAATATAAAGGGGTAATATGTCTGATTGCAGTTAAAGATGGAGTTATTAAAAAGGGTGATTCTATTACATTGGCACAATCAAAAGATGATTACGAAGTTTTAGAAATTGGCTTGATGTATCCAGATCAAACTCCAACTGATGAACTTTATGCAGGACAAGTGGGTTATCTTGTAGCCGGTATGAAAACGGTTAAAGAGGCTCGTGTGGGTGATACAATTTATCATACAAAAAAAGAGGTTACCCCCTTTCCCGGATTTAAGCCTGCAAAATCTATGGTGTTTGCAGGGATTTATCCAATAGACAATAGCGATTTTGATGCTCTTCGTGATGCTGTAGAGAAATTAACCTTAAATGATGCGAGTGTTAGGGTAGAGAAAAAAAGTTCAGTAGCTTTAGGCTTAGGTTTTAGATGTGGTTTTTTGGGTTTATTACACATGGATGTTTTCAAGCAAAGACTTGAACAAGAATATAATATGAACGTTATTGCTACAGCGCCTAGTGTGCTTTATAAAATTAAAAATAAAAAAGGTGAAATTTACGACATAGAAAATCCATCAGATTTTCCTGAGCCTAATACAATTGAAGAGATTATGGAACCTGTAATTGAAGCTACTATTATAGTACCTAGCAAATATCTTGGAAGTTTGATTGAACTTTGCGAAAATAAAAGAGGAAAGCAGAAAGATCTAAGTTATTTAGATGAAGATAGGGTAATATTAAAATATTCATTACCATTAAATGAGGTTGCTACAGATTTTTATGATCAACTTAAATCTTTAAGTTCTGGGTATGCTAGTCTTGATTATGAAGAGGGAGGATATCAGCCTTCTAAGTTAGTGAAAATGGACATTTTACTAAATGGCAAATCTATAGATGCCTTTTCTATTATTGTACATGTTGATAAAGCTTATTATCTTGGAAGAGAATTAGTTGAAAGGCTTAAAAAAGTAATACCAAGGCAACTTTTTGAAGTGGCTATTCAGGCAGCTATAGGCGCAAAAATCATAGCACGTGAATCTATCTCTGCTTTGAGAAAAGATGTTATTGCAAAATGTTATGGTGGTGACGTTACAAGAAAGAATAAACTTTTAGATAAACAGAAAGAGGGTAAGAAAAAGATGAAGCAGGTAGGTAATGTTGAACTTCCTCAAGAAGCATTTTTAGCTATTTTGAAGAAATAGATAATGAAGATTTTTAAATTTTTAATAATTAACTTTTTATTTATTAATGGTTTTAATACAGTTGCATCTGAAATTCAATTTCTTGGACCAGATAATGTAAAAACATTGGGAAAAGTAGATCCTTTATTTACATATGAAACTTTAGATGAATTTTCAACATATATTTCAAATGTTTTAACACAACTGTCTAAGCAGCCTATTTTTTTAAATAGTATTTTCTATGCAGGAGCTGGTCGTTTTTTAATATTGGAAGAAGCTAATAAAATTATTATAATCAATCTATTGAAAATAAATGATCATAAAGATTATGTACGTAATTTGTTTTCTCTTATACGTCGGATAAGGTACCATATTTTATTTATAAATGAAAAATATAATTTAGAAATTGCGATTGAAGGTTGCAAGAAGATTATTGAAGAGTTAAAGTATGGTTGGAAAAAATTACCTAATCTAACTGATAAAACTTATGTAATTGAAAAAAACGGTTCAAAAAAAGAATTTGATTTGTTAGAAAGTGTAATTAAAAAATTTAATTTAGATGGAGTGGGAATAGTATACGATTCAGATAAATCTAGAATTTTAATAAAAGAAGATATTTTAGAGAAAGCGTTTCTGGCATTTGATTTTAATATTTCTTACTCTGTTGAAGATGCAGAAAAAATTGAAAAACTTAAAAAACTTTTAAATTTAATAATTCAAAATCCGGACAAAACAAAAAGTTTAATTCCAGTATTAAGCGAAATAGTTTTAAGTTATTTTCTAACACCGGCATATTTATTTAAATTTTCACCAAAAGAAATAGATGATTTTATAGGATCACAAGCTATTATTCCAAATAAAAAAAGTCTGAAAAGAAAAGGGAGTTTTGATAAAGGTGAAGAATCTTAATATATATTTGATTTTAATTGGAACTTTAATCACCCAAAATATTTTTGGTTATGGGTTACCAAATGTTAATTTGGGACTTACCAATATGCTTGATGGTGGGCCAATTCGTCCTAACCCTGGTTGGTATTGGTATGAATTTGCATATCTTTATCATACTGATAAATTTTTAGATTCAGTAGGTGAACCATTAGGTGGTGTTAAATCTCCTAATTTCAATTCTTTTACTATATTTTCGGAATTAATTTATCAAACAAAGAAAAATGTTCTTTTAAATGCAAAAGGAGGATTTGATTTTGGTGTATCTACAGTTGTTTGTTCACATGTTGATAGAAACAATTTAGGAATAATTAGTAGCGGAGCAGGTTTTGGAAATACTCTTCTTGGGACCTATTTACAATGGGATCCGGTTATGCGTAAAGATAGACCTCTCTTTGTACATAGATTAGAATTTCAATTTTCTTGTCCATCAGGAAAATGTGAATTACCTAGAGAAACAATAAATCCTGGAACTCGCTTTTTCTATTTTGATCCTTATTGGGCCGCAACATTTTATTTTACAGAACGAGCAAGTGCTTCTTGGCGTTTATATTATCTTTGGTGTGCAAAAAATACTGTTACGGATATAAAACAAGGAAGCGCTGTTCATCTTAATTTTAGTTTAGAGTATGAGATTATAAGGAATTTATATTTAGGTTTTAATGGTTATTATTTACAACAGATAGAAAATAATAAGCTTGAAAACATTGTAATTCCGGATAGCAAAGAACGTGTTTTAGGCCTTGGACCTGGTGTTCTTTATTTTTTCTCTACTGAGTTTGTAGTTTTTAGCTATTTATATTTCGAAACCAATGTTAGAAACAGATCTCAGGGAATGAGTTTTATTTTTAGATTTGTTAAACACTTTTAATTGCAATTTCAGATAGAAATAAATTGTTGCTTTCAGGCATCTGAATCTGCTATATTTATCTGTAGTAAGTAATTTGTGTCTTAAAATGAGGATGAAATCGTGAAGAAAATATTAATCTTATCTTTTGCAACTGTCTGCTCTTTACAAGCAGATAATTGGTATAATATCGAAGATAATGATCCTGATTGTACAAAGACTTGTGATTCACATGGCGATCGAGTAATGATAGAAAGAAAAATTCCCATAAAGACAAAGACTTTTTTTCCAATGCATCTCTCGGTACCACAACCTGTAGTAAGACAAAAGAAAGGTCAAACAACAGAAGAAAGAAGCACTATTCAGTGCTTATGTAAACAATAAAAGAGGAAGCGTTTTTGTATTAAATTTTATTTTGCTATAATTAAATTATTATGGAAAAAAATAGTTTAATTATAGGAGCATTATGAGAATAAGATTAATTATTTTTAATATTATTCACCTTTTTACATTAAATAATTTAGTTGCTTTCTATGGAATTGCAGAGAAAAAGGGGCTAAGGCCCACTATGGAGGATGCTCATAGTGTTAATGTTGGCAGTAGACACGTATATTTTGGATTATTTGATGGGCATGGTGGTAGATATATGGCAGATTATGCTGCAAAATATCTACATAAAAATATAATTCTAGATAATAAAACTCAATCTATTCGTTTAGCTATAGAACAAGGTTTCCAGAAGACTCATGACAATGCAGATAAACAATTATCAGAAAATACAGGTTGTACGGCATTAGTTGCATTGTTAGTAAAAGATGAGAAATATGATCTGAAAGATCTTTATATAGCCAGTGTAGGCGATTCTAGAGCTGTTCTTTCATTGAAAGGTACAGCCATACCTTTATCGTTTGATCATAAGCCAGATAGACCAGATGAATTAGAAAGAATTAAGAAATTAGGAGGATTTGTAAGAACTTACGGTGTTCCTAGAACTATGGGTATATTGGCCATGTCTAGAGCTTTAGGAGACAAAGGTTTAGCCCCTTATGTTATACCCACACCTGAGATATATAAGCTTAAAATTGACATTGATTTTGAGTTTATAATTTTAGCTTGTGATGGTGTTTGGGATGTTTTAGGTAATCAGGAAGCTGTTGATATTGTTCAAGAATCACTCAAACAAAATCATAATTATGCCATAGCAGCTGGAGCTTTAATTGATACAGCATTAAAAAAGGGCAGCACGGACAATGTATCGGCTCTTGTAATAAGCTTCCAAAGACATATTTAATAATAGAAAACTTTATCCAACGTGGCAAAAGCTAAGCAAATGAAGGCTGTTTAAAAAATGATCATTAAATGAGTCTAATATATCATCTTCTTTTTCATAAATCAGAAGGCCATGATTATCATGCTTCATTTGCCAGCAACAAAATGAAGGCTTATTGAAACCTATATCATTTGAGATTTTTTCTACAGTTTTATTTAAGGAATCATTTTTTTTGACACTTGGTTCATTAAAATTTTTAATTTTATTATTAAAATCAGAATTTTTTATGAATTCGCAAAATGTATCCGTGTTTAGCCATATATCATGATCATGTGGATAAGGCTCAAGATTACTAAAACCTGCTATACCCTGTATAAAATCAAAATCAGGGTTATCAATAAAATAGGCTGCTTTAGGTATATTAAAACAATTTTTATTACATATCCCGTGTAACACAAACTGTTGTACGTTGTCTAAAGAATGTAAAGATAAAATTTGTTTTGGAAGATGGCTTATGCAATTGAGTATTTTTTGATAATTTAGTAACAAATTATTTTGATCTGACACAACTCACCTCTTTTGCTTTCTTGGCACATTTTTTAACCTAAAAGCTTACCTAAGTATCTATAATAACAGGCCATTTTTAAAAAAATCAACTAATAAAAAAACATTATATCTTGATGTAACTATTCTTGCGATGATAAACTTAAGATATAATGGAACGTTTAATGAGGGTCAAAGTGAAGTTAATCAAAATTTACATTTTAATAATAATTTTGTTTCAAGGAGCAAAATTAAATTCAAGAAGTATACATAGAAAGATTGATTCAAGTTTGGCTAAAATTAGCGCAAAATGGTCAGGAGAATTACAAGAACATACCTTCATTGATTCTCATATAAGGGAACTTCCGATATTTAAAACCTATAATGAAAATTATTTTAAATCTAAAATTTTACCTAAAGGTAAGATTTCATTTAAATATGAATCAGAAAAATTTGTTGAATCTGTGAAACTTGATCGAATCATAGAAAATTTTCTTCAAGAAATTCAGAATAAAAAAAATAAATTTAAAGATTTTGTACCTTTAAAAAGAAGAGATTTTAATAAATTTACAAACTGTGGATTAAATGTAATGAAATTTAAGAATTATCCTTTTGTGCTAAAAATTTTTACAGAAACTCCTGAAAGCTTAACCGATCCTTATTCAAAAGCTTTTCAAGAAAGAGGGGTATTTGTATTGGGTGGATCATTAAGACATGTAATGGGCTTTACTAGAGTAAGAAATATAGATTTGATAAAAGAAAAGATAGAAAAGGATCCTTATTGGTCGAAGCGTATTGATTTGCCAAGAAAATGGTTTTGGTTGCCAAAGAATCCAAAATATATTGAAATTTCCGGATTAAATATAGGTAATAAAAAAAAGCAAAAAATAATTATTCCTGCCACTTATGGTATTATTTGTGATGAGATAAGGAGTGATATTAAAAACAATTCTCCTTACAAACAAGAATTTTTAAATTTATGTACCTTTTTAGATTACACATTAGACGCAAATCCCAAAAATTTCAAAATTGACGCAAATGGAACAATGGTAATAATTGATACTGAGCATTTTACAACTTTGATAGGTATACAAAAGAAAATTAAGCATTTTTATAGTTATGTGGATTGGTATTTAACTATCGCTAGTAAATATATAAAAGAAAACTTTATGAGCCCTAAAAATTATCGATATGAAAGACAAAACAATACCGACACAGATTTTCCCTTATTTTAATTATTAAGCTCATATTCTAATTGTTTTATTTTTATATTAAATTCTTTATCAGTCTCTCTCATTTTGTGAATTTTATCTATTGCATAAGATACTGTTGTATGGTCTCTCCTATTAAAAAAAGCTCCTATATCCTGAAGGGATTTCATAGTTTTTTGTTTCATTAAATACATGGCAATCTGACGAACAAAAGAAATTTGTTTTGTTTGGCTTTTTGACTGTAATTCTGAAACATTAAACGAATAATGTTTTGATATAATTTTAGCTATTGAATCTAATGAGATTGTCTTCTCTTGGGAATTTTTACAATTATTTAGGACTTTTTTGGCTAATTCAAGGCAAATTTCCTGATTAGTCAAAGAAGCAAAGGCTAATACACGGATTAAAGCACCTTCAAGTTCTCTGATATTAGAGTTTATTTTTGAAGCGATAAAATAAATTACATCATCTGATATTATTTCATTGGTGGAAGTAGCTTTTCGTTTTAGAATAGCCACCTTGGTTTCTAGTGTTGGGGCATGAATATCTGTTACTAATCCCCATTCAAACCTTGAGCGAAGTCTTTCTTCTATACCTTTAATGTTTCCTGGATAATTATCTCCTGAGAACACAATTTGTTTACTTGATTCATGCAAATTATTAAATATATGAAAAAAGGCCTCTTGAGTTTGGTCCTTATTAGATATAAATTGAACATCATCTATTAATAAAACATCAACTCGTTGATACTTGTTTTTGAATGTGTGAATTTTGTCAAATCGAATAGCGTTAATAAATTCGTTAACAAACCTATCGGTGGTTTGATAAAGAATTGAAATATTCTTGTTGTGAAGCTTAATTTCATTCCCGATTGCATGTAATAAGTGAGTTTTTCCAAGCCCAGAGTCCCCATAAATAAATAATGGGTTATATAATATTCCTGGTTTTTTTGAAATTGCGCGCGCTGCAGCATAAGCTAAGGAGTTATTTGGCCCAACTATAAATGAATCAAAAATATAAGAAGAGTTGATATGGCTTTTGATTATATTTTGGCTAGGTATATTATTTGAATTATTTTCTAATTTTGCAGGTATAACATTGTTATCATTGGAATGTTTAATAAATGATGTTTCAATTTTTTCCACAAAAAAAATTATCTTTATGCTATCAACATTAAAAAGTCTTTTTAAATGGACTTCAAATATGTTTAAATAATTGGTGCAAATCCAATCTTTTATAAAACTATTTGGAGCCTGAATATAGGCTGTCTTATTAATAAAATCCCATTTATCTAATGAAACAGCTTTAAGCCAAGTTTCAACAACTCGACTTCCCGCTTCTTGACGAACAATATCCAAAAATGAGTTCCAAATACTTTCTATCACAGAGTTTCTCTTATTTTAAAATAATTGGTATATTCAATATAGACTTATATTAAATTTAATTAAAAAATTTATATGAAAAAACAATCATTTATATTATTTCTTATTTTAATACTAATAATACCAAGTTGCTCAAATAAAAAAAACATACCTTTAGCAAAAAATTATTCAGAACAAAGCAAATTTGAAGCAGAACAAGATAATATTAGACAAGCACTTCAGCTTGTGGATAAATCTATAGAATTAGAAAATAAACCTGAATCTCTTGCTTATAAGGTAACGCTTTTATATCAGTTACAAGATTTTAAACAATGTTGCGCACTTTGTAAAAAAATAATAAATGATAAAAAAACTCCTGTTACTTTAAAAGCTGATACTTTGAATAATTATGCATGCAGTCTTTTAGCTTTAGGCAAAGAGGATAAGGCACAAGAAATTTGGCAAGAATTAACAAAAAATAAAAATTATTTGTCACCTGAAGTTGCTTGGTTAAATTTGGGTCGTTTAGAGTTACTAAACGCTATAAGAAATAAAGATCAAGATGTTTTATTTAATGAGTTTATTGTCAAGGCAAATAAAAGTTTAAGTAAAGCAGTTATGTTGTCCTCAGAGTATGTTGATGCATCATATTATCTTGCAATAACATACATTTATTTGAACAATCTTCAAAAAGCGCAAAACATATTAGAAGATATATTGCTTTTTGTTCCCGATCATAAGCTAGCTCAATCTTTATTAAGTCAAGTTAAAATAAAGATTCAGGAACCTGTAGAAAAATAGCTTTTTATTCCCTCGCTTAAAGATTTTGCTATTGCTTGAGTATATTCAGGCGAACTTAATAACTTTTCTTCTTTTTTATTAGAAACAAATCCTACTTCTATTAAAACAGATGCCATCTCTGTACCCAATAACACCTGACTTACAGAACCTTTTATCTTTCTATCAACAATATTTTTATTAATATTTTTTAAATCATCTATTAACTTATTATGTAACAACTCACATAATATTTTGTTTTTATTAATGGATCTTAGTAAATCATGATCTAAATAATAACTTTCTACGCCACTAGCGTTATTGTTATTAGAGTGATTCGCGTGAATTGAAATAAATATAGAATTTCCCGGTATTGAGTTAGCAAAGCTAGTTCTTTTGTCTAAATCAACAAAAACGTCTTTTTTTCTAGTCAAATATACGTTAAAATCTTGATCTTTTAAGAAATTATATAAACTCATGCCAATTTTATATGTGATATCTTTTTCTTGGATTCCTGATTTACCTACAGCACCTTTATCTTTACCACCATGCCCCATATCAATAATTACATTTTTTTTCTTTGATATTTTATTTGAAACAGGTTTATGCAAAATATTTATAGAAATTCCCTTTGCAGAAGTTATTGCTGTAAACGAGTAGGTTTTTATATCTATTACTTTTTTATTATCAAAAATAACTTTTATTTCTAGATCCCCAAGTTTTTTTGAAATTTTTAAATCATAAAAATTATTTTTAGTTTTTACACGATTAATCATTTTATTTGCTTCAGTACTAATTTTTATTTTTGGAAATAAAAACCTGTATTCCATAATATTGTTTTTTAATTTAGAAAACGTAAAATTTAATTTGGGGTTTTTGTTGAAATAAAAAACTAATTTATCTTCAGAGTTTCCAGTATGAAAAAAAGCTTTATTTAAAATGAGTTCAGTTTTTATAGAAAAGAAAATCAAACAAAATAATAAGCACAACTTTTTGTACATAATCGTTTTCCCTCAATTTTAAATTTACTATAACTTTTTTTATTTATAATAGATTTTAAAATATTTTCAGGAAAATTGTAGGAGTTATATTTTATTAAATTTCTTTTTGTTTTGGACGAACAGAATATTCTGAAACTATGTCGGCCAATTCTGGCAATAAACAACTGTGTTCTACTATCGCTTTCTGTACTTCTCGTCTTATTTTTTCTCTTCTTTTAGGTTCATTTTGTATTAGTAATGCTATAGAATCAACTAGTTTTCCGGACTCAATTTTTTTACTTTTTGCTATATCTAAAACAGTTTTGCCATCTTTATTTGGTAAATCTAAAGAAGCTCCAGCTCCTAATAACAATTTTACTGCATCTTCCTTATTCCAATTTACAGCCCACATTAAAGCTGTTCTGTCTTCATTATCTTGAATATCGATATCGGCACCTTTGTCTAATAATAGTTTCATTATCTCTATACGACCATTCATTGAAGCAGCTATTAACGGTGTCTCACCAAGATGACTTTGAATATCAGGATTAGCGCCACTATCTAATAATAACTTTACTATAGCTTGATGATTGCGCCAAACCGCTTTCATTAAAGCTGTTGTACTATATTCATCTTTAAAATTTATATTTGCATCTTGTTTAATAGCATTTTTAACAAGCTCTATATTACCAGTTGATGCTCCTTTTAAGAGCATTTTATTGGGATCTTGCTCACTGCTATAAATATATCCAATAGATACTAAAGATATAAATGAGAATAGTATTTTAACTTTCATCTTAACCTCCTTAAAAAGAGTAAATTAAATATATAATTATTATAATTAATACAAATAGAAAAAGCAAGATTCTCGTTAAGTTTGGGTGAATTTCGAAAATAATCAGGTTTGGCTCAGAATCTCAGAAGTTGTCCTAGGGAAAATCCCTTTATTTTTTTTATAGGTATCCAGCAGGCAAATAAACCAATTAACATAACCATTACAAAAATCCAGATAAAAATAGAAGCTTCAATTTTAATTGGTAAATGGGTCGCATAATAAACATCAGGTAATTCAATAAAAGGGTAATATTCTAAAAATTTTGCAGCCAGATATGATAATATTAAGCCAAATATAGAAGAAAAACTTACTAGAAATATACCAATTAATAAAAAAATTATTTTTATTTTAAAGTAATTTAAACCCATGCATTTTAAAATCGCAATATCTTTAGACTTTTGTGTAATGAACATAAATATTAAAGAAATAATGTTCATGGTTGCAATAGAGGTTATTAAGAAAAAAATAAAAACCATTACATATTTTTCTAATTTTAAAGCAGATACTAAAGAAGGGTATAGGTTTTTCCAAGAATAAACTTGTAATTTGAATCTTGATTTTAATATTTGTGTAATTTTATTTTCATTAACACCAGGCTTTAATTTAATTCCAATATGAGTTATTCCAGATTCTGGGTATAATGCACGTACAAGATTTAAAGAAGATATTATTGATTTTGAATCTAATTCATCTATGCCTGTATTAAATATGCCTGAAACGAAAACTTTATGTGGTTCAAAGCCAATTTTACCAAATTCAAATTCTTGAGGTACTAATATTGTTATTGTTGAACCTAAATTTATTTTTAGATCTTGTGCTAATTTTTTTCCAATTATTATTTTGTTGTTATTTAATAGTTCAAGTAAATTATTAAATAATTTAAATTCTATTTTTTCGTTTAATTTGGTTACTTTAAATTCGTTTTCAGGGTCAATCCCCTTAATTATTACAACGTTATTTATATCTTCAGATTTTGCATCTTCATTAATTTGTATAATACCATATTGGGTATTGAAGGGAGAAAAGCTGTCAATTTGGTTAAATTCATTAATTAAAATATTTTTTATTTTAGGGAAATTTATATAACCTTCACGAGATTGCATTATAAACTGGGGATAAATAGATTCTATTTTTTGCTTGGTTACAAATTCAAAACCATTCATAATTAAAGCTATTAAACTTAAAGAGAATACGGCCAGAGATATAGAAAAAAAACAGATTTTAATCATAATAGATGTAGATCCATTTTTTTTGCTAATTAAATATTTCCAAGCTATAAGTAATGAAGTTGACATATTTATGATACACCTTATAAATTATTATTGTTAACATTTGGAATATTAACAAATTATAGAAAGAAAAGTTATGATTCAAAAGAGTTCAATTTTATTTTTATTTCTTCTTCTGTTGCCGGGTTGTACTATAATAGATTGGGGAAAAAGAACATTCAATCAAGGTTGTCAGATTAATCCCTGCATAAGAATTATACCACAACAACATATACGTTCAACCCGAGTTTATTATGAATTCACAACATTGGGAATTTTTGATGCCATGTGGCTAACTAATGAGGTACAAAAATGTCACATAAAGCTTTTTGCAAAGAAGAATTTTATTAGTGAAGAACAAGCTCAGGAAATGTTGGACAAAAGATGTCTTGAAAATAGAGATTTAATTTCTTTCTATGTGCAAGTTCATGTGCCACATGTATCTAATCCTTTAACAAATAATCCCGATTCTCCTTGGATGGTTTCCTTAAAAGTTGATGACAAGACATATTTACCGTATTGTTTGAAAAAAGTAACATTGGACAGAGAATATAAATATTTATTTGGAAAATATACAAGTCAATTTAAAACCGTATACTTATTACAATTTTCAGCTAAAGATTCTGATGGAGAAGACATTATACAACCGGGAATTGAATATATAGGATTATGTTTTCATGCAATGGAAAATATAGCAACACTTACATGGGAGTTAGATGAGGATGGTAAAATGTTAAAAAATTGCTCTCCGCAAGGTTATTGTATAAACTATAATAGATCTTGTGAGATTTGTGAGAAAAAAGAAATAAATATAACTTGTAGGGAAAACGAATGCATATAGCGATAGGATCAGATCATAGAGGTTTTAAGCTTAAAGAATATTTAAGAGAGAAAATTAAAACTAATGGACAACAAAATATAAGCTGGCTGGATTGTGGAGCCTTTAATGATGCAAGATCAGACTATCCTGAATTTGCTATACCTGTTTGTCGTGAAGTAGAAGATGGAAATGCTGATTTTGGAATATTAATATGTGGTAATGGTGTCGGCATGTCTATTGCAGCAAACAAATTTTTGACTATTTATGCCGCTCTAGCTTGGTCGGAAGACGTGGCAAAAGCAAGCAAAGAAGATGATAATTCTAATGTTTTAGTTTTACCTGCTGATTTTGTAAGCAATGAATTGGCTGAAAAAATAGTATTTGCATGGATAAACGCTAAATTTAAAGGTAAAGAATATCAAAGGCGCATAGACATGATAAATGAAATTTCAGGTATGGTTATAGCTGAAGTATTAGATGGAATGGATGCAATGTCATTAGATAAAAATGACACTTGTTGTTAAAAACGATTTTTTAGACCTCTATCTGGGTCTCCAATATGTCTACAATCTAAGCATATACCTTTTTGATTGATTATCCTTTTGCATGGACATTCACATCGCACAAAGTGCAAATTTTTGCGGTCACAGGGTTTTGTCATGTGGTAAGAATTATCCATACAGCCTATAGAACTATTTAATAAATAATTATTAAAAAATATAAAACTTAGACACAGATAATATAATTTATTCATAAGATCCGGCTTGTTTTGAAAGATCTTTATAGGATATTTGATTTGTGTCTAATAAATTTTTTCCCAAAGATGTTGGGCATGTTATTGTTGTATTAGACCAAAAAATATACAAATTTGCTACAATTACAGTGATCTTTAAAAATTTCATACCTCCTCCATTTATATTTTATAAAAAGCTCTATTTAATAATAAAATAACTGTTAATATTATCAAATAGCAATAATTTTGCCCAATTTTGACTAAAACAGCCCTAAAAGAAACAGTTTTTTACTATAATAACAATTCCCTCCCCTGATATTTTGTTAAAAAGTCGAATGGGTTTCTTAAATAATTCAGATTAGTATAAAGTTATACCTGATTATTTCCGAAATTCATTCAAGTATTGAATTTGCTGTTTGAATATGATACTATATTAATAGAGTTAATTTAAGGTATCTAAAACGTTTATTAGATGGAGGATCATTTATGAAAATTTTAAAATTTATCACTTTAATAGCTATTTTGTTTAATTTATCATTAATTTCAGCTATGAAAACTAAAGAAGCTGATAAAAAACAGTTTGTGGAAGTTACACAAAAAGATGATGAACAAACATATAATCTTAAAAAGTCGATTGATTCAAGGGATTTGGAAGGTGTCAAAGAAGCAATTAAAAATGGAGCTAACGTTAATTCAAAAAATAAGTTCGGAAGAACACCTCTTCTTGAGGCAATGGTAATGCGATCATTTGCAATAGCTGATTTGTTAATTGAAAATAAAGCAACTTTAGACGATAAAAATTCATTAGGTCAAACAGCTCTTATTATGGCTGCCAGAGAGGGGCGATATGAATTAGTAGACAAGTTAATTAAGTTTGGAGCCAATACATCAGTTCGAGATTGTACGAAGAAAAATGCTTATGATTATGCATACGAACTATATCAGACTTCAAAAAATGCAAAACATTGCGACCGAGGCCCTGAAGGATGCGGAACATATATTTTTTATAATTTAGAAAATTATGCAAAAACAGTGGAATTATTATCCTAAGTGAAGTAGAACAAGATTAAATACAGGAGGTAACATGAAAAATTTAAGATTAATTGGTTTAGCTATAATTGCAGCATCTCAAGTATCACTAGCTTTAGCTATTGGAAGAGAAGAGTATCCAGATTTCAGTGCAAGATATAGAGAACTTATACGTCAACATCTTGGAGCTAGAGGATTGGCTGAATTGGTTAGTGAATATATCGATTTTGAATCACTTCTGAATGAAAATTTTAGATCTCTTTTAGTTGCAATCAGAAAAGGAAATTTTGCTGAAATGCAAACTGTGATTGCAAGGGGAGTTGATCTTAACCGAACAAATGAAGAAGGGGATACTCCTCTTATTCTAGTAATTAAAATGAATATGGAAGATAAAGATACTACTGATCAATACAGAATATTAAACTTATTGATAACAAATGGAGCCAATATTAATGCACAAGATGGCCAAGGACGCTCTGCTCTTATGGTTGCGCTTGATAGAGAATTATATCAAATAGAGTCATTATTGATAGAAAAAGGGGCTAATGTTAATACAAAAGATAGACGTGGTCGTACTCCACTCATGATTGCGCTTGATAGAGGATTATTCACAGTTGCCTCAGATTTGATCTCAAGAACA
>Ga0207097_1022_pt1 | contig 17436 bp, 18 predicted proteins | sample Alteio_BWMinHeat_87_FD_153541 | JGI IMG/M metagenome (GOLD analysis project Ga0207097, IMG submission 153541) | Enriched cells from forest soil in Barre Woods Harvard Forest LTER site, Petersham, Massachusetts, United States -... | ecosystem: Environmental > Terrestrial > Soil > Temperate forest >...
CTTTATATATTTACCGGGCTGTTTCTAAAGATGGTAAACAAATAAAAGGAAATATTGATGCCGCGTCTTTGCAAAATGCAAAGGACCAATTATTAAAAAGAGGTTTATATATAATAAGTGTTGAAGCTTCTTCTGAAACCGAAAGCACATTGCCTTGGTATAAAAATTTATTTGCAAAAAAAGTTACAGCTAAAGACAAAATTCTATTTACTAAACAGTTGGCTGTACTTCTAAAATCAGGAATACCTTTATTACAAGCAATTGAACTTTTAACTGAGCAGTTTGAAGGCAAAATGCGTTCAATTTTAGTATCATTGAAAGATGGTATTAAAGAAGGAGGCTCACTTGCTGAAGGGTTAAAAAAATATCCAAAAATTTTTGATAATATTTATGTTCAATTGGTCAAAGCTGGTGAAGCTACCGGTAAGTTGGAAGTAATTTTAGAACGTTTGACAACTTATCTTGAACGTAGACAAGCTTTACAGAAAAAAATTAAATCAGCTTTGCAGTATCCATTAACACAAATTGTGGTGGTTGGATTAGTAGTTGTTTTTCTTTTAACTTATGTTGTGCCACAAATATCCCAGATTTTCACTCAGCATGGTGGCGCATTACCATTACCTACTCGTATATTAATTGCTGCTTCAGGTTTTATAAGAAGTTATTATATTTTTATTTTAATTGTCTTAGCTTTAATAATAGGAGCTATAAGGTATTGGCTTTCAACTAAAGAGGGTGCGAAAACTTTTGATAAAATAAAATTACAATTACCCCTAATTAAATATTTCTCAAAAATTAGCGCTGTCGTACAATTTTCAAGAACATTAGGCATGCTCTTAGAAGGTGGAGTTAACTTATCTGATGCTTTGGATATAGTCGTAGATATTATAGATAATAAAGTATTAGCAGATGAACTTTCTCAAGCTCGTGATAAAATTATCAAGCAAGGTAAAATTGCACAATTTTTAAAAGAAACAAATATATTTCCTCCAATTGCAATTTATCTTATAAATACAGGAGAACAATCAGGACAACTTGATACTATGTTATTAACAGTTGCTGAAAATTATGAAGTTGAACTTAGTGAACTAACTGATAGTTTAACCGCAAAAATTGAACCTGTTATGATGTTTGTTATGGCAGCTATTGTAGGCTTTATTGTGCTTTCTATAGCATTGCCATTAACACAAATGAGCAATTTAGCTGGAGTATAATTAATATTTAATAGAAAGGATAACTATGCAGATGACTTCTGTTTCTAGGATTAGAAACTTGCAACATGGTTTCACTTTTATGGAACTTATTATAGCAATAGCAATTTTGGCTATTTTAGCTGTAACAGTTGGACCAGGTGTTCTAAGATATATTGGTGGCGCTAAACAGTCGCAGACAGAAAATAATATTGTAGCGTTAAAACAAGCTGTCGATTCGTTCTATTTAAAAACTGGTAGGTACCCTAATACACTGCAAGACTTGATTGTAAAACCTGCGGATTTGACTCCTACAAAATGGAGTGGTCCGTATCTTGAGAAGTCAGAAAAAATCCCTACAGACGGATGGGATAATGAATATGTTTATAAACTAACACCAAAAGGTGCACATCCTTATGAACTATATTCTTATGGTGCAGGTGGTCCGGAAGGCACAGCAGAAGAGATGATAAGTGCTTGGAAGTAAACGTCACGGATTTACATTTTTGGAGATAATTATAGTTGTTGCAATTATGGGTATACTTGTAACATTTATAGCTCCAAATTTTAGAAATTTATTGCCAGGTTATTCACGTAAACAATTTATAGCAAAGCTAAATGGTTTAATGCGAGTAGCCTGGCATGATGCTGTTGTTACACACAAATTACATAAAATTCTCTTTGATATAGAAAAAAGAACAGTGGATATCCAGATTGAATCAGGCAAACAAGGTGACGAATATAAGTTTAGTTCAATTAAGACTCCATTTTTAAATTCTTTATATCAATGGTCTGATGATAATTTTGAATTTAAAAATTTTTATATCGGTAACAGGGATGAAATAACCTCTGCTTTTAAAAGTACAGGTAAAGGTAAAATTTGGTATTTTATTACACCTGATGGCTTAAGTCAGCCCGTGACTTTAAATATTGTAGATATTAAGGACTCTGGGACATCTGCACAAGGTGTGCAATTTTCATTGGTTTTAAATCCATTTAGCGTGCAGTTTAAAGAATATGATGTATTTCAAAAACCGAAGTAGACTCATATTTATATCCTTTGAAACTAAATTGAATACTACTCAGTCCGTTCGCCCTGAGCGACTTCTGAGCGACCCGAAGGGGAGTCGAAGAAGGAGTCGAATGGGTAAAGAAAATTTATTTAGTCTAAAAAATTATTTTTTCAAAATAGTTTTAAAAAATTTAAAAAATAAATTTAAAAAAAATATAACCCGTTCGACTCGGTCTTCGGCTCTCCCTCATTTCGCTACGCTCATTCAGGATCGCTCAGACCTCGCTCAGGGCGAACGGAATGGAAAGGCTTCGATGTGCAGGCAGGGCGAACGAAGAGAGAACAATAGCTTTAAAAAGAAATATGTCTTGAGTAGTAGTGGCTTTTCGTTTATAGAAGTTGCATTAACAATTGCAATAATAGGCATGATGATCACTGCGCTTTTTTCTCTGCAATTTGGAGCGTTTAGAAATGTTACTCTCGAGCATGCAATTTTATCTAGAATTTTTTATATAAAAAATATTTATTATAATCCTCAGGATTTTCAAAAATTACAGAAAGATAAAACTTTTACTCAAGATATTCCAGATCCTAAAATTAAGATAGTTTCTAAATATTTAGATGTCCCTGAAAAATCTGAAGTTGCAAAAAAATTTGAAAATGTTTTTTTAGTGAAGGCGACTGGTTCTTGGCAGGGTATGCAAACAGAACAACAAGAAACTTTGGTTACTTTTGTTTTCTCAAGACCAAAAGAAGAGAAGAGTCAATGAAAACTCCAGGTTTTACTTTATTAGAATTAATTATAGCAATGGCAATTTCTTCAATGTTGGCTATTGCCTTGTTTTCCAGTTTTTATCAAATTAATAAAACTTCAGCTCTTGTTGAGCAAACAATTTCTATAGATATGCGGGCTGCTATATTGCAAAATTTATTGGAAAAAGATATTTCTGGTGTTTTTGTTCCAAAAAATAGATGAACCTAAGAAGAGTTCAACTACTCCAGCTTTACAAGAGCAAAAGAACCAGGCTGAAAAGAAAGAAAAAGAGCCAGAAAAAAAACAAGAAGAGAAAAAACAGGAACTTGAAAAAGCTTTTTTTTACATAAACTCTAGTAATAATTTAAAAGAGTTTACTTTTATTACTTGTAATCCTTTACAAATTTATGGACAAGCTAAACCAAGAATTGCTCGAGTAAGTTATAAATTACAGGAAAAAGAAAAAGGTTCTTATTCGCTAATGCGCAAAGAATCTAGCAGTATTATTTTTGGTACTGAAAAAGACTCAGTTGAATATGAAGTTATTAGTGATATTAAAGAATTAAGTTTTGAGTTCATTATTCCTGTTCCGGGAAAAGAAAAAACAGACTTTAAATCTCTTAAAGAATGGAGATCTACACAAAATATTGAAAAGCAAAAAATGTTTATACCTCAATTTGTAAAAGTTAATCTTATTTTATGGGATAATTATGTTCATGCTAATGAACAGGCTTTTGAATTTAGATTCTCTATTTATACTTTTGTTGATCATTTAACTAGAAAAGAGGAAACTAAATCTGAGCAGGCTAAAGAACCTGAAAAAGCGCCGGAGCTTGCAAAAACTAATACCCCAACAAAACCAAATATACCAGGATTAGCTAATGCAAAAAAATAACAAAAATTCTCAGGGGTATATTTTAGTTTTAACCATGATGATTATATCAATTATGGTATTAGTAGTTACTCAGATGTTTTACCAAGGAACGGCACATTTGGCATTTTCACGTACTGTTATTAGTACCCAGAAAGCAAAAATGTTAGCTTTAGGTGGTTTGCAACTTACGATCAGTAAATTATCTGTTGTTCCAAAAAAAGAGGAAAAAAAAACAGAACAGACACAAGCTGCTGGATCTGAACAAAAACCACAGAAAGATGATCAGGGTAAAAAGCTATTAAAAAAATTGTTACCAATAATTAATAGATGGCAAACAATTAATCTCAAAGAGTCTATTGAAGGAGTTGAAGGTCAAATTAAAATTTGTATAACTTGTGAAAATGGTAAAATTAATATTAATAAATTATATGATTATGGAAATCATAAATTTTTAAATCAAGGACAGACAAAGGGAGATTATAAGAAAGTTCTTGAGCAAGTTTTTAAGAAATTAGAAGATATAATCGGCAAGAAAAATATGTTTTATTCTTTACAGCAATATTTGCAAAAAAGAAAATATCCTCTTAATGATATAACAGAGCTTCTGGAAATAACTGATTTTTCATATTTTAAAGATAAACTATTTTATGAACCAGTAGATCAAAAAGGTAAATCTTTAAAAGATATTTATTTGACAGATATTTTTACTATTTGGACTGATGATGCTAAAATTCAACCATGGTTATTTTCAGATTCTTTATGTGGTGTATTGGGTTTAAGGAGAGTTGAAGGTAAAGATCTAGAGACGCGAAAACAAAGTATGGAACAATGGGTTGAAAATTTTAAACCAAAATTTCAACCGGATTTGGATTGGTCAAAAATGTTTAAACCTATTTATAATAAAGATTTGAACAGCCTACCTAAAGACTTTGATACTATTTTAGATACCCAATTTGCACCAAATATATTTTCTGTTATATCTAGTAGTATTGTAGACAATGTTGCGCAAACTTTATTTGCTATATTGCAAATACAAAAAAAGGGCGACAGTGTGGTAGTAAAGTTAAAAAAATTGTATTGGATTTAGCCTAAAAGGAATTGACTTTGCAATTAAAAACTGAAACTAAGGTAGGGCTATTTGTTTTAGTATCCATTTTCCTTTTTGCATATGCAGCAATGTATCTTGGTGTATTTAGTTTTTATTTAAGAAACTATCAACCATATTATATTTATTTTGACGATATAAATGGTCTTGCCAAAAAAGCTGATATAAAAATATCCGGTGTTAAAGTGGGATGGGTTGATCAGATTGAGCTTGAAGGAAATCAGGCTAAAATCAAAGCTATGATCTTAGCTCAATATAAATTATATTCAGATGCTTATGCAGATATAAGACAAGAAGGTTTTTTGGGACCTAAATTTTTAGAAATAGTTCCTGGTTCTTCAAGCACAAAAATTTTATTTTCTGGTGCTACACTTGAAAAGTCAGGTAAACCCAAAGTTGCAGTAGATGATTTGATGCATAGATTTGAAAAAATAGCCCAAAATATTGAAGATGTTTCTGCATCTTTGAGAAATGTTTTTGCATCTAGTGACCAACAGGATCAGCTTAAATCAATTATAAGTAATATGGATAAAGCTTCTTCAAAGATAGCAGTTTTTTCTGATGTTCTTGCAAGAAATGATCGTAATATTGATGTAATGTTAAGTAACTTTAGTTTATTTTCAGGTGATATTAGAAAACTTACAGATAGATTAGATTCTGATATATTTCCTTCATTTAGAGCTAGTATAGAAAGAATTTCTGAAGTTTTCGACCGAGACTTTAATAGAGTTGCAGGTAGACTAGATTCTACAATGAGTGAGATAGGTGGAGTGGCCGAAAAAATTAATAATGGTAAAGGTTTCTTGGGTAGACTTGTTAATGATAATGATGTCTATGATGATATAAGAGTTATTGCAAACGGATTTAGAGAAGCTACAGATTTCGCTGAAAACTTAGGGCTTGTGATAGATTCTCACGTTGAAGCTATGCAAAGACCTGCTGAACATTATGAATTTGAAGATTCCAAAGGTTACATTGATGTAAGGTTTCATACCCGTGAGGATTTGTTCTATCTTTTTCAAGTTATGGGATCTGAAAAAGGTAGTATTAACCGGACAAGAACTTTTACAGATTACTCTAATAATGAGGGAAGACCATTTTCTTTTGAAGACCTTTCAGCCTTACCACCCTCATTTTATGTTGAACTTCCTGTAACTCATAAACTTACAAATACTCGTAATACAACTAAATATGGTTTTCAAATTGGTAAAATGTATACCAATTTTGCATTGAGATTTGGTTTGTTTGAAAATACAGTAGGTGGAGCTGTTGATTATGAGTTTCCATTCTGCTCAGATAATTTTAGATGGATCAGTAGCTTTGAAGTATTTGACTGTAGAGGACAAGATCGTATAAATGATAGAAGACCCCATTTGAAATGGATAAACAGAGTATATTTATTGAAGAATATATATTTTGATTTTGGTGCAGATGACTTTGTTAGCAAACATAATGCTAGCTCTTTTGTAGGTTTAGGATTTAAATTCACTGATGATGATCTAAAACTTATATTGTCACGCTTTGGTGGATTGTTTAATGCTATGAGTGTGCAGAACTAACCTTTAGCGGCTGAATCTATTGTTTTTAAATTAAAAAGATGTTGTTTTCTATAATCTGACATCCAATTTGAAAACAAATTTTTGAAATATGTTAATCTTTGTACTCTTTCTTGTGCGATTAATATCTCTGAATCATCTATAAAATATAAATTTGCAAGATGAATTCTTTTGATTATTGTTGCATTTGAGATAAATTCTTTTAGGTTTTTTAGCTGATTCTCTGTTTGATTTATAAACATAATTAATGGATCCAAGAAATTGATTGGATCTTTTTGATTGTAATTTCTTCGATTTATATCAGTCATAAGTTCTTCTGTTAACTCTTTTTGTGGTATTGAAAGAAGACTTTCTAGAGTTAAATTAGATTTCCAATGTGACCAACATTCTGGGTTTTTTATTAAACAACGAAGTCTAATTATTTTGCAAAGGGATCCTAAATATATTGCTGAAGTTATAGATATACCTATAAGTAGTTTGTTATTTTGTGTCCAACTAGTTATAGTGTTTAAGTTTTTTGTAAAAGTTTCAGATGCTGCCTTTAAATCAAATTGAACCTTAGGAATTGTCACATGGGAAGTCTGGTTTGCTCCGGCAGATACTTTTATTATTGGATTAAACTTCATATTAAAATTTACAGGAGTGATTTTGCTATTTTCATTTACTGTATCTTTGGCTATTGAATCTGATATTTTGTTTATGATTAAAAAAATTGCAACAATAATATTAGTTTTTTTCATTTTTCCCCTTACTATTTTATAATTTATATCAAATATAAAAGTTTTAATTGTGAAAATCCATAATTTTAAATTAATTACTTAAATATATTCTCTTTGAATTTATTATGGATGATTAAGTGAGCAATTTTGTTATCGGTTTAAAAAAATGGTAAAATGAACTTTAAATTAAGTTTTTAATTTTGACAATGAAAGGTATAAAAATGAGTATAAGTAAATTTTTATTATTTTTTTTATTTTTAATCACAATCTTTGATATAAAAAGCGTTAACTTTAATAAAGAAATTAAACCTGTACAAGATTATGTATTTTTACTTTTATTTTCTGATGAACAAGATATAAGTTATTATTATTTAAAATTTGGTCTGGGAAATTTAAAGAAAAGTCATTTTCCTTCAGGTCCATCGATATCTAATGATTTTTCTGTACAGGAGCTTTGCAAAATTGAAAAAGATATCTGGCAAGAAGTTAATAATCGTTCTATAAATCTTTCTATGTTTTGTATAGAAGAACCTATTGTAGACTGTCATGGTGAAACAATATTTTTAAGAAGATGTGGTTTTGAGCTTCCAAATGATAAGAATGTTAGTTATTTATTCAATCTTGACAACAATTTTCACAATATTAAGGGTGTTATAATTTTAAGTAGCGAGCTTGATAAAATATTACAGAGTGATTATGAACCATTTTCAATAGTAGTTCCTGAAGATGATGAGAGTATAAGAGATATTGATATGGATAAAGTTAAGAAATTTGAACGTAAAGAAGATCCCATGTTTTTACGCATAATTAAAAATGTAGGTGGATTCTTGTGTACGCAATATTATGCTACATCAGATGCTATTATTAAATATAAGAAGAAATTAATAGAGTTTTTTAAGTCTGTCCATTCGTATCCTTCGACAAGCTCAGGACGAACGGACTAGGAAATAAAAATCCCCGCTCGTGGTGAGCTTGTCGAACCATACGAGCGAATTTAAAATAATTTGATTTTGTGATGAAACATGAATTTGCTGTTTATATAGAAAAACTAGATCTCATTGATCATATCTTAACAATATCTAACACAAACATTTATCATAGATTAGTTCGTGTTTTGCGTATTACTGAAAATGACCAGATAATTTTATTTAATAGAGAACTAAATATACTTACTAAAATTCTTGCTATTACAAAAAAACAGATAACGTTCGAAATTTTACAAAAAAAAATTAATCAAAAAAATAATCTTACAAAAATAACAGTTCTTTTAAGTATTCTAAAACAAGATGCTTTTGGAGAAGCAATTTATTTTTGTTGTGAGCTTGGTGCGGATATTATTCAGCCGGTTTTAACTGATAAAATTCACCAAAAAAAATTAGATCAAAAATATTATGATAGATTACAGAAAATAATAATCTCTGCTGCTGAACAATCTAAAAATTTTTGCTTTCCTGTAATTAATTCTCCTAAGTCTCTAGATCTAGTTTTAAAAGATTTACCAGAAAATTCATCAAAAATATTTTTTGATGCTCAAGGCGATAAATTTAATAGCGAAATTATTAGATCGAATAATATTTATTTAATGTTTGGACCTGAAGGTGACTTAACTGACCAAGAAAAAAATAAGCTTAAAAACTCAGGCTTTTATTTTTGTGCATTAACTTCAACTATATTACGATCACAAACTGCAGTTGCTTTAGGCTTAGGGATTATCAAATCAGTATAAACCTATCCGGCGTAGCTTCTAGCGAAGCGTGGATGCGATCACTTTAATCCTTGCATTCCAAAAGCTTCTCTTAAAATCGTAAAGAGTGCTAGTCCATCAATATAACCCATATATGGTTTAATAGATCCTTGGAGTTCTCCAGATTTCCAACTTTGAACAATTCTAAGTTCTTCTTTTGCGCCAGGTATTCTATTAGCTACTTCTTCTGCATTGCTAATATCATTAAAAATTTTATCTATGAATTTTTTACCACTATCGTCCATAAAATTTTTAATTTTATTTAGTATATTCATTTCATCAAATTTTTTCTGAGCTAGATCAATTAATTCTGATTTACCTGCAGTTGTAAGTTTTGTTTCTATTTTTTTAATACCTGCAGCTACTCCTTTACCTTGTTCGAATAGTTCTTGATCTTCTTTTAATGTTTTTTTATAATCTCTATCCAAAATTCCAACTAGTTGATTAAAGTCATTAATTAAAGTATCTGTTAGAGTTACCCAAGAAGGGTCCTTAATGATCAATTTTTTTATAGCCTCTTCTTTAGATATATATAAAATAGGCTTTTTAACTTTTTTAGGTTTTACTGTAACTTTAGGCTGTTCTTTTGGTTGTTTAGTTCTTGCTTTATATCTGTATTTTTTTAGAAGTTCTTCTAAAACTTTATGTTTTCCCGCTTGATTTATATAGTAAAAAGCATCATTATTATAACTATCTTTTATATAAGGATCTGCTCCATAATTTAATAAAATTTCTACCATTTTTATATCTGACCCATTAATTGCTGCATTTAGAGCTGTGGTATATTTTTTACGCTTAAATGTTTCATAATAAAGAATTCCATTTACGTCAACAAGGCCTTTTTTTAAAAGATCATATACTTCTTCATATTTTGAATTGCTTACAAAATTTAAAAACTTACTATTTAAATTTTCTTCGTTTTTTTCTTTTTCTTCTTGAGAAGGTCTTCTATATTCTGGTCGATATTTTACATTTTCTTTTTTCAGTAAATTAATGATGTTGGTGTTTTCAAAATTTATTGCATAATCAAGGGCTGTTTTGCCTGTATTATCCTTTATTAGACTATTGGGCCTAAAAGGTAATAATATTTCTACCATTTCTTCATCTTGTCCGAGAACAGCCAAAATTAAGGCTGTTTTACCATGTTTATCAATTGTATCGATATCGACAAGTCCATTTTTTAAAAGATCGAATACTTTATTGTATTGTTCATCCATTACATGTTGTAAAAATTGTTGCTTTAAATCTTCTCTTTTAGTCTTGTGTTCTTCTTCTGGAGAACTTGCAGATTCTTTTATATTTTCAGGCTTCAGCATTTTAATGATATTGAGATTTCTAAGATTTATTGCATGCTCAAGAGCTGTTTTGCCTGTATTATCCTTTATTAGACGATTAGGCCCAAAAGGCAATAATATTTTTACCATTTCTTCATCTTGTCCGGTAACAGCCAAAATTAAGGCTGTCCTTCCTTCAGAATCAGTCACATTAATATCAACTAGATTGTTATATAATGAATCTAATACTAGCGGGTAATTTTCATCCATTACATATTGTAAGAACTGTTGGTTTAAATCTTGATTAGACATTGCATTTAAACCAGATTGAAAGCACATTATTGAGAAAATTAATATTATTTTTTTCATGAGGCCCCTATTTTCATTATAATTATAAATTAATATATCACATTAATTTATAGCTGTCAATATATATTCTTTTGTGGTTATTCGAGAGATTATTGAATAAATCATTGATTTCTATACTTTGGACTTTATATAATGGATTATAATATTTAGTTTAAATAAAGGGGTTTTTATGAAGTTTAAATTTATTTTTTTAATTTTAAGTATATTTGTTTTTGATCGATTGTTTTCAGGGATAGATCCAACAAAACGCACTTTGAGAGTTTTTTTTGGTTCGGCTGACAATAAAGTAACAACTAGAATAAGAGTATATTTGACAGAAGATCCTAGTAAGTTTGTTGATGTTTATAATGATAAAAATACTGATGTTATTTTTAATATTTCCACTACAGATGACGTACCTGTTTCTTTTTGTACAATTGATAAAGGAAAAAATTCTTGTAATGGCCCTAAGCATAGTTTTTCTTTGCCTAAAATGAAAAATTCTTCAGATCCAAAAGATTGTTATATAGTCATTACAGTAGATGGAAGAGTCAGTAATCCTATCTAAACTTCTTTTTTTATGATCGCATCTTTTAAATATAATGGAATAATTTGTTGAGTTATATCTTGCTTTGACAACCATTTTGAATAGGAAGTTTTTGCAAGTGCTTCAAGAGAGGGGCCTAGAGGTAACGGTTCAGGTATATAAAAGTTATCTTTTAAGATATCTTTTATATTGGATTCAAAAAAATTTATACCACTTCCAATAAATTGAATTTTTTGATCAATGAATCTAGTTTGTAACTCTTTCAAAAATAGATCAATATTTTTACATCCAATTTCTAAACTTTCTGTATCTAATAATATTCCAAAGTAGACATCGTTATTAAATGCATTAAGAATGGCTACAGTTGTATGATATTTTTTAGATTTATTTTCTTGAAGAAAAATTTCTAGACCATTTATAGAAACTAAAGGTATTTTTAAAGCAAAATTTAGTGCGTTTGAAGTAGTGATTGCTACTCTAAGAGTTGTAAATGGACCTGGACCTTGATTGACTCCTATAAAACTTATTTGGTCAATCTCTAACTCATTATTTTTTAATATATTTTCTATATCAGGAATTAGGTTTTTACTTGAATTTTTTTTATCAATGCAGATTTTTTTTAAAATTTTTTCTTGACTGCATAGTGCTATTTCTATACCTGTATAATTACTTTGAATAATAAGATAGTGAATATTTATTTTTTGTTTTTGCATTTTTGTTGTTGATAAAACAGACTAAAGGCATCAAATTCTATAATTTTTTCTTTCTTAGAAATTATTTTACCACAATTTAAGCATTTCCATCCCTCAAAATTCAAAAAATGATCAAAAAATAACTGTTGGACCATTAGGCCAGAACATTTTCTGCACTTCATAGGCTCTCTCTCTCCTAGTTTTTTTTGAGCCAATTTTTATTTTCAAGTTTATTTTAGATTTAGTTTTAAATGGTCTTACAAACTTAAAAAATAGTTTATTACTATGTCAATGTTGTTTTATAAATCTTGAATAGATCGCTTAACTAAAAGGTATTCTAAGTATGAACTTAAAATAATAGTAGCAGCTATAGAGTGTAATTTCATTTTATCTTCTTTATTTGAAGATTTTTTAAATTTTTCTGCTTGCTTGCTACTTAATCTTTCATCCCAAAGAATCCACTTTTGATTTTTAAATTTTTCTTCTAACTTTTCTTTTAAATTTATAATTTTTTGAGTTTGAGCACTAATTTGGCCCTTTAGTGTTTTAGGATAACCTACTATTATAGTTGATATTTGCTCTTTTTTTAACAAATCTTCAATAAAATTTTCTATGTCTTCGGTTGGAACGGTTTTATATGGATGAGCAAACATGCCTATCGCATCTGTTAAAGCAGTTCCGGTGTGAATATCTCCTAAATCTAAGGCTAATAATTTCATAAATCTTTTCTATTTTAGAAATTTTGCAAATAAAATTTATATATTATATAATGTATACTTTAATAAGGCCATGTTGGCTATCATTTTTAATAACTCTTAGGATAAGTACGATGAATTTTAATCAGTTGCTCATAAATATTGGTGATTTGATGTGGGGTTGGCCCTTAATAATTGTTTTTATTTTGTCTGGCACAATTATAACTTTTATGCTTAATTTTGTTCAATTTAGATATTTTTTTAAATCTTGGAAATTGGCGTTATTTTCGGTCAAGGAAGAAAGTGAAGGAGAAATTACTCCTTTTCAAGCTCTTATAAGTTCTCTTAGTTCTAGTTCAGGAAATGGTAGTATAGCAGGAATAGCTATAGCCATAGCAACAGGTGGCCCAGGAGCTGCCTTTTGGTTGTTTATAGCAGGTATATTTTGTTTAGGAATGCGTTTTGCGGAAGTATATGCGTCTACTTCTATAATAGACAATAATCCAAAAAATCCAATAAAATCAGGCCCAATGGTTTATATTAAGATGTTACCTGGTGGAAAAATTTGGTCCTATATTTTCACAATAGCCATGTTTTTGATGGGAATAGTTGGCGGAAGTGCTGTTCAGACAAACTCTATTGGTGTAAGTTTTGTAAGAACTTGGGGAGTAAATAAATATATTGTTGCAGCTGTACTTTTTGTATTTATTACTTATGCAATACTTGGTGGAGCAAAAAGGATAATGCGTCTTTCAGAAATTATAGTTCCATTTAAAGTGGCTATATTTATAATTTCTTCTTTTATTGTACTTGTTTATCATTATTCATCTATTATTCCTGCCATACAATTAATGATCATGAGTGCATTAAATCCGCAAGCTGCAGGAGGAGCAGTTATTGGTTTTACCATAATGAAATCTATTAGAAGTAGTTTACCTAGGATCTTAACAGCAAGTGAAGCAGGTTTGGGAACTGCTGGCGTATTGTTTGGTGCTACTGGCAGTAAGTATCCTATGAAGGATTCAATAATGTCTATGTTCGGAGCATTTTTGAGTACTTATTTTGTTTGTTTTATGGTGGCTCTGTCTATTGTTGCTAGTGGTGTTTGGAATAATGGACAAACAAGTACTGCTTTGACAATATCAGCTTTCGAAACTGTTTTTGGTTCATATGGTGGATGGATTGTAACATTCTGTTCCGTGAGTTTTGGAATAGGTGTATTGGTTACATTTGCTTTTATAACTCGTGAAACCTGGTTGTTTATAACTAATGGTCGTTGGGGTTGGGTATCTTCCGTATTATATTGTTTAGCAGCTTTTTTAGGTGGAATTGCAAAAGTAGATATAGTTTGGAATTCAATTGATATACTAATCGGAGTAATGTTCCTTATAAATATTTGTGCAGTCGTATATCTATTACCATTAATGCGTAAAACCATGCAGAAAAATATAAAACAGGAAAATATATAAAAAAAGGATAAAAATGATCGATTTAAACTTAATTATCTTAAAATTTAGTCAAGTAATATGGAGTTGGCCTCTTATAATTACATTTATTGTAATAGGTGTATTAACTACTGTAATGCTTTATTTTGTACAATTTAGATATTTTCTTGCATCGTGGAAGTTTGCTTTATTTCCGTCAAAAGAGAAAACAGAAGGAGAACTTTCTCCTTTTCAAGCTTTGATTAACGCAATTGGTGTAAGCACGGGAAATGGTAGTATAGCTGGTATTGCAACAGCAATTGCTGTTGGAGGCCCAGGCGCAGCATTTTGGATTTTAATAGCGGGAATCTTTTCTTTGGCAATACGCTTTGCTGAAGTTTATTTGGCAACTTCTATTCAAGACATTAATCCGTTAACTAAAAAAATGGGTGGTGGTCCTATGGTGTATATGGAAAAAATACCGGGTGGCAGGATTTTGACTTATTTATTTACTATATTTACTGTAATTTTTGGTATTATTGCTGGTAGTTCTATGCAGTCAAATTCTATTAGTTCTGGTATATTTCGTACATGGCAGATTAATCCATACATAATAGCTGTTGTCCTTTTTGTGTTTATTACGTATGTTCTGATCGGTGGGGCAAAAAGGATTATAACTATTTCTGATAAGTTAGTTCCATTTAAGGTTAGTGTATTTATAATTTCATCATTAATAGTTTTACTCTATAACTATGCAAATTTATTACCTGCGATTAAATTAATGTTTATCAGCGCCTTTAATCCGGAAGCTATAGGTGGAGCTGCTTTAGGATTTACAATACAGCAGGCAATAAGTAAAGGTTTTTCTCATCTTCTAACAGCCAATGAGGCTGGATTGGGCACTGTGCCTATTTTATTTGGTGCATCAGGTAGTAAAAATCCTATGAAGGATTCAATAATGTCTATGCTAAGTGCTTTTATAAGTACATATTTAGTATGTTTTGTTGTTGCCTTATGTATTGTTTCAAGTGGTGTGTGGAACAGCGGAGAGGCAAGTACAGCTTTGACTATATCTGCGTTTGAAACAGTGTTTGGTTCATATGGTGGATGGATAGTTACATTTTGTTCTGTAAGTTTTGGGCTAGGAGTTTTGGTATCATATGCCTTTGTAACCCTTGAGACTTGGTTATATATAACTAAGGGAAGATGGACATATTTATTTATTGCACTTTATTGTATTGCGACGTTTTTTGGAGCAATTGCAAAAGTTGATTTAGTCTGGAACTTAATAAATATAATTAATGCAGCTATGTTATTAATTAACTTATATGCTATTTTATATTTCTTACCATTTATACGTAAGAATGTAGCTACTTATATTAAACAACATGAGCAATAATAGTTCTGCTATTCCTAAGATTTTACCAGTTACATGTCATACTGATTATGTAGGTGAAGGTTCAACTTTTGTTGCAATAAAGGGTTCACAATTAGATGGAATCTCTTTTATTCCATTGGCACTTCAAAAAGGAGCTTCAAGAATCGTTGTAGAACAAGATTCTGAACTTAGTCCTGATATTCTAGCAAAAATTAACTCGCATAATTCAAAATTAATTTTTGTAAAAAATACAAGAAAAGCTTTAAGTGAGTTAAGTGCTGCAGCATGGGGATATCCTGCTAAGAAATTAAATATAATTGGTGTAACTGGTACAAAAGGAAAAACTACCACCACATTTCTTTTGAATCATATTCTTTTTAATTCTGGATATAAAACAGCCATGGTAAGTGGGGTAAGAAATAATATTGCTGGTAAAAATTATTCTGCATCATTAACTACTCCTTTGCCGGATTATATTCATGCTTTTTTATATAAATGTGTTCAAGAAAAGGTTCAGTTTGTTATATTAGAATCTTCTGCTCAGGCATTAAGTTTGTATCGACTTTATGGGATTGAATTTTCTGGAATTGTTTTTACTAATTTTGATTCTGAACATGCTGAGTTTTATTCTTCTATGAGCGAATATTTTGAAGCTAAAATTAGAATATTAGATCAACTTAAGGCTTCTGGATATGCTATTATAAACGCTGATGATAAGTGGCTTTCTGGAATAAAACTAAAAGATAATCTTTATACTTTTAGTTTAAATAAAAACAATGTTAATTATGTTATTAAAGTTAAAAAGAATGATATTTCTGGGATAGATTTAGAAATTCAACAAGGTCAAAAAACTTATAATTTTGGTACACCGAATTTTTTTGGCGAATTTAATGCATACAATTTAGCTGGAGCTGTATGTTTACTTTTAGCATTTGGATTAGAATCTTTAAAAATATTCAGGGCTCTTGGTAAATATATGTATGTGCCTGGGAGAATGGAGAAGCATAATTTATCCAATGGTGCTGTTGCAATTATAGATTATGCTCATAATGCATCATCATTTTCTCAAGTTTTACCTGTATTGAAATCTATAAGTAAAAATTTGATTGTTGTATTTGGGGCCGGTGGCGATAGAGATAAAACTAAACGACCAATAATGGGAAATATTGCAGCTTCAATTGCAGATCAGGTGATTTTAACTTCAGATAATCCTCGTTCAGAAGATCCACAAGATATTATTAATCAAATACAGTCTGGAATATCTTCTGAGTATAAAAATAAAGTTATTTGTGAGCCAGACCGTGCAAAGGCGATTAAATTAGCATATTCTCTTTGTCAACCTGGAGATGTTATTGCAATTTTGGGCAAAGGACCTGATGAATACCAAATGGTTGGAAACACCAAGTTTTTCTTTAGTGACAAACAAATTATCTTGAACTGCCAGAAGTCTAAATAATCAATTAAAAATTATTATATTGCGACTGAATCGGCTGACTTTTCTTTGTTAAGCTTTTCTATGTCAGTAAGATTTAATGCTGCTGTAAGAAATATTTTTGGATAAAGAGTAAGGACTTCTACTGTTGCAATACATTCGAAAAATTCTTTAGCTTTTTGATAATTGGGTTGCTCTAAACCATCTCCCTTATGATACATTTGACCTAAATTTTGATTTATCATGCACCACTTATGTAAATCAAGACCTTTAAATTCTGGTTTTGATACAGGTTCTAAGAGTTCTCTGGCTTTTATAAAATTAGTTTGGTTACAATAATTTATGCCTAATAAACAAGTTGCATTAAACCAAATGTTTAAATTAACCTTTTTTACCTTATCAGTTGCTAGTTTTTCGCAATATAATATCAATTTTACTTTATCTTTCATATTTAAATATTTATTATATTGACCAATGCAAAGTTCTAAATTATTGGAATTTAAATAAAAATAATTTAATAAATCTTCAGAACTATCAACATTTAATAAATCAAAATAAGAACATAAATACTTAAAGTTATTATCTACTTGGTCAAAAGTAAAATATTCAATTGTGTGAATTGGATGTTTGTTAATTGGATTAACTAGACGTCTATTTAAATCTTGAATAGGATAAGGTCCAAATAAACGTTT
>Ga0207097_1067_pt1 | contig 17251 bp, 18 predicted proteins | sample Alteio_BWMinHeat_87_FD_153541 | JGI IMG/M metagenome (GOLD analysis project Ga0207097, IMG submission 153541) | Enriched cells from forest soil in Barre Woods Harvard Forest LTER site, Petersham, Massachusetts, United States -... | ecosystem: Environmental > Terrestrial > Soil > Temperate forest >...
ATCGCTCTTTGGGCTGAACCCTGCTGGTATGGCGGATATCACACCTGACCTCGCATTCAATACGGCAGTCAGCTTCATTACCAACACCAACTGGCAAGCTTATGGCGGCGAATCGACGCTGTCCTATTTCAGCCAGATGGTGGGGCTGACGGTGCAAAACTTTGCATCCGCCGCACTCGGCATGGCTGTGATGGTAGCGTTGATTCGCGGCATTGCCCGCAAGAATACTGACAAAATCGGCAATTTCTGGACGGATATGGTGCGCGGGACGCTTTATATATTACTTCCGCTGGCGCTGCTATGGACGTTTCTGCTCGGCGCGCAGGGCATTCCGCAGACATTCGGCGAATATATCAAAGTGCCATATATCGAAACGCAACAGGTAGCGGAGGTAAAAGACGCGACCGGTACGGTAACGCAAAAGGCCGATACCATCACCGAGCAAACCATCGCGGTCGGGCCGGTGGCCGCACAGATCGCCATCAAGCAGCTGGGCACCAATGGCGGCGGATTTTTTAACGTCAATTCAGCGCATCCCTACGAAAACCCAACACCGTTTTCTAATTTCCTCGAAATGCTTGCTATTCTGCTGATTCCAGCAGCGCTGTGTTACACGTTCGGCGCGATGGTGAACGATCGCCGCCAGGGATGGGCGTTGCTTGCGGCAATGACGGTGATTTTTGTGCCGCTGATGTTTTACTGCGTAGCGGCAGAACAATCCGGCAATCCGCATTTCTCCGCATTCCATATCGACCAGCAGGCAAGCGACATGCAACCCGGCGGGAATATGGAAGGTAAGGAAGCGCGGCTCGGCATCGTTAATTCGGCGCTGTGGGCATCGGCGACCACTGCCGCATCCAACGGCTCGGTCAATGCCATGCATGATTCCTTCACGCCTGCCGGTGGCTTCGTGCCGCTGCTGTTGATCCAGTTCGGCGAGGTGATCTATGGCGGCGTTGGCTCCGGCCTTTACGGGATGCTGATGTATGTCATCGTCGCCGTGTTCATTGCCGGGCTGATGGTTGGGCGCACGCCGGAATATATGGGCAAAAAAATCCAGTCATTTGAGATGAAAATGGCTTCCATAGCCATTCTCATCACGCCGCTACTGGTGCTGTTCGGCACGGCGTTGGGCGTACTAACCGATGCGGGCAAGGCGGGTATATTAAACCCTGGCGCACAAGGGTTCAGCGAAATCCTCTATGCCTTCTCGTCAGCTTCCAACAATAACGGCAGCGCCTTTGCCGGGCTTACCGCCAACACACCATTCTATAATACAGCACTGGGCATTTGCATGCTGTTCGGACGGTATTTCATCATTGTGCCGGTGCTGGCCATTGCTGGATCACTGGCAGCAAAGAATATTGTCCCGCGCTCAGCTGGAACACTTTCCACTCATAAACCGTTGTTCATTATCTTTCTGGTGGGGACGGTGGTGCTGGTCGGCGTGTTGACCTTTGTACCCGCACTCGCCCTTGGGCCCGCAGTTGAACATTTTAACCTGATTAAATGAGACTCTTATGAACGCTCAACCCACTATCGCCTATCATGCCAGCGACCCGGCTAATCTATGGCGGGCAATCGTTTCCGCCTTCCATAAGCTTACCCCGCGTTACCAACTTAAAAATCCTGTCATGTTCTGCGTCTACGTAGGCAGCATCCTGACTACGTTGATTTATGTGCAGCAACTAGTACATCCCACCAGTCAGGAAGCGCCGTGGTTTATCATCGCCACCAGCGTTTGGCTATGGTTCACGGTGCTGTTTGCAAATTTCGCTGAAAGCATCGCCGAAGGGCGCGGCAAGGCGCAGGCTGAACATCTGCGTCAATCGCGCCGTGATACTAAGGCAAAAAAACTGGCATCGCCTAACGATATTGCACGCTATAAAGAAGTGGCTTCGACCGATTTGCGTATGGGGGATTTCGTACTGGTGCAGGCGGGCGATTTTATCCCCGGCGATGGACAGGTGATTAGCGGTGTGGCTTCAGTGGACGAAAGCGCCATCACCGGCGAATCTGCACCCGTTATCCGCGAGTCAGGTGGCGACCATGATTCCGTCACCGGCGGCACGCGGTTGGTTTCCGACTGGCTGGTCATTCGTATTACCGCCAATCCCGGCGAGATGTTCATCGACAAGATGATCCACCTGGTCGAAGGTGCGACGCGCCAGCGCACGCCTAACGAGATCGCGCTTGGCATCTTGCTTGCCGCCATGACCATCGTATTTCTGATTGTAACCATGACGCTATGGCCGTTCTCAGCGTTTGGCGTCGGCATATCGAAACAAGGCGCGGTGGTCAGCATTACGGTGCTGGTATCATTGCTGGTGTGCCTTGCGCCCACCACCATCGGCGGGCTGATTTCTGCCATAGGTATTGCGGGCATGAACCGATTAATGAAGGCCAATGTCATTGCTATGTCCGGTCGCGCTGTCGAAGCCTCCGGCGACGTGAACGTGCTGCTGCTCGATAAAACCGGCACCATTACCCACGGCAACCGCCAGGCCGTTGCGTTCATTCCTGCGGACGGGATTAATATTACTGATTTAGCCAAAGCTGCCGAGATTTCCTCACTGGCTGACGAAACGCCGGAAGGTAAAAGCATCGTGGCGCTGGCGCATGGCAAATATCAAATTGCGCCGACAGACGCGACCAGACTCGGTGGGGAGTTTATCTCTTTTTCCGCCGAGACGCGCATGAGCGGCGTCAAAATCGGCAATCGCCAGATTATGAAAGGCGCTGGCGATGCCATCGAGCAGCATGTAAAAACCCTCGGCGGAATGATGCCGTCATCGTTAAAAACCTCGGTGGAGCAAATCGCGCGCAGCGGCGGCACACCTTTGCTGGTGGCCGATGACCGCACCGTGCTAGGCGTCGTGCATCTGAAAGACGTAGTAAAAGGCGGGATTAAAAAACGCCTCGATGCACTGCGCCGCATGGGCATCAAAAGCATCATGATCACCGGCGATAATCCGCTCACTGCCTCGGCGATTGCAGCGGAAGCGGGTGTTGATGACTTCCTTGCTCAAGCCAAGCCCGAAGACAAGCTGCGCCTGATCCGCGAGAAACAGCGCGGCGGTGAAATGGTGGCGATGGTCGGAGACGGTACCAACGATGCTCCGGCGCTTGCTCAGTCCGATGTGGCAGTGTGCATGAATAGCGGCACGCAGGCAGCCAAAGAAGCAGCTAACATGATTGATCTCGATTCCGATCCGACCAAGCTGATCGAGATTGTCGAGATAGGAAAACAATTGCTGATGACACGTGGGGCGCTGACGACATTTTCTATCGCTAATGACGTGGCTAAGTATTTCGCCATCATACCGGCAGCCTTTGCCAGCACCTACCCCATGCTGATGGTGTTCAATATCATGCGCCTGACATCGCCAATGAGTGCGATCCTGTCAGCAGTGATCTTCAATGCCCTGATTATCGTGTTCCTCATCCCGCTATCGCTGCGTGGCGTGGAATACCGCCCTGACAATGCTGATAAGCTGCTAGCGCGTCACTCGCTGGTCTACGGCCTGGGTGGCATCATTGTACCCTTTATCGGCATCAAGGCTATTGATTGGCTGCTTACCATCGCCGGAATGGTGTGAGATTAAAGTAATAGGAGAACGATATGAAAACGATGACAGAAACCTTACGTCCTACCGTCGCTTCCCTTACTTTATTTACGCTGCTATGTGGCGTAGCCTACCCCATATTTTCTACGGCTATGCTGCAATCACTCTATGCGTCTAAGACAGAAGGTAGTCTGATTGTCGGTAAAGATGGTAAAGTGTTAGGCTCAGAACTTATCGGCCAGAATTTCAGCGATCCCAAATATTTTTGGGGACGGTTATCAGCCACCAGCCCGTATGCTTATAACGCTATCAATTCTAGCGGCTCGAATTTCGGCAGCAATAATCCCGCACTTATGGATGCAGTTAAGGGGCGTGTAGAAGCCCTTAAAGCTGCTGATCCGAGTAATAGCAAACCCATTCCTATCGATCTGGCGACGGCTTCCGGCAGCGGCATTGACCCGCATATCAGCCCAGCGGCGGCGGAATACCAGATTGTGCGTGTCGCCAAAGCCCGTGGAATCAGTGAAACAGTTCTGCGTCAACTTATGGAAAAATATACGGAAGGTCGCCAGCTTAGTGTACTTGGCGAACCGACCGTTAATGTACTTAAATTGAATCTCGCGCTGGATGGCAAAATAGACTAAATTCAGGGAATGCAAGTACCTGACACCCATCAAGCTTCCTCCACGAAAGCCTATGTCTTTGCGCTTATCGCCTGTGCCGTAGCCACTGCGCTTGCCTTACCGCTGCGCGACTATCTGAATCCTGCTAATGCGGTGATGTTTTATCTGCTGGGTGTCATACTTACCGCTGCGCGTTATGGGCGGAGAGCATCTATCGCCGCCAGCGGCTTCGCATTTCTTGCCTATAATTTTTTCTTCACAGAGCCGTATTATACATTTTATGTGAATGATTATAAGGATGTGCTGACACTACTGCTATTGCTTGTTTCCGGCATCGTCGCAGGAGCGCAGACTTCAAAACTTCAGGCAGAACGTAATTTTTTCCGAACCAAAGAGCATAATACTTCGGTGCTTTATGCCATGTCTAACGAACTAACAGCAACGCGTGGTCGGGAACACATCATTGCAACGATTTCCCGCCATGTCGAAGAAGCATTCAGTGCGCAGGCAATAGTGTGGTCACCCAGCACGAAACTGGCAGAATTGCGTGAGGAGCAGGCAGCGCACTGGGCATATGAGCATCAGCAGCCTTCCGGGCTTGGCACGACGACATTGCCGGGTGCACAGGCCTACTATGTCCCGCTTGCGGGAACGGGATATGTGCTTGGCGTCATGCCGCGCGCACGGCAGGGTTTTACCGCCGATGAGCGCGATATGATCCACACGTTTGCTAATCTGGCAGCCTCGGCACTGGAGCGCACCGATATAGCCGAAGTGGCGGAAAAAACCAAAGTCGAAGCCGAAGGTGAGAAACTACGCAATGCGCTGCTGAGTGCCGTATCACATGATTTCCGCACGCCGCTGGCTTCCATCAAAGGCGTCATCAGCAGTATGCTTATGGAAGATGATCGCCTCCAGCCGGATGATAAAAAAGAATTGCTTACGTCTGCGCATGGGGAAGTGGCGCGATTAGAACGCATTGTTAGCAATTTATTGGAAGTGACGTTGCTCGAATCGGGTAAACTCAAGCTAAAGAAGGATTATTATTTTCTTCCTGAACTGGTAGGCAATGCGCTAAAGCAGACAGAAGCTACATTGCAAGGCCGTCCTGTGCATTGCCACTTACAACCTGATTTGCCTGCCCTGCAAGTGGATGGGTTGCTCATCGAACAAGTGTTAGTCAATCTGCTCGAAAATGCTGCGAAATACACGCCTGACGGTTCGCCGATCACTCTCCGTTGTGATGCCTATGGCGGACAGGCAAAGATAATAATCGAGGATGAAGGCACTGGCATTCCTGTTGGAGAGGAAGAAAAGATATTCGATGCTTTCCATACAGCCGCAACTGCACAACCACGCAAAGGCAGCGGTTTGGGGCTGGCTATTTGCCGTGGCATTCTGCAAGCGCATGGCGGCAGCATTAAAGGCGAAAACCGTGCGGAAGGCGGCGCGGTCTTTACTATCACGCTACCGGTGGGTGCGTTGCCTGCGATGACGGAGGCAGCATGAGCGATCTCAAAACCCATATCCTTATCGTCGATGACGAACCGCAAATCCGTAAATTCCTGCGCACGACACTCACCAGCCATGACTATCAGGTCAGCGAGGCAGAAAAGGCGGCAGATGCACTCAAGGCGCTTACGGTGCATCCGCCTGATGTAATGCTGCTCGATCTCGGCCTGCCTGATGGCGACGGGCTGGATATTATCAAAGAATTGCGTGGCTGGAGCCAATTGCCCGTTATAGTTCTCTCCGCGCGTGGTCAGGAACAGGATAAAGTAACGGCATTAGAGCTTGGCGCAGATGATTACCTGACCAAGCCCTTCGGCGCTGGGGAGTTACTGGCGCGTATCAATGTGGCGCTACGGCATTCACGTGCAGGCAACCAGCCCCAGCAATCATGCTTTGAAGCAGCGGGGCTAAAAGTAGACTTTGCCAGTCGGCAAGTAACAATCGATAATCAGGAAGTACATTTGACGCCTACCGAATATAAGCTGCTCTGTACCATGGTGAAATATGCGGGGAAGGTCGTGACACACGGTCAGCTGCTGCGTGAGGTATGGGGCAAGCACTCCACAGAGCAAGGCCACTACCTACGTATCTACATGCAGCATCTGCGCCAGAAACTAGGCGACGATGCCCTTAATCCGCGCTTCCTCATAACTGAAACAGGAGTGGGATATAGACTGAAGTCTTAAGAATGGCAGTAGTCTTTAGCGACTTTAGCAAGTTTAGCAGCCAGAGGTAGAGGGGCAGTACGGCCAGCTGCCCGACCTACCTCACCATGCGCAAAGCTCCTCCTGCCCCCTGCTAAAGTCGCTAAAGCTGCTAATGCGAGGTCGGTTTAGGAATGATGCGCCAAGCCTCCCTTCGCTTCTTGCCCTCCATGTCAATACCATCCTTAACCCGGCGCAGCCACCCATGCGCGGCCAATACACCGGCAATGCGTTTGGCAGTGGCCTTGTCACGGATGCTGTTAGGACCACGCTGATAGATGTCAGGAAGCGTAATATACTCTCGCTCGGGCAAGTCATGCAACCATTGCAAGAGCCTTTCCGCCAATACTATATTGGGGTCGCCCATCCCCGCATTGAACAGACGTAGCGCTTCGCTGGCATAAAATCGCGCTAATGCGATACCGGCCTGTATATGGCTTTCGGACACCTCTTTACAGAGCATGGTTTCACAGTCAAAAGTTTCGACAAGTGCAAGCACGGCGGCAATTCGCGCCGCATGTTCCGGCAGCTTATTTGCCAACCCGCGTATAGGTGCAAATGCTCCATCCGTTGCAATTTGCCTCTCGACCTCATTAATAAATTTCTTCAATTCCTCACTGGCCGATACAGAAAGAGAAACATTTTGTGGAGTGAGCTCATTGCCATTGATCCCTGATAAATACAGTGGAGTATCAAGAATCGCTTTTAGACGCGCATTATAGCGTTCGAGCGCGGCATGGCTTTCTAGTCTTGGATCGCGTACGAAACGTGTCCCTGATGTTGGATTTGGGGCTGCCACAAGCAAGCGCGACAGAAGCCCTTGCCCCATCAAAAGGGCATCGGAAAAGAAAGCGCCTGCAACGACTGGCTGCACCAATAAATGCAAGGATAGACGGCGCCCCGCAAGGTATAAAATACCATCGCCTGAACGAACACGCTTGACAGGGCGACCGTCCCAGAATGAGGAAAGTGCAGTAGCGGTTTTAAGTTTATTTTCTTCCGTCATACCGTAGCCGCCAATAAATTGGCCGCCTTCATCCGCAAATATACCAATTGCTGGCTGACTGGTTGCCAACATTTTGCATAGCCCTTCGATAGTTGGTTCCGGGCAGGTAAGGATTGGAATCAACGGTGACGACGGCGGCAAACCTAAAGCGTCTAGTGCTTCGGCAATTTCCTTTCGGTTCTTGTGCTTTTTATTGTTCAGAACCCTTAGGCGCTCTTTCTCATAAGCAGCCAGCTCATTCACATAAGCTGGATATTCTTTTTCATATCGTTGTTTTAATTCCTCCTCGTGTTCTGCGATGGTACGCATAGCGATCAGATCAACAGAACTTTTGCGCTCCCCCGTCTCCGCCACCGTGATGAAATATAGAGATGCCGGTTTTCCTTCTTGGGTTATCGGCAGTTTGATATTGGCACGCGCCTGAGCCACTAAAGCCGCAGCCGCCAATACCGATTGCCCGCCAATGGCAAGGGGAGCCTGTACGATGTCCTGAATAGCTAGTGCTGCATCTCCTAGCGTCTTGCCTAACGCTGCAACCGGAAAAGATGTTTCCGGCGGCAATTCTCTACGCAATGGCATAGGCTCTGGTGGGACTACTCCCAACTGAATGGGGCTGGTAACCTTAAAAGGACAGCCCTTGCACAGCTCGGGATTTAGAGATCTATATCGCTCGCACGTCGTCGGGCCTGTGCCTGAATCTAAAGCCTGTGCAAACTTTTTTTCTGTTTCTTCAAGGCTGTAATTAGAAAAACCGTCCGACCACTGATGCAGGTTCGCCCTGCCGTCCACGCAATGCTTCAGCACGCCTATGCCAGCATACCATTCCGGTTCAGGTATGTTGCCCCTAGTATCGCGCATACGAGCTAACTGTGCACATTGCTCGGCAGCAAGAGCAGCATAGCTTAGTTCGTATTTTGAATCTTGTTCAGCATGAGATTCATTTGCCTGCTCCTGATGTGGCTTTCGGTCATTCTTAGGCTGCTCTTTTACTGGTTGCAGAATGTGCAACATCTCGTCAGTGGAACAGGGTGGCATAAACGCCCCGCATGTGACTGGGCGTGGAGTACCAGGAATCTTATAGTTCTGCGTACCGGGCAATCTGAGTACGCTTGCGCTATCGGCAGTCCGGCTCGGGTCAGCCTCTAGCCCATGCTCTACACATAGTTGTTTGAGTCTCTCCGCTGCTGGATCCCATTCTGCTTGCGATACGACTCTATCTAGTGTCCACCAAACATGCAATCCGCCGCCGGAATGGACAATAGTTGGAAGTGGTAACCCAACATCCGTGTAGAATTTTTCTAATGCAGTTTTGGCAGCGCCGGCATCTGGGTATGGTTTACCCTTGCCGGCATCTATATCTACCCAAAATGCTTTGATGCCATGAATATTATCTTTCTTCCGTTCTTTATCAGTACGGAAAGAAGCGCAAGCAATATAGGCATCCTTGCCATAGTCGCTTTGAGTTAGAAGATAATCAACTAACTTACCTCTATCGGTGAAAAACCTTTGAGCGGCCTTTTTATTTTTTAATGTAAAGGCACACCAATATCCTTCATGCGGCCATACTCGATACAGAAAATCGAGTGCCACCTGACGTGTGTGTTCACGGGATATATCCGTATCCTTGACGTTTTCGGGCGTGGGTTCGCTTGCATTTTCAGCAGGCGTTGCCGTAGTATTTGCATCAGAGGCATTGTTAGCTTCTGGCAACTGGGTGGTAGCAGGGCGATCCGCGAGATTAGCCTGCTCCGCCGCCTTATTTGGCGTTGGATTTTCCATGATTTGCGCTCCTTATTGATTCTGTGAATTATCAACAAGGCGCGCTTCCATGTACGCGTCCAAATCGCTTTTTCTATAGCGTACTCTTGAACTTAACTTGGAATATCTAGGCCCCGATTTTTTATGGCGCGAAATTTCAAGCCACTGCCGGGAGAGGCCCATATATCGGGCCGCAGTTTTCGTGTCCATCCACTCAGGCCACTGCTGAGAAGAGCGATTTTGATTATTTTGGATATGGGGACTGGGTAGGATATCAACTTGCATAGAGAATTCTCCATCACTCGGCTTTATAAGCAATCGGAGAAGCAAAAACTTCTTCGAAAGACTACCGGATATGATGAGGTGAAAGACACCTTGCGGAGAATCGCCCGAGGGCACCTGCGCCAGTTGCCGCAATTATGCAGCGCAGTCAGTTCGTAAGGCTACACATACGCGATAGTGTTTTATTTGTCAATGAGAATCTAGGAAACACCGGCATTTCCTTCGATTCCCCAGCCAATATGCTCTCTCCTTCGGACGACTATTCTGGTTATGGATTGTGCGCCTGTGCGCGTCAGGTTCGGTCGCGGCGGTACGGGCTTTCCGCAGGCGCGTTTGCGCCAGTAGCCGCGCCCGGGCGTCGGCACCTTCAGCTTGAGGCATACCTTTTTAAGGGCTACGTCGCTGATGCCATACTCTTTCGCCAGTACACGTAGTGGCGTCTCCCAAACCTGCTTATACAGCGATTTGCGTTCGATTATCATGCAGAGGCACCACCTTGTTGTCATCGTTAGGAACAGGAAAAATACAGCTCAAGAGATAATCCGTAATCTTCTGCTGCGAAATGCGGAGCTGTTCGATACTCTGGCGCACATAGCCTGCTGTCACGCTGCTATTGGCAGGCCGGTGGTTCGTTAGCACTTCGATGTCATACACCGGCAAACCTGCGCAATTGGCAACCGTTGTGTAGCTATCGCGCAAGCGGTGCGCAGACCACTTCATCGCGCCTTCTTTGGGTTCCATAATATGCCCTGAGGCTGACCACGCAGGAAATACCCATGCACTGCCAGGGAAAAAGATTTTGTTTTCTTCCTTACGCTGTTTGAAGATATCCATGACAAAGTCCGTCACTGGAATAGTGAAAGCACGCTTGCTGCCGCCTTTGGGCTTTGGACGGTGCAGCGTCTTTTTTACGAAATTGATATCCTCAAAGCGTACGGTAGCGGCATCGGTACGCCGCAGTCCTGTAAACAGCATCACCAAATTGACATCCCGGCGCACAGGATTTTTTTGCTGCATGATTTCCTGATACCAAGCAGATAATTCTTCTGGCGGTATGGGTGATTGCTTGCGGTATTCCTTGAACCAATCCACATTGATGGTTGGACAGCATGGCAGCGTTTCATCCTCGCGCATGGTGCGGTTCCAAATCGCACGAAAGGTGCGCATAGCGCCATTAGCGACATATTTGCCATGCTGCTTGGCAATTTTCTGATGAAGCTCACGCGTCATTTTGCGCGTAATATCTTTTAGCTCCTTGTCTATCCAGACATGCAGATAACGTTTCAGGTGATCTTGATAGCCCTGAATCGTAACGGCCGCACGCTCTTCTGATGAGGAAAAGTACATGTCTGCTGCTTCGCGCAGCGTAGTGCCACTTACGGCGGCAGCGCGTTTCTTGTCATTGAGATTGATACCCTTGCCCATTTCAACAAGTGCTTCCTTTGCCGCTTTACGTGCATCATCTGCATTGTAGACGGTATGCTTGCCAATGCTGAAAATACAGGTCTTGCGGCAAATGTCGCGTTGCGCGATATAGGTTTTGCTGGTCTTGCCAACACGGATGCCGAAGCCTTTGACGGTATCATCCCAATAAGTCTTTTGACCTTTCAGGGTATAAGGGATTCTCTCTACGGAACTATTCGTTATTTTCATGCGCGTACCTCAAAAACAGGTAATAGCTAGGCAGCTATTTAAAACAGCGCATACGATGTATAAAAGGTTTCAGCAAGGAAAATCAGCCTTGTCATTTGAAACTAAAAGACTATAATATGACTCTAAAAACAAAGGGTTGGCCTTCCTAATCCGGGGGTCGTGGGTTCGAATCTCGCCGGTCCCACCATTTTCATGCAAATAAGGCTATAGCAAGGCAGAATGAATTATGGCACCATTTCAATAGGTCATGGGGTCATCCTCTGCACAATGGAATGTTTTGTAATATGCCAATACTTGTCCCGAAAATTCAGAAGTTAGTTCAAGTAGAAAAAGAACGAATTATCAGAGAGCAGATATCAATATCGGGATATTATTTATAAATAGAATGAATCAATATATCCAATATTCATAGAGATAGCGCCGTCAAGACGGAGTGTTGCGTATGGAGCTTTTACTGACCAGCAACCAGCTTCTCTTTGCGCGACTTCGGCCAGCGCTTTACTTCAGCCTCACGGCGACAGGCATCAGCCCGGGTCGGGAATGGCTCATTATAGACGAATTGCACAGGTAGGCGGGCGCGAGTGTACTTTGCTCCTTTCCCAGCGTTATGGGCGGCCTCTCGCGCCTGCAAATCGACGCAGGTGCCAGCATATAGCGAACCATCGGCGCACCGGGCCAGATAGAAATAATACATAATCAACATGATGAATTAAAACGCCGTGCCAAACGGTGTTGCCACAGGCAAAGCAATGGCGTAACCACCAGTTCCATGCCGAGCGCGGCCAGCATGGTTATATTCGGCACACCTGTCAGGAAAAGCCCAAGCAATCGTCCACTGCCACCGATAACGACAATCATGGTAAGCAGGCGGATACGCTCAGTATGACGTTCGATACGGGGAATTATACTGATAAATCCCACTCCTATACCCAGCAATAAACCCGACAGGTAGCGAAAATGGCTATCCAGATTAACCGTTCCCGCACTCAGCCATCCCGACCCCCTAATGATACCGCAGAGGCCAGCAGACAACGGTACGAAACAGGCTATGGCGATGACTACTTGCAGAAGTTTTTTTTCACTTGATACCGGAAGCATATTGGTTGTTTTCATGTTCTCGCCTTTTTTACACGATCCGGCCTGACATTTACACCTCCGCTACAGAAACAAGCCTAGTCTGAAATCAAACTAGAAACGAGGTTTGATATAGACGCTATGTATTTATTGCTAGGAGCGGTGTTTTTTCTGCTGTGCTGGATTTTGGCTGCTTTCAGTGACCGACTGAGGGAGCAGTAATATGGACCCGCTTGTCATTCTTTCCGGGCTGGCCGCCATCGGACTTCTCATCTACCGAATACAAACTGTTATGTGCTATGATAAAGCACGCAGGCAAGGTCGTGACACACGGCCAACTGCTTCGTGAGGTACCGACTCGATTATGGGCTGTTTCATCTTAGACTTTCTGTTATTACAGAAAGCAATCTATCACCTAAAAGGTAAATCGGAAAGCGTGGATGATTTTCCATTATTTGCTGATAGTCCCCACCCAGTTTTCTCCTGCTTTTTAACGATATGCTTAGTAACGGATTGCGCACCTGTCCTTGTCAGTTGTGGACGCGGCGACACTGACTTACGGTATGCGAGATTCCGCGAACATCCATTATAGCCGCGCTAGTAATTAACGGGTTTTCCAGTTGCCGTTCGCATCCTGATAGGAGCTGCCAACTTCCAAGCCGTTGATGATCTGCGCGGCTGCCAATTTGGCAACCACATCCACCGGCTGGCCATTTTGCTTGGAAATGCGCGCATATTCTGCTTTACGCTTGGCATTGACATCTGCCACCAGCGCATTGACTTCCGGAGTGGCTTTCAGAGCCGCCGCATAGCCATCCAGTTTTTCTCCCACCATACCGGAGGTACGAGCCTGATGTAGGTCGAGGGCAAAGGCAGGAAATGCCACCAAAGCGCCTAATATGGCCAATACCGTTAAAATCCGTGGCTTCATAGTGATCTCCTAAAAAATATCTTTATTTTTTGCTATCGACTGCTTCACGTCTTTTTCGATCGAAACGCGGACATGCTGTTCAATATTCACGTTAAGGTTGATCTCAATCGGCTTGTCCGGCGCTTGCAATTGCACAGTAGGCGTACAGCCCAAGAGAGAAAGCATCAATAAGGCATATATATATTTTTGCATTTTATCCTACTTTAGTAGCTGTTCTGGCTTCATAAATGGCATAACGCTTTGCTGCATAAGACTTAGCATATCGCCTGTCAAATGGACATTCAATTTAACGGGCCGTCCTTCATACACATCGGGATTATTGCCTTCCAGTATCAGCAATACCGATAGTTTATTTCCTTTATCACTGTTCACGGCAATGGAGAGATTGGTATAATGCAGGTTCTTGAGCACTTCACGCACCACCGTAATCTGATCATTATCGCCGGGAATAGCATCGGGCGCCATGATGATGGTTCCCGGCTGCTCCGCTTTTAAGCTGCCTTCATGAAAGGTGATGCTGCCATCTGCCCCTATAGTAACTGGCACAGTACCGGAAACTACCCCTGTGGCTGATGCGCGTTTTCCTGTCAGCATCTGCATCAGCGCATTAATGGATGCATGCTGCACCTTGAGATTGACTTCCGTAGCACGGTTGCCCGAAAGCGGCACCTTTACATCATGGACAGATAATATCCCGCTATTCCATGGCATGGTGGCATCCGCAAGCGTGAACAATGATTTTTCAGGTGCATTCAATGTATATTCCATGCTGAAATTCGCTTTATAACTATTATCGGCGCTTTTAACCTCGCCAAGCAGCGAGATATGGTCTGCCTGTGCTACCAGCGACCCTTTTCCTTCCATAGCAGGCATAGGAGCTGCCTCGCCTTTGGAAGTGATGTTTTTTATTTGCCACAACCCATCCCATTTTTTATTCTCTTCATGCAATGTGGCATCGAGTGAAGCCTCCCCTGTGCTGATTTCCATGTTGCGTATCTTGAACGTAAGCGATTTGGTCTGGGTAGAAAGTTTTGGTACGGGTGTTTTCTGCCATGTAAGCTGGAGGGGAATATTCATTTGCCACGCATCGGAGATGATGTGCAAACTGCTACTCTCAAGTTGTATGCTACCTAAGGGAATAGCAGCCAGTTTCTCGGATGTTATCGGTATGAAGGTACCAGTGTTACCCTGTGATCCACCTTCAAATCCTGTTAGTTTCCATTTGCCGTGATCCTGCCGCGCTCCGAAAACAAGCCCTTTAATAGCCAGCGTATTTATATCCCCTCGCCATAGATCTGGCAGCGAATAACCGATGGTGACATTCTCCAAAGTCAGCGGCGTATTACTGCCAACAGAAATGTCTTTAAGCGTAATACCGCTTATTCCTAAGGTCGAGACGGTCAGATGAACATTCTGAAAGCCCTTCGCTTCGAACATGGCGGTAAGCTTATTTTCCAACCAGAATTTCCAAGGTAAAAACACAGCGGCCAATACCAGCAATATTGCCAGCCCGACAAGTGATTTCACAAGTCTGCGTCTATTCACAGTGGCGTCCTTTTAATCATGGTCCCAATGGCCATGATTTCCATGTTCATGGGCTTCGTGTTCCCCATGCTCATGTCGCTCATGTTCACGGCGTTCACGCCAGTATTGCCAATCATGATAATGGTGTCTTTCATAGTAAGGGTAATAAGCAGGATATTGCTGAACATATAAAGGTGCGGGCTCGACTATATAAGCCGGTGGCGGTGGTGGTTGCACAATATACGCAGGTGCTGGCTCAAAGAAATTGCCTTCAATGACAATATTGCTGCGAGCATAAGCCGAATAGCTTGTAAACATGACCATTGCGGCACTTAACAATACGATATTCTTCATATCATCCTCCATTGTTAGGGATAGAACACAACCGCTTTTAGCTGTTATGCTCTACCCCTAATCTGGCTATTATTACTTAGGCGCAGTTTCAGTAGTACTTTCTACAGTCTTACCATCGACCTTTTTTTCATGGGTAGTGGTCATTTGACCATCCTTGGTCTTTTCAGTGTCCATGGTGGTTACCTTGTCTTTCTTATGTAAAAGCCCCTTGCTGTGGACATGCTTGGTTTTTACCGTTTTATCAGTATTACCTTTTGCATCCACATCAACATCGACTTTCTTTTCATCGACAGTCTTACCTGAAGCATCTTTGGTTACTGTTTTGTCTTTTTCGTCGTAATTTCCTTTCGAATCCTTTTCGATTTTGGTTTCTGTTTTCATGGATTCATCAGCTGCAAAAGCAGGAGCGCTTAAGGTGAAAGCGGCTACTGATGCAAGTAAAATATATGTCTTGTTCATAAAAACCCTTTCTAATTTGTTTATCACTACTGTGGTAGTATGCTAAACATAGCGCAATGATGCCTACCTACGCGTGGCCGCTGGATTAATAATTTGTTAGCTGCAAAAACCTATTTCATTATTGCATCTTTACAACCTTAACACGCAACTAATCAGAGCAAGTAATATCTGCATCTGATGTTTTTTTTGCCAATCCCCACCCAACTTGTTCTCTGTGCTTCACTATATGCTTAGTCACTGAGCAAATACCTGTCCGTGTCAGTTGCGGGCGCGGCGGTACTGGTTTGCCGCAGGCATGCTTTTGCCAGTAACCACGCCCCGGCATGTCTTTCGGTTGATGTCCCGCTGGGCAACATACGTTTTTGTGGTACGTCCGACCACTACGCCGAAGCCTTTCAGCGTATCATCGGGGTAATACTTCTGCCCCTTCGCTGTATAAGGAATTCTATCTACGGAACTATTTGTTATTTTCATGCGCACTCCTTAAAATAAGGCTATAAGGCCTGTATTTAGTACTGCACATAGAATGCTAAAAAGATGAAAGCAAGGAAAACTCAGCGTCTCCGGCGAAACTAGTACACTATAGGTTGATCCAAAAAGATTAAGTTTGGCCTTCCTAAACTCTAGTCGGAGGTTCGACTCCTCTCGGTCCCACCACGCTTCGCCTTTGGCTGCGCGTGGCGCTACCGCCCGGCGAAGCTCCTCTTGGAGCATAGACGGGCTGGAGCAACATAGGTGGTATAAAGATACGCCTAATTTTCCTGATCAATATGCATTTTTTATATATTTCCACTATAATAACATGGAGATTTGATACCCCATCAGCTTGATGAGGTGTTATAATAAATAATAATATTAGCTTAGGGAGAGGTGTTATGGCCAATCATGCGAAGATACTCAGTGTAATCGTCATAATTGGGTTATTGTCTGCCTGTGGCGACACGCCTGGACAACGGGCGCTTTCCGGCGGCGCTATCGGCGCTGGCGTAGGGGCGGCAGGAGCGGCGATAACGGGTGGTAATGCCGTTACCGGCGCCGTGATCGGCGGCGCTGCCGGTGCCGTAACAGGCGCCGTGACTAAAAAGAAAGATATTAATCTCGGCGATATTAAATAAGCCCTTGGCATGGCCTGTTCACGGTAATCTATGCAGCGTAAAATAATAATGGCGGCCGCTATGCTACTGTGCGAGACTCTTGTTCCGCTCTCGTGGCAGGGCAGTGGGCAGGCCTATGCCGACCCTCCTCCCTGGGCGCCGGCGCATGGCTGGCGCGCCAAGCATCATGAAGAGGAGGAGGATGAAACGGAGGTTATTGCAGCGCCGTTGCCACTGGTTCCTTCCTATCCGCATGTTGAAATACGCTGTGTCGACAAGCCGATTATTGGCGCGGTGATCGGCGGCGTGGCCGGAGGCTTGATCGGCAATCAATTCGGCAAAGGCCAAGGCAACACCGCGGCAACGATCAGCGGTGCGCTTATTGGCGCCGTATTCGGCAATCAGCTTGGCGTTAATCTTTCCCGCTCGGATGCGGATTGCATGGCACAATCGCTGGAATATGCCAAGCCCGGCACACAAGTCGCATGGCAGGAGCCTAAGGAAGGCAGGGCTTACAGTATCCTGCCCGTTCGCAACTATCGCGATGAGGGGCGGTATTGCCGGGATTATAAAGTCCATGCAACGGCGGAGGGAACCACGCATGAATCTTATGGCACCGCCTGCCGGACGGCCGATGGCCGGTGGCAAGTGATCCAATAATTCTCTTGTACGGGGAGCTAAGCATTATGTCCAGAATGGGATGGATCATTG
>Ga0207097_1069_pt1 | contig 16531 bp, 10 predicted proteins | sample Alteio_BWMinHeat_87_FD_153541 | JGI IMG/M metagenome (GOLD analysis project Ga0207097, IMG submission 153541) | Enriched cells from forest soil in Barre Woods Harvard Forest LTER site, Petersham, Massachusetts, United States -... | ecosystem: Environmental > Terrestrial > Soil > Temperate forest >...
AAGACAATGTCCTGCATCAGCACAATTATTAGCAAGTTCTATTAAGCTATTACTATTTGCTTTGCAACCAATATCTGCAAAATGAGCCGTTGTTAAAGCAAAATCCTGAATATTTTTATTGTTTTGGCTTTCATGCCAAATAGAAGCGGCTCTTTCAATTACATATAAAAATTCGCAGTGTAGACTATTTTGTAATTGATTACCAGCGAATTGTCCAAATTGATTTACATCAATAGAGTGTTTGTCTAAAAACATTTGTGTTGTAGGAGATATAACATAATCTTTTTTTATTATTTCTTCTTTGTTGATAATTTGTTCTAACTTTAAGGTTTTATTAGAAGGATTGTATGCAGATTCTTGTAATGTATTCTTAGGTTTTTCTAACCATGCTTTTTCTATATCTTTACTTTTTTGATCAAATTTATTAAGTTCACGCTGTTGTATTTCATGAGCTTCTTTAAAAATAAAATCATGGAATTTTACTTTACCGCTATTTTTTAAAGTTAGGCTACGATTTTTTGTAGCATTAAAAAAATCTTCGTTATGTGAGTTTCTTAGATTTTGAGCTATTTTTGTTATGAAAAAATCATAAGCTGGTAATTGTTTTAAATTATCTCTGTATTCTTGTATATAATAAAGATTGAAATTGCAAAACAAATTTAATACATTTTTCTCACTTTTAGAAAACTCGTTCCAACATTTACTAGATCTGCCTTTATCATTAAATTCTCCAACACTCCAAAAATCAAAATGTATCATTTTAGGATAGTTACCATATTCCATTTTTTTGTTTAGATCTATCTCATGAAAATATAAACGCTGAAATAAAAGCATTCGATTTATTTCTTTTGTATACGCTTGATTCTTCTGTTTTCCATAAGTTTGTTCAAAACGCTTATCAGCTTCTTTGAACTTTTGTAAAGCTGTAGGTTCTGATACAGTTGATTGCAAATTAAACTCTTTTTCATACAAGCTTTCTATTCTTGAAGTTTCATTTTCCCTAGAGTGATGGTTCTGAGTTATTTGTGATTCTGAAAAATTCTCATTTTTAGTATTTTTATGTTCATCTTCTTCTCTTGCAGCTTCCCAGTTATTATCGTTGCGTTGTTCTGCTGTTTCTTTTGAATGATTATGTGATTCAGAATCTTTTATATCATTGTTGTTATTAGAATTATTATTATTACTTGCAATGTGAGAGGGTGATAAAATTAGAATACCAATGCTATCTTGTTTTGGATAATCACATAAATTAGATTTAGCAAAACTTATAATAATTAAGATTAATTTTAATTTAGGTAGCTTCATTTTTGTAATAATTAAATTTGAGTTGCGATTGTGCTTTCATTACTAATATTTAGATTGGATGATTCTATAAAAAATAAAAGACTTTATCAAATATTTACTATTGTATTAAAAGAGACCTGTTTTTAATGTTTAAAATAAATTCCATGAAATTATATTAAAATTATAACAAGCAATCTTTAGCCATATTTATAGCGGGGATTATGCCTATCATTACCGATAATAAATTATTATCCATACAAAACTGATTCAATTGTTTTTCACTTACTCCTAAATCTTTCCAAATGTTATATCCGTCACTTGTATTACCAAGTACCGGAGCAAATCCGTTTAAAACTTGAAATATAATATATGAGTTACACATATTATTATACCAAGCACAAGAATATTTTATGTATTTATTTTGATTATATTTATTGTATAATTTATTTATAATTTTTTTTAATAACAATAAAGTTATTATTCCAAATATTGGACCACCTAAAGTTACTAAAATGTTCCTAGTTATACTTGCTTGTTTAAATGTTTGAGCATATGCTCCCGATGAAAGATTAAAGCTGTGTGCTGTTAACACTCTACATTTTAATAGATAATCTAATTGTTTATAAATGTCGGTGCCGATATGAATGTCTATTGGGCTATTATTGAGAAACTTTGCTACTAATGCATGCCCTAACTCGTGAAATATTACGCTGCAAGAATCTGGGAAAAAAATTATTGATTTTACTAGCTGCAAAATATCGTTACGATTTATAGGTCTTTGTTTAGGTTTATACATTCCATAATTTTGCATTGAAGTTAGTAAGAATAAAGATGATAAGAAATATAATTTTTTAAAGTTCATTTGTTAATCTCTTTGAAAATTTTAAAAATAATGCCAATCGGGGCAAAATAGTAAGTTACAGATAACTATCTGATTTAATTTATAATAAAAAGCTTGTTAAAGCAAAAATAAAACTGCAAAATTAACTGATCAAATAGGGATAATTTTTGAATAAATTTTCAAATAGAAACAAATTGTTGTTTTTTTACATATCTCTTTGATAATATCAAAAATAATTAGATTAAATTATTTAAAAAAGAGGGTAAAAGGGTGTTAAAAAAGGTAGTTTATATAAAATTATTTCTGATAATTTTGGCTTTCTTTCTTGTGCAGAACCTGATTTGTGCTAAAAAGAATAAGTCTAGTATGTTTCAAAAGCGTGAATTATCAGAGTGAAATTTATATTGTAAAAAAAATCTTTTAAAAAAGTGGCTTTTTAATTGACATAATGTGGTTATTTATTACTATTATAAATAGTTGTAATTTAAGTGGAGTAAAATTTAATTATAGGAGTTTTTAATATGATTTTTAATAAGTTAACCCAACTTTCACTAATTTGTTCAGCCTTGACCATTTTTGGTGTAAAGGCAATGGATTCTTTATCGCAGGACGAGTTGAATGAGCAATTAATTGAATCGATTCCTCTAAATGATTCTAAAGAAATACAAAGAATTATTGATCTCAAAGCAGATGTTAATGCAGTTGATACTCTGAGCGATTCTAGTGCCCTTATAACTGCAGTAGCATGTGAAAAACAAAATTGTGTTAAAACTTTATTAGAAAATAAAGCAAATATTAATCTTGCTGATAATAGAGGAATTACTCCTTCTATGCATCTATTGTCAAAATCCAATAAAAATTCAAGTGTTCCAACTATTTTAGAATATTTATTGCAAGAAGGTAATGATGTTAATTCAGTTGATTCTGATGGATGGACAGCTCTTATGTATGCTGCTAGAAATGGTCATAGTGACTATATAGAAAATCTATACAAAATGGGTGCTGACTTAAATTTTAAAAATAAAGAGGGATTTACTCCCCTAATGGAAGCTGTTATTTATGGTAATTTTAATTCAGTTCAAAAGTTAGTTGAATTAGGTGCAGATATTACTGTCGAAGATAATGAAGGAAAAACTGCTATAGATTTAGCGGAAGATAAAGGGTATAAGAATATAGCAGATTATTTAACAAATGCATTAAGAGACCAAGTAAAAAGAAGAGCGGGTATTAAAAAGATTTTAAAAGATGATATTAGATTGCCTGATGAACTTTCTGATATAGTTATAGGTTATGATATTTAAGCTTGATCTCCAACTTCAGTATATCCGCAACTAGTATCAGAACAGCGTATTTTATCTTTTTCTCTAACTAGGAATGGTAACTTACATTTAGGGCATGGTTTTTCAACAATTTCCCCAAATATAGCAAACTTACACTTAGGATAATTGCTACATCCCCAGAATGAACCACGTTTCCATTTTCGTTTTATAATATCCCCTTTTTTACAAGAAGGGCATTTAAAACCGGCAGTTTCTTGATGAATATATTTACATTCAGGATATCCTGAACAAGCTTTAAATTCACCAAATCTACCTCTAACTAAACGTAAAGGCTTACCACATTTTGGACAAGTTTGATCAAGAATTTGAGCTTCTTGCTTTTCAACCATTTGGATTTTGCCAGATTCATCACGAGTAAAGTTTGTAGTGAATTTACATTCTGGGTAACCTGGACAACCTAAAAATTGACCAGATTTTCCAAAGCGTATAATAAGATTATGTTGTTTACATTCAGGGCAAACAATATCAGTTGTTTCGGTCATTTTAGTTGCGGTGCCCTTAAATTCCTTTAAATCTTTTTGGAAATCTTTCCAAAATTCTCGTAAAACAAGATCTCTTTCCAATTCACCATGGGCTATTTTATCCAAATCTTCTTCCATATGGGCAGTAAACTTAATGTCCATAATTTTGGGCAAATTGGTATTTAACATTTTAGTTACAGCAAATCCAAGCTCTGTTGGTTCAAAACGTTTTTTTGTATCAAGTTTAGTATAGGACCTTGCTCTTATAGTATTCATAATAGTTGCATAAGTACTTGGTCTTCCTATGCCTTCTTTTTCTAATTCTTTTACTAATGAAGCTTCAGTATATCTTGCAGGTGGTTGAGTAAAATGTTGTTTGGGTTCAACTTTTTCTAACTTAACTTTATCTTTTTCTTTAATTTCTGCAGGTAAAACTACAGTAGCCTCTTTGTCTTCTTCTTCAGGGGCATAAACTTTTAAAAAACCATCAAATATTAATGTTGAGCCAGTAACTTTAAATGTAAATTTATCACCTTGTATAGTTACTTGTCTTTGAGCATATTCTGCGCTTTCCATCTGACAAGCTACAAATCTTCGCCAAATAAGTTCATATAGTTTAGCGGCATCAGCAGTTAGGTAAGGTTTTACTTTATCTGGACTTAAGCTTATATCCACTGGTCTTATAGCTTCATGGGCATCTTGAGCATTACCTTTCTTTTTAGCGTAAACATTTGTGCTTTTTGGCAAATATTTTTTCCCATACTGACCTTCTATAAATTCTCGAGATTGTTGTATTGCAGTATCTGAAATTCTCAAAGAGTCTGTACGCATATAAGTGATTAAAGCGATTGGTGCATTTGGATCTTCCAGTGGTATACCTTCATACAATTTTTGGGCCACTTCCATTGTTTTTTTAACAGAAAAGCCTAATCTGTTATATGCAGTTTGCTGTAAAGTACTTGTCATGAAAGGGGCATAAGGTTTTTTAGATCTTGTTTTATCTTGAATTGATTCTATTATATATTCTGCTTTTTTTATTTGATCAACGAGTTCTTTTGCTTTCTGCTCATTGTTAATATCGATTTTCTTATCATTAACTTGAGCTAATGTTGCCAAAAAAGTTGCTTTATTGTGACCAAATAAACCGTCTATTGTCCAATATTCTTCAATTTTAAAATCTCTGATTGCTTGTTCACGATCACAGATTAATTTTAGGGCTACCGATTGTACTCGTCCGGCAGAAAGACCTTTTGTTATTTTTCTCCATAAAACAGGGGAAACCTCATAGCCTACCCATCTGTCTAATATTCTACGTGCTTGTTGAGCTGCTACTTTTTGTAAATCTATATGTGAAGGGTGTTTTACTGCCTCTGAAATTGCAGATTTGGTTATTTCATTAAAAGTTATTCTAAATATTTTATTGGGGTCCAAAACTTTCTCTATTTCCTGACCTATGTGCCATGCTATTATTTCTCCTTCACGATCAGGATCTGGTGCCAAGAATACGGCATCACATTTTTTAGCTTCTTTAACTATGTCCGTAATAACCTTATCCTTGTTTTCCATAACCACATAGTTAATCTTTATTTCACCTTTTTCAGGTATGGTTACCCCAAGAGTACGAGTAGGTAAATCTTTAATATGTCCTATTGTGGACATTATTACAAAATCTTTACCTAAAAACTTGGAAATTGTTTTAATTTTTGCTGGAGACTCTACAATTAATAGCTTTTTCATGATTATCTTATCTTACACCCATTTCTTTTCATAATCTATCCTAAATCACATCCCTATTTAAATTCATCTTTAATAATAAGACAATTATTTTCTAAAAGTCAAATACTTTTTGATTTCACTGGGTAAATGGTTATTGAAATAAGGTTATTATTTTGCAATTAGATATCAAGTTTAAAGATGATTCTACTAAACTAAGGGATGCATTAGTTCAACCTCTGTTGGTGTAAGTGTTTTAATTGGTAAACTTCCCAATATTTCGGAATGCATAGTGGTTTTGCCTGGATATAACATTTCAAGTTGAGCTCTCATCGCAACTGGTTGAAGTTCCAATGCTTTATGTTTTAATTGTAGTTGACTTGCGCTTTGTTCTAAATTTTCTCGAGCTTGTTGTAATGTTAAAAGTGGAGTTTTTGGTTGAAGTTTTAATTTATCAAATGTTGTTTTACTTTGTATAACATCTTGTTTAAGTTGTTCAAATTGATTTAACTTTTCTTGATAATCAGCACCATATTCTCTTTTTATAGAACTTATATCAGGAGAATAGGAATCACTTAATCTATTTTTTTGGTTTTCACTAAATCTTTTATCTTTTAGCATGTCATTAATTCTCTGTAGTCTGTCGATAGGAGATTTCATTTTTTGAAGATCTTGTTTAATTTTGCCAAATTCTATTTTTTGATTGGTTTCTATTCTTTTTTTTATTTTAGTTAACTCCTCATAATTTGTATTATTTTTAAAATAAGGTTCTAATTTATTGATTTTATCTAATATTTCTTGGTGATTTTGATTGGTTTTAAGATTTTTAAAATCTTCTTGAATTTCTTTAAATAAATTATCAGAGACAGATGATTTTAGTGATGCGATAAGTTTTTGTGATTTTTCATTTGGTTTGTTTTTTTCTAACTCTTCAATTTTTATTAAGGCATCTAGATTTTTTTTATTACTTATAAGTTGTTGGATATTTGATATTGCCTCGACATTTTGTGCATTAATTATCTGTTCTTTCATGGTTGCAACAAGTTTTGATTGATCTATAGTTAGACTTTTTAATTTACCTAAATCATCTAAAGCCTGATCTGGATTTTCAGTTATTTGTGTTTGTATTTCTGAAATTTTTTTCTTATTTTCCAAATAGTTTTCTTGGGCTTGAGTTATTTGTGATTTTATTAATTCTATATTTACTTTTTGTGACTCTGTTATTTTTTGATTTTCAAAATCAGTTAATAAATCTGTAGCTTTTTTAAATTCCCCTTGTTTAATAAAATCATTCACTTCACTTACTTTTTGCTGAAATGCCTTTTCTGCTATTTTTGGTGTTAATTTTTCTAATTGTTGCTTTTGTGCTTTACTAAATAAACGATCAGGAATATTATCTTTTGTAAGTTTAACTAACGTGTCCCATGCTTTAGTAGTGTTTCCATCCTTGATTTGCTGGATTAGATTATCCAATTGTTTCGCCCCAGCTATTTTTTCATCTCTTAAAAATTCTGCAATTTTGAGAAAATCCAATAAGACTTTTGGTCCTTTCGCATCACTAATTTCACCTTGATTTTTTTGATTCAATTTACTTTTGTAGTTATTTCTTATGGCGTAAACTGCAGCGAGGAAAATAGTTAATGCTTCTGGTCCTAAACCTATCAAAAATCCTTTCACTGTATCACTTAATCCGCCTGAGCTTCCTCCACCATCTGAACTTTCTGCACTTGAAGCTTCCTGCATTGTTCCACCCATTTTTTTCAAAGCTTCTGTTTGTTCTGGATTTAATATTGTTTTATCTATGTTTTCAAAGGCTTGTAAAATATCTTTTGCTGAAGCTTTTAAAACAAGTTGTTCATCTGCATCTGAAAAGTCAGGGACTTTAGTTTTTAATTTATTTAAGCTTTCTTGGATTCCAGAGCCTTTTGTAACAGCATTTATGAAGTTGTTAAGCTCAGGTGTTCCTGAGGCGCTTAAAGCTAAGCTAAATATTGCATCATCTAAAGTTGGAGCAGTTTGTTGAGAAGCGTTTATTGTTGCTAAAAAGTTGTTTAATCCTAAGAAAATGACTAGTAATTTTATAATAAATTTTTTATTCATTACTTGGGTACCTTAATTTTTAATAAGCATTATAATTATGAATTTATCTAAGCGTAATATTAAAAATCAACGGTTTAAAAAAGTATGGGTTGTGATTAACAAATTTTTTGAGAAAGAGTGGTAATTTAGATCAATTTAGTAAAAATCTTAAAATGGTACTTTAAGTTTTAGTAATATTAGTTTTGATTTTGATTATAGTTTTTTATAGGGGTATATGTATGATAAAAATTAAAATTGTGGGTTTTTACTTAATTCTTGGCTTGTTACATTGTCAAAGTTATTGTGTTTCAACTCTTTTATCTGAAGGTGACAGTAAACAGATAAAAGATCTTTTGCATGGCGTTTCACAGTCTATTTATAGTGCTGTATCGGATGCAATAACACAACAAAAAAGTCGTAGCTATTTAATTGCGAATCTAAGATTAGATCTAGCCTACTTCGTTAAAACTTCCGTCTTCGCCAAGGCTACGCCGGACATGTCGAAGGCCGGGCAAAAGCAAAATTTGAGTAGTAATCAAGTAGATACAATAATGAATGGTATCGATCAAGTTATAACCAGTAAATATTATGTCCAGGTTATAAAGAGTTATAAGAAAGCAATTGGTTCAGGAAAAATGGAAGATGCTGTTGCTTTAATTAATCAAGTGGTCAAGGCAACTGAGGATTCTATAAAATCTTTTGTTGAAAACGAAATTAATAAAATCAATGAACAAGGAAATTTAAAATTAACTGATGGAGAAAGGCAGCAAATCGAAGATAATTTAATGGAGGAAGAAAGTGAAGTTGCAAAAGATGGAATTCTAGAAAAGCTTTCAAAAGATAAAAACTTTAGTAATAAGTTTACTGCTTTAACTATTCAATCTATTCAAGAAAATGTTCATATACATATGCATTCTCATTCTGAAAGCCACACTAGTAGTTTATCACAATCCAGTTTGCCTACTCTCCAGAGCATATCCGGACAAAAAATATCACTTGATCCAGTAAGTCAAATTCAATCTTCTTCATTATTGGAACCATCAAAAAGTTTAATTACAAGCAGTGGGGGTTCAGAATTTATACACCCATTATTACCTGAAGTTCAACCTGTTATTAAACCAATGGATGTATTATGATAAAAAACAAGTTTATAAAAAAAATTATACCTAGTTTCCGGAGTAGTCTATTATTATCTATTTTTAATTTTTACTTTTTTGTTAACCCAATAGAACCGGATAGAGAAATCAAAATTTTAAAATCTTTTTCTGATCAAAAAGACGAAAGCTCTGGTTTTTATAATTTATATAATTTTATTCAGGATTTTTTTAAAAAATATGATATAACTTACCCTCTTAATATTGAGTTTTCTGCTAAAATTTCAAATCAAGGTTTTAATAATCAAAGATATGTAATTTCTATACCAAAAACCTATCTTAATAATTCATACAAAACAAAAAAACTTGATGAGATAACAAATTTTATTCCAAGTGAATATGTTAAAAGTAAAATAAAAGAGCTTATTTCAGCACATAACGTAGGCTCTTTGATTTATGCAGTTGATTTTTTTAAGGGACAAAATAAATATAAAGTTTATTTTGATTTTCCTGTCATTAGCCAAAAGGGTATAACTTCATTTGAATGGCAAGAGGGTAAACCAGGTTTTGTTATTCGTGATTATAAACCTATAGATTCTAAAACTTTTGAAAACTACTTAGATCAGGTTTTATATAATAATCAAAGGGGGAAATTTGAAAATTTAAGGTCATTTTTAGATTTTAATAAACTTTTATTAAAAGAAGAGGGTGATAAAGAATCTTTATGTATTAAGTTTAAACAAAATACTTTAGTTAAAGATGTAAAAAAACAGCTTAGAGATTTGGCAAAAGGGTATAGAGATTCAAAAAAATTCTATTTATTTTTGGATAGAATAAGTGATTTGCAGATTTCTTGGTTGCACTTACAAAGGGGTGAAATTGGTATTTATACCAGGTTAAATGATTGGGTTTATTACGTATAATTACCAACCCGCTAACAAATACATAAACCCATTCGACTTCGCACTACGTGCTTCGCTCAGGGTGACCGGGGTGGGGGTTAAATGATTGGGTATATTACGTATAATTACCAATTGTTTGGATCTAAGTAATGCACCATGGTATCAACTTGATCTGCAATCCAAGAGAAAGCTTGACCAAGTCCTGGAATTTTTTCTAGCTGGTTATAGAGAATATTATTTGTTATATAATAAGTAACGGTAGCTAATGCTTGTATAGGTGCTCCTAAAGTAAAATCAAATAAAAGGGTAGCACTTGCTACGCTTACTTGAAGGAAGCCTTTTCCTGGATCTTTTAAAAAGTTAGCAACTCCCTCTTTTATACCATCTATTCCCTCTAAAAGGTTATTTGCTATCTTGTTGGTTACTAATTCAAAAAAATCATTTATCATTTGATTTATTTGATCAATTCCGAGGAGTTGAATTTTTGCCCCTGTAAAGCCTGTAACAAATTCTAATATACTTACTGCTCCCAGAGCCCAGCCAACTGGTCCAAGAACTGCATAACCTGGGAAAGAAATTGCTAGGTTAATTGCGCCTTTTCCAACTTCTTCTCCTATAGCTTGTGCTTTTATTTGATCAACTGTGCTATCAATAGAGACTTTAATTGTGTTAATTTTGTTACCACAGGCTGTTAATGCTCCTGCAAGTAGATTGGCAAAGCTTTGTATATTGTCTCCTGAAATTACTTTGTCATCTAAGTTTAATATATTATTAATACTTAATTCTTTACCTTGATATTTCAGGGTAACGCCCCCTAATTGAATAGGGCATTGCTTTCTTATCGGTGGATATGAATATCCATACTTTGAAAATAATGTCATGAGATCTGCTTCAGAATCTAAAATATTATTCATCGCATTAGTAGTATCATTTAATAGACTTTCACAATTTTGTTTACATTGTTTTAGTGCTGCATTTTTAGCATCATAATTTTTTTGTTGGTCCTGAAAATTGGCTAATATATCTTGTAATTTTTTTAAATCATCTGACCATTGTTGTAATCCTGTAGGCTTTATTGCTTCAGTTAAGTCATTTGCATATTGAGTTAATGAGTCTATATTATTTTGATAATTTGCTAACGGATCGAAGCTTGGACCATTGATAACGTTATTTAATGAGGAACTACATTGATGATTAATTAAAGATTGAACTGTCTGTGGCACTAAGGGACCTTGGCCCCTTGCTAATAAAGCTGGTGGAGTAGATTGTGGTATTTTTTGCAATACTACCTGTTCTAATAATTTTAAACCTTGTTGCTGTTGCTCTACCAGCTTTGGAGATTGTGGAGCAACTAATTGTTTTGGTTGGTAGGTTGATTGGGTTAATGTCTTAGGTGCATAAGTTTGTTGTTGTATAGGGGCCAATCCTTCTTTTTGTGTAATAGCTGTTAATTTAGGTGCAGAAGGTTGTTGCAGCATTATGGGGCCTGATCGTGTAAGCTTGGGTAAATCTGCCCATGTGTGGCTAAAAAATATTAAAATTAATACTAATTTTTTCATTTTTACTATCTCCATTTTTTATATTAATAAGATTTTACCAAATTCTTCTTTTTATTAGCAATATTTATTTTCATATTGAAATAGCATTGCTTTTAATTTGATAAAAAATCTTTAAAATAGGGATATTTTTTTAAATTTAAACTATTGTTGATTTTTGACTATTTGAAATGATATCATTGTTTTAAATAGAATTTAATGATTTTATATCCCATGGTCATTAGGCTATAATTTATATTAAAAAAATGGGAAAAAGAGGTAAAAAAAATGAAGGTTAAATTATATTATTTTGCTTTTTTGATAAGTTTAGTTCAAAGTTTTAATATTTTAAGTGTAAGATATGTTGGACCAAATTGTACCCCTCCCGCTATAAATCCAAGTAATCAGTTTTTTCATGATGAACCTTGTACATCGCCATTATCTGTAGGAGCTGATGGTAAATCATTAGCAGCAGATGGAACAACCCCACTATATCCTATTGTACAGGTATATTCTGTAAGAACTGGTAATAGTGCTGATAACAATGGCAAACCGGCTACTCCGGCTCAGCTAGCAGCACAAGGTATATATCCCACAACATACCCCTCTGCATATTGGGCTAGTTATCCAGCTGGAATTTCTGGTAAAGTTCCCCAGCCTGCTTTATATCCACATCCATCAGAAAAAGATATTAATGGGATAGCTAGATTTGCTTATGGTAATATTAATGATGCAGAATTTTATACTTCTGCGGCTAGTTCAAGTAATCCCGTTCATAACCCAAAATATGGTTGGGCTGACCCTCTTAAGTTGATGTGGAGGAGTTTAAAAAGCCCTTACACAGATATAAAAGCAGTGCAATTTATGGGAGATTCAATTAAGACTCCATCATTTAAAGTGAAAAATAATTTAACAGTACCTATATATGTTGCTCTCTATTATATTACAGGTAACATTTTCGATATAACCATTGGATCAGATAAAATTTTAAGAGTACCTCAACTTCTTATTGATTCTTCAAAACGGGCTAAAATTAGTGAAGTAATCAGTGGAACACCGCTTAATTCTAATGCAAGCACAGCAAATGTTACTACAACAGCTAATAATATGGTAAATCCAGCAGCTTCTTCTGTATACACACTTGCACCTAAGGAGATGAAGACCTTAACTTATACTATTGATCCTGGAATGGTTGCATGTAAAACATTTGATGAAATTCATGATATGAATTGGGTTGGTTGTTGTGATTGTCTGTATGCAGATCTTGTTTTAGTAGCTTCAACGGATAAAAATAAGTTACAGGAGGTTATTTCCAAAGATACTTTTACTAGTATTACAACAGTTGGAGCTTCAGATTCAACAACTTCTACAGCTGTTACTCTGGGGGATCAAAGTCTTGCAGCTGTAAAGGTTATTGGTGGATCTACCGGAGCTGATGGAACTTATAATTTATATAATTCAATACCAAGTGTATTAACATTCCAGATAGATCAGGGTGGCCAATTGCTTTGGAACTTGAATGAACCATCTCCTGATACGCCAGTGGCTCCAGTTGCTACTAGTACACCTAGTACAGGTACCACACAAAGTTCTGATGAGGGTTCAAGCCCGAAATCTAAACCTTTAGTGTATAAAAGCAAAGGTGGCTTGCCTAGCTAATAAACTATAACTTTTTATAACTATGAACGCTTAATATAAACTTTGTTTATTTAGGCGTTTATTTATTTACACAAGAACTTCTTCATATTCAATTAACCTGAATAATGGAAATTTAATAAATGCGCTCGTCCTGATGCTTCGACTTCGCTCAGCATGATAGGCCTTTTTTTGCCTGCCTGGGCGCCCCTTCGATAAACTCAGGATAAACTCCGTTTTAACGAAGGCGGCTCGAAGGATACGAGCTCCTATTAAGTCTTTTCTGGACTATAATTTATATTAAACTTTTTAATTTGTACATATTCATTCATCAACTTATAATGTTAATAGATTTTTAATATGCTCGTATGCTTCGACAGGCTCAGCACGAGCGCGAAGAGAGTTCTTTGGATCTGTTAGGTGTTCTTCATTAGAAATCCGAGAATAAATAAATGGTGGGCCAAAATTATTTGAATTTGAGGGGTTTAAAATTATTTTTTTGTACCTAAAACTTGAGAAGCTTTAGGTAAAGTTGTCCCCTGATCTTTTGAACCTGCTAAAGTAATGGTTTTATTTTCATCAGGCAAGCTATTAAGAATTGCAGTGTAACAATCTGATAAAGCACCTAATTTTTGTGTTAGAGTTTTAATTGGTGTTTCAAGTAAAGTTTTTGAATCGCTTAACGTGCTTGAAATTAAAGTTTTTATCTTTTTTGTAGCATTTTGCATTGCTGAAGATTGATTTTGATTTGAAAGACTTTCAAAATATAAGCGTTCTTGATTTATTTTATTGGTTAAATCGTCATTAATAGATTTAAGCGAATTTAGTAAGTGATATATTAACTGCGCTACGTTTGACCTTTCTTGATTATCCGGAAAACTCTTTTTTGGATCACTGCACCAACTCTTAATATCCTGCACACTTTGGTCATAAGCTGTAGATGTTGCTGCATCTGCAATAATTTGCCCTGAAAGTTGTGTTAAGATTATGAGTGAAATTATTTTTATATTTTTCATAATTTTTCCTAAACTATTTTGGTGCAACTTCTTCTGCTGCTCGTATAGCAGTTCCAACTTCTTCTGCTGCTTGACTTGCGGCTCTAGCAGCTCTAACTGCCTGTGTTGCTTCTTCGCCAGTCGTTATCGCCGTTTTAGCTGCCTGCGCTCCCTTTCCTGCTATTGTAACTGTTTTAGCTGCTTGTGATGCTTCTTCTGCTGCCGCTATAGAACTTCTTGCAGTTGTTCCTAAAGTTTTACTAGCAGCTCCGGCTAGTTCACTACCTTGAGCAGCTTCAGCAGTGACTCCTTTTCCACTTTTAAATAAATTTTTGAATTTAGTGGTTAAACTTTCTCCAGTTCTAGCGCTATCTAGTCCGGCTTGTATTCCTACAAACCCTATTGCAGAAATTAATCCTCCACCGACAATTTGTCCCCAGACGTCACCCGGCTTAGGTTTCTGATTTTCTTGCATCTGTGCTTGATCGTCTAATTGTTTTTTGTATTGAGCTTGTTGTTGAGCAGTCATAAATGTTGCACATTCTTTAGACCAAATTTTTTGTGTATTTAACATTCTTTTTACAGCCTGATTGATAGCGCATGCAGGGTAACCAGGCATAAGTTGTATAATTTTGTTTCCAGCTTTTAATGGCGATGTAGTTAAATCATAACCTGATTTGTCAAAGCAACCTTGCGTTGAAAGTAAATCAATTAAAGCTGTTTGAGCATCTAATAAATCTTTTGCATTCTTTTCTAAAGTATTTAAATATAATGCACAATCTCCAGGCATTGGGGTTTTTACTTCTTTTTTATAATCTGGTGTTGTTAAAAAATAAAGGCAATTTTTAGTTAATGTACTTCCTGTTGTGTCTTCTACCTGGAATTCTGTTAATAGTTGATTTTGAGCATCTGCATAATTATTTGCTGCATTCGACACTGCAGATTGTAAACGAACAGCATTTGAAACTGTTGATGCATAATCGTTTAATGTTACCGGAGCGCTAGGGTCATTACTATTAAGTGCTGCGTCACATACTGACGTTGCATCAAAACAACCTTTTGTTTTTCTTTCATTATCATCTGCCATATTTTTACAGTCTTCTTGACTCGGAGCGGCTTGTTGAGCGCTAATCCATGGTACATTACAAAATTCATTAGGTCCTGGATCAGGGCAAGAACTTTGCTGTGAAGTTTCTGATGTTTGAGCTGCTGCACCTGTATCTTTTTTTGTTTTTTGTACAACTGATTTTTTTGCTACAGCTGCTGGTTTAGCAGCAGGTTTTGTAGGTGCTGATTTTACTGTCGCTATATTTAGTAATAGAGATATTACTAACAGTTTACTTATAATTTTAGTTATATTCTTACTTTTTTTCATTATAACTCCCATTTATTTAAATACTAGTATAAAAATTTTGCCTAATATTAATTTACCAAAAGGGTTGGGATTAAAACAAGATTTTTATACAATATGAAAAAATGTGCTTATTTACCAATATAATTATATGGAGTAATGTTAAAAATAGAAAGTCTTTGATAATTTGTTTTAACCAAAGACTTTCTTAATAATATATTTAAATTCTAACGAATAAGATTGAACAATTTAAGGGCTTCTGCTTCAGCTTCTTCAGTTACTCCCAATGTTTTTACCATTTCTTCTGCTTTGGCTGCAGTAGAAACACCCTTGGCTAATTCTTCAGCCTCTATTCCCACACCTTTTGCTGCTTCTAGTATTTTTGCAAGTTGTGCTACTTCCGTAGTTCCTAATTTGCTTAAGTTTAAACCGGCTTTTTCGAAAGCGGTTGTAAATGTTCCAAAGTTTGCTTTTAGCGCAGGTAATGTATCTATTACCTTTCCAGCGCCGCCTAAAGCTCCTTGTATTTTGGCTAAATTGGCAGCTTTAGAAGCTTCTGCTGCTTCTGCAGCCTGTGGAAGAGCTTTTGCAGCGCCTCTACCTTTCAACCATTCTATTCCGGCTTGTCCTCCAATAAATGCAGCAGCAGATGCTACACCACCACCAATAATTTGTCCCCAAACTTGGCCTTCTGAAGGTTGTTTAGGCTGATCAGCCATCATTTGATCATGCTGAATTTTTTGTTGAAGAGACATAAATCCAGCACATTCTTTTGACCAAATTTTTTGGGTGTTTAACATTCTTTTCACTGCTTGATTAATTGCACATACAGGATAACCTTGCATGGTTTGAATAATTTTATCTCCTGCTTTTATAGGAGTTGTAGATAAATCATAAGCTGATTTGTCAAAACAGCTTTGTATTGAAAGTAGATCGATTAATTGTGTTTGGGCGTCCAATAAATTTTTTGAAGCTTTTTCTAAATCATTTAAATAAAATGTACATTGTGCCGGCATAGGAGTTTTTATTTCAGATTTATAATTAGGAGTTGATAAGAAGTAAATACAATTTTTGCTGACGGTATTGCCTGTTGTATCTTCTACTTGGAATTCTTGTAATAATTGATTTTGAACATCAGCATATTTATTTGCTGCGTCTGCTACTGTGTTTTGCAGTCTTAAGGCATTTGAGACAGTTGACATATAATCATTTAAAGTTACAGGAGAACTTGGGTCATTACTATTAAGTGCTGCGTCACATACTGATGTTGCATCAAAACAACCTCTTTGTTTTCTTTCATT
>Ga0207097_1070_pt1 | contig 16321 bp, 19 predicted proteins | sample Alteio_BWMinHeat_87_FD_153541 | JGI IMG/M metagenome (GOLD analysis project Ga0207097, IMG submission 153541) | Enriched cells from forest soil in Barre Woods Harvard Forest LTER site, Petersham, Massachusetts, United States -... | ecosystem: Environmental > Terrestrial > Soil > Temperate forest >...
AAACAGGCAAAAGAACTTGGGACAAAATTTATTATATCTCAAGTTAGAAACTTCTCAAAAAAGGGGAACCTATTTGATTTAGAACTCAAAGATGGAAAACATATACTTGCAAGGTCTGTAATTTTAGCCTCAGGAGCTCGACCGAGCAAATTAGCAATACCAGGAGAGCAGGAATATCTGGGCAAAGGAGTAGCTATATGTGCAATATGTGATGCTCCATTGTACAGAAACAAATCTGTTGTAGTTATAGGTGGTGATTATAGTGCGTTAAGAGAAATAGAAATTATATCAAAGTATACTAATAAAATAACTATAATTAATAAAAATCCTGAATTAGAAGGTCCACTTATGTTATTAAATCCAATAAATGAAAATAAAAATATAAAAGTCATGAATAATTGTACTGCACAAGAAATCTTAGGGGATGGTAATTCCGTTACTGGAGTAAAAATTATAAATACAAAAATAAATAAAAATGAAATTATTCCTGCAGAAGGGATTTTTATATCAGTTGGATGGAAACCTTCTAGTCAATTAGTTGAAAATAAAATAGAATTAGACAGAAAAAAAAGAGTGAAAATTTATAATAACACTCAAACTTCAATGTCGGGACTTTTTGCAGTTGGAGATGTAGCAAATAATAGCGACTATCACCAAGCTCCGGTATCAGCAAATTTTGGTTATATAGCAGGAATGGATGCAGAAACATATTTAAGACAGAGTAAATCTATTGTCTAATTTTTTTAAATCAGAAATTATATCACGAGATTCCATATAATTCATAAATTTTAAAAACTCATTTTCAAAATTTTCAGGAACTAAAAATTCAAAAGTTCCACTATGAACATCAAAAGTTCTGTCAAAAACTAGATTTTCACAACTTCTAATAGCCGCAACAAAAAACCATGTTTCACTTGGTTTAACTTTTGATTGATAATACTGGCAATAATGTTGTTTCATATGATTAAATTTACAAAGAATTTGGAAAAAAAAATATTTACGCTTATCATAGATTATACCATTTTACGTAAAAATTTTATCAATATTTTCTAAATAATTTGACGTTTTAAACATGCAATACTATAAGTTAATTCTAGGAGCTGAAGAAAGGAAACATGTAATGAAAAAATTCTCAGCCTATATTCTAGGCTTATTAATTTTAGTTTTAGTTACTTTTAACGTAAAATCATCCCTAATAACGACTTTAAGCAACATTGACCCTGCACCCATGTATAATTCTGCATATCCATACATGTATTTATATGCAAAAGAAAAAGAATTTTTGAAAAACAAAACTGAATGCTGGAGTAATGAATATATAAGCCTTAGCGCTAGTCCTTTCTGGCAACGCTCTACACGGGGTAAAAATATAAATAGAAAACTATCTGAAAATGGAGACCTAACAGGCCACTGGAATATGATTGCAACATTGCCATACAACAACCCACCACCTCCGGCTTTTCCTGGCAATAATATGAATGAAGGAAGCGATATCCCAATTGGAACAACCACAGGTAGTCAGCCTTTAGCTACTCTAATGGGAGTAAGACAAAAATTGTTTGATTGTATAAGTACAATCAGTGGCCGCTTGCCTGATCAAGTAAAAACAGTTACAGGTTTAATTTCATTACAAACGCCTGAACAACTGTTTGGGTTCTTTTCAGTACCAATTAAATATAACAAAAGAGGTGTACGTTTTAGCAGCAGCGTAATGTTATGGGGAGGATTTGGTATTTCTATGCAAACAGGTGTTGCAGATATATCACAGATAGGAAGATTTATTGATTTAACTACCACCCCCACTGCTTGCTTACCCAAAGGATGCTTAAGTTTCGGCGGAACTAACCCATGTCCAACTACAACAAACCCTCCAATCTATTGCCAAAATCCATTTAGTGATATGAATCAGTTAACTGATGCAGCTTGGCAAGATGTTCTACATTGCACACACCTTCAACTTATGAACCAGCTACAAGCAATTGCTGATGCCTCTGGATTAGATCTTTGCAATTTTAACAGGACCTCTGTAGAAGATTTCCATATAGAATTATTCTGGAGAAAAGCCTTAAGGGTAGATGATGGAGATTTTTGTACATCTCCTTTCTTATTTATTCCCTTTTTCTCTATTGGAGGAGATATAGGTATAGCTGCCAAAAAGAATCAGAATCAAGTTTTTTCTATACCTTTTGGTAACAATGGACACAATGATGTACGCTTTAATGCAGGCTTTACCTTTGATTTTGATGAAACTATAGAGGTTGGTGGACACTGTGGTGTAACTCACTTCTTTGATAAACGCCATAATGGCTATAGAATGCCTGTCAATGAGTTCCAAAATGGCCTATATCCATATACAACAGACGTTTGCGTAAGTCCTGGTAATACCTGGCATATAGGTATATTAATGAACGCATACCATTTCTTAGGCTGTTTATCATTTTATTCTGAATATCTCTATGTAAGTCATGCTGAAGATAAATTTTGCATCATAAATTCAGATCCAGCTTTTAAACCAAGCAACCTTGAATGTAAAAGCCCATGGATGGTACAATTATTGAATAATGGCTTTTATTATGATGTTTCCAGTAATTTCTCCCTAGGGTTTTCTTTACAGATTCCTTTAGACAGAAGAAATGCATATAAATCAACCACTTATATGCTTTCCATGGAAATGGTATATTAGTTGTGTGTAGACATTAGAGCCAAGTAGTGTTAAAATATATGGTAAGAATTGTTAATTTTAATTAAATTATTTGCGGTGGAAAATTAATGGCAAGAAAGTCAAATGTTACTGTATATGTAGGTTACAATATAGATAAAGCACTCAGGCAACTAAAGAAAAAAATTGAACGTGAAGGCGTTGTTAGGGACATGAAGCGTGGAATTTATTTTGAATCTCCAACTCAAAAAAAACGTAAACGTTTAATTAGAGCCATAAAACAAAACTTTATACGTAGAGTATCTGAAGGGTTAGTTGAGTAGGTCTAATGTCTAACCCAAAAGTTAGTACTATTAGAAGAGAGCAAAAAGAGTCTCTTTTAATGAAAGAAATCTCCCAACTTTTTTTAACAGCCTCTTTGGATGATCCAAATTTGAGAGGTCTATTTATAAATAGAGTAACTTTGTCTCCAAGCAAAAGTGTATGTTACGTGTTTTTCTATTCTGAAAATGGAGAAAATGTTTTCAATGATAAGCTTGAGAGTTTAAAATTATATAAACCATCCTTACGTAAGGCTATAAGCCAAATGAAGGGACGGTATGCCCCTGAAATAGTTTTTAAATATGATCGTCAATTTGAAAAACAACAAAAAATAGAAAATTTATTAGAAAAAATCAAAAAGGAAGAAAAATTATAACAAGTTTATTAACTATACCCATATTTTTAATATGGGGTTCTTTTTTAAATATGTTAGCTTACCGTTTTTTAAATCCTAAAGATTTTAAAAAACCAAGATCTTTTTGCCCAAAATGTAAATCATATATTAAATGGTATGATCTTATACCTCTTATTTCTTGGTTCCTTCTTAAAGGAAATTGTCGAAGTTGTAAAAATAAAATTTCTTATCTTTATCCTTTTATAGAAGTTATAACAGCCGTTTCTTTATATACATTGTATAAAAATGTATCAATCCCCTATTTTATACCTTATTTTATATTCTTTTCTGCTTTAATTGTAACTATAAGAACAGATCTTGAAGAAATGTTAATTTCTAGATACATGACTCTTTTTTTAATTCCTATAGCATTCTCTTTTAATTTGGTCCATTATTTGCCTTTAACATTTGAAGAGACTTTGACAGGTACAATATTTGGTTTTCTGTTTTTGTTATTTATAAGTAAAATTTTTAAATTTTTTACAAAAAAAGAAGGTCTTGGGCAAGGCGATATAGAACTTCTGGCTTTTATAGGCGCATTTACTGGAATTAAGGGGTGTTGGATCAGTCTTTTATTTGGTTCTATTTTAGGTTCTATATTTGGAATATTATTAATAACTTTTAAAAAATCAAATTTTTCAACCAAAATACCCTTTGGACCATTTTTGGCCATAGGCGCTATGGTTTATGTTCTCTATCAATACCAAATTATAAATCTTATTTTTGGATTTTAAATTTATACCAATACATTGTCGATTTCTAAGAATTATTTTATCTTTCCAGTCACCCTGAGGGAAGCACGAAGTGCGAAGTCGAATGGGTTTCCTATTTATTTGTTAGCGTATTGGTGTTAGTTTATTACGTCCATCACTGTATATAGAAAAACTATAAACCCTATAAATATTAATAAACTTTTAGTTGTTAATATTTCTGTCTTAAATTGTTGTATAGCAGGTATTGTAGGATCTACATCTATAACAGGTTTTTTCATTGTATAAAACTCTTCTTCATATCCAACTCTTCCATAAACAGGATGATTTGAGAAAATTTTAACCTTTATCTTTTTGTTTCTTAGAACAATCTGTTTATCTAAAAAAAATTTGGATCGATCCTGACCATCTCTATTATTAATGTTTTTTAACATATCATCAAAACTTTTACTTATTACCCACTTAACAAATGAGCCGTCAGGATCACGTAATGGATGTTGATGCAATTTAAGACTCAAGAATTCATTAATAATTTTATAGATTAAGTCTTTTGGCAGGCCATTTTTTTGAGAGCCTAAAATTCTAATCAAAAACTCAGTAGTTCTTGGACATGATTCATTAGCCTTAGGCTTCATGATTTGCATTGCCTGAGCTGAAGATATATATAAAATAAAGATTAAAAATAATTGTTTAAAATACATATTAATACATTCTATTTTACTTATTTTAAATGTTCTTTTTTAATATGTGTTTTAAGACTTCCCTTCAATGAGTATGATTTACCACATCCTGCTTCATCACAGGCATATCTTTGTCCTTCATGCACTGCTTTAATATGATTTTTAAGACCGCGCATTGAATCATATGATTTGGTACACCCATCTTCTGTGCATGCATATTTCTTTATATCTAGTGGTTTAATAGAAACTTCAGAATTCTTTTTTGATTCTTCTTGATAACTATTTGCTATCTTTGATGCTACTATTACTCTTGCTGCCACCGTGGGTCTAGATAAATGAGTTAACTTTTGTCTCTTATTCGGTATAGCCTCTTCAGGCTGTCCCATTTCTGGATGGTATTCTCGCTGTTTATACATATATCTAGGTACACGCATAATATGTCCCTCAGGACTTCTTTCATTCGTAAATGCATATGGTATAATACCTTCTTTTATACCTGCGTATGCTTTACCGGGCAAAAATGCGATATGTGCTATTTCTTTAGGCTTTTCTATAGCCGAATCATCTTTACTCAATAACTCTTCATAATCATCCTTTTCACCTATTAACTCATGAGAATCCATGCTTTTTATGTTTAGATTTATAGATATCAATGCAATTAACATTAACAATGATTTATTTTTCATACACATCCCCTATAGTTTAATAAGATATATTATATAATAGTATTATTCTAGCTGAAATATTTAAACAAGTCAAGAAATTGCCTTGAAAAAAAAGCATTATCAAATCGATATAATAATTAGGATTTAGTCTTGAGATCATCCTGCAAGATATTTATTTCCCTTTTTTCATTGATAGTAATTATGTCAGGTTGGCCGTCACCATCAATATCAGCAACTGCAGCAACAACAAATGTATCTTTTCCTGCATTAGCCAAAGACAAATCAGAAGCTTGTCCGCCAAGTTTACCAGAAATATAATTAATTCCCTCAGTTCCAGGAAATCCGTAAGTATAATTAGTTTGACCTTCTGGATTCCAACCAATACCTTCAGAAGTTAAAATATTAGAATAGGTACCATGTTCTGCCCAATAGGCTTTTTCAGCTGTATAAATAGATCCAAGATTTAAATAAACCTCTGAGCGCTTTGCCTTAGAAACGTACCCTAAAAAATTAGGTATAGCTATTACAGCAAGAAAAGCTATTATAGCCACAACTATCATTAATTCAATTAACGTAAAACCAAAATTTTTCACTATATCTCCTCTTTAATAAAAGGTTCACCATAAATTTTTTCTAGTTCTTTAATATCGTAAGCTCCTTCTCTGACAACTTTAATTGTTTGACCAGTACAATCAAGGATAGTTGAAGGAATAAGAGTTGGATATTTTTGTTTATTTTCAACAATATAATCAACTTTTTCTAAAATTTTAACATCGACTTCCTCTATACTTTTAGGTACAGGTTGACCTGAAAGATTAGCACTAGTAGAAAATATACCAGGAAAAAACTTAAGCAATTTTAATAATCCTTGATGATTTGGAACCCTTATTGCCACAGTTACTTGATTCAGATAGAAAATATTTTTATTGGAATTAAATATTAAAGTTAAGGGTCCTGGCCAACAACTCTCTATCAACCTTTGCAAATTTGGATTAATATCCTGAGAAATAAAATTGTTTAATTTATCAATAGCATTAATAAGGATTATATATGGCTTATTTTCTCTTATTTTAATCTTATCCAATGCAAGCTTCCCTTCAATTGAGACCTGAGCCAATAAACCCACTACTGTGTCAGAACCTCCTAAAATAACTTTATTATTGGTCAAAGAGACCTCCAGAAGTGAAATTGTACCATTTTTATCCCAGTTCAAACTTCTTTTTTTCATTATTTTTTGTAAATAAATAAAAAATATACCCAATAATATTATTTTAGATTGACAATTTAGTTAAAAGGCTTATAATTAAGTTATATATTATAAATTTCTATTGGAAGTTAATAATTATTAAGGTTAGTTAACTAAACACAATTTATAATACTTATAACCTTAAATGAAATGTTTGTAAATCTTGTTATTTAACCGGAGAAAACATATGATACAAAATAAACAATCAGCTAAAGATGTTGCTATCAATTTAGGTAAGCAACGTAGTTACAATGAAATAATAGAGCTTTTAGAAAAAAGCTGGAACATCGAACCTGATAAAAGCTTAAAGCGCATTGAAAAATTAAATGTAGCTCTAAAATCACCTTCTAAGAAATTAAATACAATTTTCGTTTCAGGATCAAATGGAAAAAGTTTAACTGTTAACTTTGTAAATCAAATTTTAAAAGAAGAAGGTTTTAAAGTAGGTTCATTCTATTCACCTCATATATTAACATATAATGAAAGAATAGCATTAGAAAACGAATCTTTGCCAAATAAACTATTTACAGAAGTTGCAAATGAAGTTCTAAACGCAGCTGAATCTTTAAATTCAAAATTTCATACTTTAGAACTCTTAACTATGATGGCACTCGTTTGCTTTGAAAAAAATAAAGTAGATGTTGCTGTACTTGAATTAAACAATGATGACGTAACGGACCCTGTTAACGTATGTAAACCTTTAATCTTGGCCATAACACGTATTACTTCAGATATGGAAAAGATTAATAGTGAAGAAATCAAAAACAGAATTTCAGCTATAACTGATATTACAAAAAAAGATACCTATGTTGTATCAGCTGATCAAAGTAAGATCAATCTACAAATTATGCAAGATTTAGTTACAGAAAAAAGCGGTAACTGGATGATGCCTATAAGAAAACTTGCTCCCTTAGCTTATCCTTTTGAACAATTACATGGAAGATGTGCTTCTCTTGCTGAAAGAATAGCCCAAATTTATGTAGAAAATTTCACTTCAAAAGAAGCTACTATACTAAACTCAAGTTTATTAGTAAAACCAGAAAGTCAACGTGGTAGACCTACTCTTGAGAAAAAACGTGAATTAGAATTGAATCCTAGACGCACCCTAGAACAATTCTGGAAAGATATATCTACTACATTAACTGGACAATTCCAAATATTGGATAAAGAAAAACCTTCAATTCTTTTAGATGTAGCATCAAATATTGATTCACTTTCTAATATCTTTCTAGGTGTTAGATTATTAAATTATAAACGTCCATTTAAAGGATTATCTGTTATTGTAGGTTGCCAAGATAGTAATTTTAATGATAATCCTGATTTTATAAAAATGGTTCGTTATTTCTTTAAGAAAAACTCTGGTCAAATTATATTCTCACCTGTAAACAAAGATTCTAAATTTGATTTAGAAAAAGTTACAAATGATCTCAAAAACGCAAAAATTAAGGCTAAATCTGCCAAAAATTTTGCAGAAGCATTTGAACAAGCTAAACAATCTGTAGATGAGCGTAATGGTTTAATTCTTATCACAGGTTCTCCAGCTATAGTAAGTGAATACTGGAATTACAAAGGTATCAAAAAACTATAAAGAAATGGTTTTTAGCTCCTTTATAATTTCAATAATTGTAGGATTAGTAACAGGATTTATTTATGGGTTTTCTTTCATTATCAAATGGGAGAAAGCCCTTTCTATTAATAGTTCTTTAATTTTTTCTATTGCCAGAATATCTATTTTACTATTTTTTTTATATTATCTGTTGCCCTTGATAACTATTAACTTTATAATTGTAATGATTACTTTTTTTATAAGTTTTTGGTTAATAATTCTTAAACAAGGAAAAATACTTTAATGGAATTTGAAGTATTTGATAATCATTTTTGGCATATATTAAAAAAATTTGGATTTGAACATCCCTTCTGGGCAATCAGCCCAAAACCAATAATATTTACATGGGCCGTTTTATTAGTTCTACTAATATTGTGCATTTTGGGCAAGATAGCTTTAAAAAATAAAAACAGCGTTTCTGGGTTTCTAGTGCTAAGCTTTATAAGATCTTTTTACGATCTTGTTTTACAAACATTAGGTAAATATTCTTATTCCCACTTTGCTTTTATTACGTCACTTTTCATTTTTATCTTTACTTGTAACATAATTCCATTAATTCCATGGCTTGAAGAGCCTACAACAGATTTAAGTACAACTTTAGCACTTGGTCTAATATCATTTATCTATGTACAAACTACTGCTATTCGCACTAATGGTATAGTAGGGTTTTTTGAAGAGCTTTCATCTCCTTTTATTTTATTTTTACCATTAAATTTGGTTGGTGAATTAGCAAAAGTTGTATCTATTTCTTTTCGTCTTTTTGGAAATATTTTTGGTGGTTCTATAATAACCAGATTATGGACATCTGCTATTGGTGGTGTTTTTATAACAGAAGTTATCGGCCTAGGACTAAATTTAGTAATAGTTTCTTTTTTTGTACTATTTGAAGGTTTTATTCAAGCTTTTGTTTTTTCTATGTTAACTTTAACGTATCTCTCTATAGCTACCCAGGGACATCATGTCGGTGAAGAAGGTTAATTATGACGGATTTAATAAGTTTATTTAATTTTTTAACTATAGGCTTAGTAATTGCAGCAACTTCTATGGGAGTTGCTATTGGAGGAAGTATAGCGGCAGTTGCTACAACAGAGGCTATAAATATACAGCCAAGAGCAAGAACCGGTATATTAAAAGCCTCTATTGTTGGAATGGCACTTACTGAAACAGCAGCAATTATAGGCTTTGTCGTAGGAATATTATTACTCACTAATTCTCAAAGTTTAGTCAGTTCCGGAAATATTTACTATGCAATTGCAAACTTGGGAATAATCTTTGCAATCTGTATTGCGGGTTTTGCTACCGGATATGCATCTTCTTATCCTGTTCGTTATACTTGTCTTGCTATAGCCAGACAACCTTTTTTTGCAAATCAAATTTTTAATGTAATGTTACTGACACTTTCATTTATACAAACACCAATAATTTTCGGATTTATAATTTCTTTATTAATAAATTTTCAAGCATCTCAAGCAGTGAACTTAACTGATAGTTTAAGATTAGTTGCAAGTGGATTATGTGTAGGATTAGGCGCTGTAGGACCAACTATTGGATTAGCTCTATTTTCAAAAGAAGCTTGTTATTCACTTGGCGTTAATAGACACTCTTATTCCAATATCATCACATTTGTATTTTTAAGTGAAGCATTAATAGAAACACCAATTGTTTTTGGACTTGTCACATCATTATTATTACTAACAAGATCCTATCCTAATAGCATGCTTTATTCCATTGTTGTAATTTTGGCAGCTCTATGCACTGGCATAAGTAACATAACTCCTGGCATAAGTTCTGGTAGAATAGCTGCAACAGCATGTAAGCAAATTTCTTACAATCAAGACACCTATCCTCTTATTTCCAAGGCCAGCATGTTAGCTCAAGGTATGATTGATTCATTTACGATTTACGGCTGGATAATTTCTTTAATGCTAATTTTATTTGTTAAGTAATTAAAAACAAGTTCATGTTGTTAGAGTATTAGAATTAATGTTAGAAGAAATAAGCCGACATATTCTCTTATGCACGTCCTCTTGATCAAACAAATAAACAGAACTTTTCAGATGTACTAAAATAGGCTGAAATGGTTTTCTCTTATCATGATCTATAGTAAAATTTATATTTGCATTAGCACCATGATCAAGTAAGTCTTTTACACTTTTTGCATCATAATAATTTACAGCAAACTCTAAAAGAGTAGCTTCATTTACACGTCCAGATTCTGCAACCAATTTATATTTTGCATTAATATCTCCCTTTTTACGTATTACTCCATAAATTGTTGCTCTTAAAGTATAAATTTTCTGCATATTGCTCATCTTAACAATTGTCACTTCTTCTTTTTTCTTTTTTTCTTCTACATGACCCTTGCCACAACCATTGCCGCCTAGCAAACTTAAAGAAAATACTAAAAAAATAATAACTAAAAATAATTTCATAAAATTCCCACCTGTGGTTTAAGATATTCCAACACCAATTCTTTTAATGGTGGTATTAAAATATCAACTTGGTTAAATGCGTTTTTTAATTTTAAAAAAAGCTCAACTAATATTTTTTCTGAATCGTGATATTGCCATTCACTAGTATCTGCGCCAGACTGCACTAATAAGACCATTATTTTATAATATTTTTCATACAAATCATGTGGATCCAACTTGCAACATAATTTGTTTGTGACAAAGTTTAAAATTTTGGGTCTAACCATTATATGTTTACCCTGTAAATCATAAAATCCTGTAATCTCTTTTTCTAAATATTCAATGTCTGGATTTGCGCCATTTTCTAACAATAATTTTACACAATCTACATCTATAAACTTTATAGCAAAAGCCAAAAGTGGCTCATTATATTCACCGGCAAGATCTGATATTCGAATTTTATGATTAGCATTAATATCTGATTTTGTTTTTAATACAGTTTTAATTTTTGCTCTTATAAGAAATCGATATTCTTTCAAAGGGTCTTCGCAAACAATTTGAGAAGTTTTAGATCCTTGGGATTTAACTTTGCTATTACCATTCCCACAAAATAAAGTTGAAGATATTATTGTAAAAATGAAAAAAAAGATTTTATCATACATTAAATTCATAAACCTGTTCTTTATCTTCTTTTAATTCTTCGACCATAAATCCCGTTACAACATCATTTGCGCTATTTACAACTTTAACATTTTTAAGATTATATTTATCATATATTTCTGTTTTGACCCATAGCAAAGTATATATATCCTGATAAAATTTTGCTCCTGATTTTATAAATAATTCTATCATGTCTGCTACTTTAAAGCCTGATTCAGCAACCTCTTTTTCTTTAAAACATAACAAATTATTCAAATATTCTAAAATTGATTGTGATCTGATTATCACCTCTTTATCGATAGCATTATATCCAATGCCCATTCCTTCAAAACAATATCGTCTATTGACTCTTACCCTATTTTCCAGTAACAATTTTATACTTTCTTCATCTTTATAATTAACGGCCCATGCTATAAGTGGAGCGGACCAACTTTCTCCATCCAATGTTTTATATTCATAATACAAATTCAAATCTTTTTTTGATTCAATTGCAGATAATATAAATTTTTTCAGAAGAACTTTTTTATTATTTTTAGCATCCGATAAATTCGATTGGGCCATAGGTTCTTTAAAACAAGGGCAACAAGGACAAAAGGATTTTATTGAAATTGTAAAAAACGTTATAATCAAAATCAGCACCTTTACAATATTCATTAACATCTCCTAAAAATTTAAACAGCAACTAAATAATCTGCAACAATATTAACAGGATCCGCGCTCATAGAAGAACTTTCCAGCAATTTATCTTTTATCTGTTTTTTATAATCTCTTAAAATTTTAATAAATTCAACTCTATCATCATATTTTTTAAAACAATCCATAACATCACGACCTTTAAAATCTACTTTGTTAGGACTTGCTCCATTAAATAAAAGCAACTTCATAACAGCAAATTTATCTTTATATTTTTCCCCAAGGTTTTCAGCCGCTACCATTAATGGAGTAAGACCAATCTTATTCATACAATTCAATTTAGCACCTTTTTTAATTAAAAACTCTAAAGTATCCAAACCATTATATTCAGAACCTTTGGCTGCTAAATGCAATGGTGTATCACCATTAGAATCTTCAATATTAATCGATGCCCCAAATTTTATTAAAAGTGGCATTAGATCATAATAACCTTTTCTAGATGCATAATGCATAGCTGATTCTTGATCTCGCATAACACCTGTTCTAAAAAGTTTATTAACATCAGCCCCATTTTTTAATACAAGCTCTATCAGATATAAATCTTTCAAAAACATTGCTTCTTGTAGTGGATATCCATAGCTTCCAAAATCTTTTAATTTTAAACTATTTGATTCTTCATCCAAAACAAGCTGTTCAGCATTATAACAATGATATTCATTAAAATCTTTTTTATGTTCTACTAGGTAATCAATTTTTTTCTTAAGAACTATTTTATCTATTCGCTCTTTTTCTTGCTTTTCATGATACTGTTCACAAGTAAGGTTGCCGGGCCACATGCCAAAAATATTTTGACCCAATAACATAAAAACAAAAATAGAAATTTTATTCAAATTCACGCTAATTATCCTGCATTTAATTTATTATTTTTTCTTACTAAATAATTTTATCACCATTTTCTATAAAAAGAACTATAATTATTATCAAAAATTAATATTAAAAAAAAGGGAAAAAAATGGGAAATGCAAATAAACTTCATATTCTTTATATAATAACAAAATTAGAATTAGGAGGTGCTCAAAAAGTATGTCTAAGTTTAATGCATGGTTTAAAAAAATATGGGAATAACACAAAATTAATATCAGGCACAGATGGGATTTTAACAAATGAATTAAAAGATTCGCCAGATATAATTATGCTTGGAAATTTCAAAAGAGAAGTTTCTATTTTTTATATATTTAAAGAAATAAAAAATTTTATAGAACTAATTAAAAAAATTAAAGAACTAAAAAAAATATATCCTAATCTTATAATTCATACACACAGCACCAAAGCAGGCCTTTTGGGTCGATGGGCCGGATTATTTGCCAGGATAAAAAATAGAATTCATACAATTCATGGATATGGTTTTAATAATTATCAAAATAAAATTTCTTGGTTTTTTACTTATTTGCCTGAACTTATAACTAGTTTAATCACAACTCATTTTATTTGCGTATCATCTGAAGATGTAAAAACAGGAATCAAGCTATTACCAAAATTTAAAAATAAATATTCAATTATTAGAGCCGCTGTAGAATGGGAAAAATTTTATCCAGCAAAAAAAATTCACAAAACAAAATATGAATTTATTTTTGGAACAATTTCATGCTTTAAAAAACAAAAAAATTTAATTGATCTTTTTAAGGCTTTTAAACTAGCTTACCAAGAAAATAAAAATTGCGTTTTAGAAGTTATAGGAGATGGGGAACTAAGACCAAAGTTAGAAAGCTGGATAACACAAAATAATTTAGAAAATCAAATTGTATTACATGGCTGGAAACACAACGTAGCTGAAATTATGATTAACTGGGATGCATTTGTCTTGTCATCCTTATGGGAAGGTTTACCATGCGCTATAATTGAGGCTCGTCTTTTAAAATTACCAATTTTAGCTTACAAAACAGGTGGTATACCGGATATAATACATCAAGGAAAAAATGGATTTTTATTTGAACAAGGCAATTGGCAAGAATTAAGTATGGGAATGCAAAAATTGATGAAAAATAAAAAACTTTATTATAAACTAAAAAATTATAAAGAAGATTTAACAGATTTTAAAGATTCTGTAATGTTGCAAAAACATATTAATCTATATAAAAAATTTACAAACTTTTAAGGGAAAGAATGTACAAAAACATCTTAGACGCAATAGGTAATACACCATTAGTTCAAGTTAAATATGATACACAGGCAAAAATATATGCAAAATTAGAATACCTAAATCCAGGTGGCAGCATTAAAGATAGATCAGCTTTATTTATGATCGAATATGCAGAAAAAAAGGGATTATTAAACCCCGGAGGAATAATTGTAGATGCTTCTTCTGGAAATCATGGAATTGCTGTAGCCATGATTGGCAAAGCGAAAGGATACAAGGTCATTATTGCAGTTTCACAAAAAGTTAGCCAAGAAAAATTACAAACAATTAAAGCTTATGGTGCAGAAATTGTTATGTGCCCATCTACAGCTTTTATAGATGATCCACAAAGTTATCATAGTGTTGCTGTTAGAATTCATAAAAATACTCCTAACTCTTTTATGCCTGATCAGTATTTTAATATTGTTAATACGATGGGACATGAAGCATTAACCGGTCCGGAAATATGGAAACAAACTGAGGGAAAAATAACCCATTTTTTTGCAGGAGCAGGAACAGGTGGAACAGTTAGCGGAGTTGGAAGATATTTAAAAAAACAAAATCCAAAAATAAAAATTATTGCAGTAGATTCTATAAATTCATTTAGATCAACAAAGGGTAATCCTAAGCCATATAAAATAGAAGGAATAGGAATAGATTTTGACACTCCTGTTCTTGATAAATCTGTGATTGATGAAATTATTCCTGTTTCAGATGCTAATACCATAGAAATGCTCAAACATCTAGCTACAGAACAAAGTTTATTAGTTGGAGGTAGTAGCGGAGCTGTCGCTCAGGCTGTAAAAGAGTATGCAAAAAACTTAACATCTAATGATTTAGCAGTAATGATTTTTGGAGATTCTGGTCGAGCTTATTTAAGCAAAGGCTTTTATGCAGTTGATAATATTGAAACAAAAATTTACTCAGAATATAAAGAACCTGAGATAAGTTTGTAACGTCAAGACTTCGACGGGCTGGCAGGATGACTGGAGGAGAGTATTTGTGAAGTTGCTTGAGATATAATTTTTTGAGTTTGGGGCAAATTAAATTCAACAGATTGACCAATTTTTAAAGAATGTAAAAATTTTGATATTAAATTTAATTGGTTATTATTCCACCAGCTTTTAATTCTATTTAGTGGTGTATCAACATTATCTGTTCCAAAATGGTAAGTGCCCCAGTGCATTGGGATAAAATTTTTTGCTCCTAAATCTAAAAAAGCTCTCCCAGCTTCTTCAGCATTAATATGAGAAAGACACATTTTTTCTCTAGGCTCGCAAGGACCTATAGGCATCAATGCTACATCTATATGATGAAAATATTTAGAAATATTTTCAAAATGCCTAGAATAAGCAGTATCTCCGGCAAAATAAACTTTATACCCACTACATTCTATCATCCAGCTACCCCACAATGATTTATTTTGGTCAAATAAAGTTCTCTGTGACCAATGATAAGCAGGCAAAAAAGTAAATTTAATTTTATTAATTGCATCAAAAACAAAATCTTCCCACCAAACAGCTTCATAAACTCTGGAAAAATTTCTTTTTTCAAACCACATCTTATCACCATATGGCACAAGGATAGATATATTTGGATTTAACTTTTTCAAAGCAATTAAGCTTTTACTGTCCATGTGATCTAAATGATTATGTGAAATTATTACATAATCTATAGATGGCAAATCTTCAATTTTTATACCGGCCGGAAAAATCCTTGGGAAAAAAAATGTAGCATCACCAAAAATTGGATCTGTAAGAATGTTAACATTACCAACTTGTATCAAAAACGATGCATGGCCTATCCAAGTAATTAATAATCTTTGACTTCTAACTGGGATTTTACAACTATCCACCCATTGATCAAAATTTTTTGGGATTCTTGATTTGCCATTTTTTAATGAAACAATAAAAATATAGATTTCATGCAAAAGAGACCGGAGCATATAAGAGTAACCTTTAATCCCAGTCTTTGGTTCATCTGGAAAATTATAAAATCGACCGTTTTTGAAAATAGGCCTTATCTTTTGATTTGAAAACATCTCTTTAAAAAATTTTTCCCCATCCAGTAATTAAAAATTCCTGGATAGGGGAAATGGAGGTTATCCTAAGTTAAAACTTTTACTGATATACCTTATGGTATAACACAATCACAAAAAAA
>Ga0207097_1060_pt1 | contig 16113 bp, 15 predicted proteins | sample Alteio_BWMinHeat_87_FD_153541 | JGI IMG/M metagenome (GOLD analysis project Ga0207097, IMG submission 153541) | Enriched cells from forest soil in Barre Woods Harvard Forest LTER site, Petersham, Massachusetts, United States -... | ecosystem: Environmental > Terrestrial > Soil > Temperate forest >...
TTACGGCTCTTTGAGCCTTAAGAAGTAGACTCGGGCCTGCTTTTCTTTCTGCGGGCTCTTAAATAAAAATTATAATTATTGTTGCATTTGATTTTGTTTTAGTTTTTATGTGATTTATGTAATAATTCTGGTTTTGTTAAAAAAACAGGTGAATTATGTCATTTAATGAGTCTTTAAGAACAGATAACGGTCATATTTTTAGGCGTCTTTATGATGTTATGAGAACTGATCCTTTAAACGATCCTGGAAAATGCGCGCGTGTTAAAAACACAGATATTGCAATTGCAGCAATAGCCATGGCCCTTATTTTTCTAGGTGGAGCAGCCTTGCTTATGTGGGGAGCTTGTACTAATAGTTTTGCGTTTGGACACTCAGCCATAGCTTTTGGTGCAGTTCCTTCGTTGCTGATTGGAACTGTAGGGGTGTTCCTTCTTGTCCTTCATATGAAGAACAAAAAAGCTGAAGGTACTAAACTGTTGACTGACGTTACTAAACTGTTAACGTTAGAAGAAAATGCTAAAATTGCATGTTCAAAAATTAAAGAAAATGGAAATTTTCAGCCGCGACCAAATAATTAATTTGAGGTAAGCGAAAAAGGCGTTTTGGGGTTATCCCAAAACGCCCTTTTTTTACTTTAAAATTAGGGTAGCCGAAGGTAAAACTCGATAAAGAGAGAAGTTTTTTTATTCTCTTTCCCCCCTCTGTGATTTCTTGTCTCTGTGGTTTAATCTTTGGCTAACCCGAAGCCTCCAAAAGACTTGCATTTTTTCACCACAGAGACAAGAAACCACAGAGAGGGGAAAGAGAGAGAGCGTTTGCCTTTCTCTTTTCTTTCTGTGGTTTGTCCTCTGTGGTGGAAAAAATTAGTAGTCCATGCCTCCCATGCCACCCATGCCGCCATGAGCTGGGGCTGAAGCTTTATCATCTACATCTTCTGTGATGATGGCTTCTGTTGTAAGAAGAAGGGAAGCGATAGAGGCTGAGAGTTCAATCCCCATACGCACAACTTTTGTAGGGTCCAAAATTCCCATTTTGAGCATATTGCCAAACTGGTCATTCTGAGCATCCCATCCTTCATACGTTTCCATTGAAGCCACTTTTTGCACGATGATAGAGCCTTCTTTTCCTGCATTTTCAGCAATTTGACGAAGAGGGTAGCTAAGCGCTTTCATAATGATCTCAACACCTACTTTAGTGTCGCCTTTAAGCGTTTGGCTCAGTTTCTCTAAAACAGGGATGCAGCGGATAAGCGCTATGCCGCCGCCTGGAAGAATGCCTTCTTCAACAGCTGCTTTTGTTGCATGGTGCGCATCGTCTACACGGTCTTTTTTCTCTTTCATTTCAATTTCTGTAGCAGCTCCTACGTGAATGATCCCTACGCCGCCTGTGAATTTTGCAAGGCGCTCTTGAAGCTTTTCTTGGTCGTAACTAGAGGTGCTCTCTGTTATCTGTCTTCTGATAAGCTCGCTTCTTGCTTTGATCGTTTCTTTTGAGCCCGCTCCATCAACAAGTGTTGTGTCTTCTTTTCCTACAACAGCCTTTTTCACTTTTCCAAGCATGTCAAGCGTGACAGTGTCTAGCTTAATCCCTACTTCCTCACTGATAAGCTGTCCGCCTGTTAAGATAGCAATATCTTCAAGCATCGCTTTTCTTCTGTCTCCAAAGCCAGGAGCTTTAACAGCACAAACTTTTAATCCAGCGCGGATTCTATTGACAACAAGCGTTGCAAGAGCTTCGCCTTCTACATCTTCTGCAATGATAAGAAAAGGTTTACCCGTTTCAGCAACAGCTTGAAGAAGAGGGAGGAAGTCTTTCATCGATCCAATTTTTTTCTCGTAAATAAGAACAAAAGCGTCTTCTAAAACAGCTTCTTGGTCCTGAGCGCTCGTAATGAAGTAAGAGGAGAGGTAGCCTCTATCAAAATTCATCCCTTCTACAACATCAAGCGTTGTTTCAAATCCTTTGCCTTCTTCTACGGTAATGGTTCCGTCTTTGCCAACTTTTTCCATTGCTTTGGCAATGATGCCTCCAATTTCTGTATCGCCATTTGCAGAAATGGTTGCAACTTGAACGATTTCTTTATGGTCTTGAATAGGTTTGCTAAGGCGTTTAATTTCTTGAACGATCTCTTTAACAGCTAGTTCAATCCCTTTTTTAATTTCCATAGGGTTTGCTCCGGCCGTCACGTTGCGAAGCCCTTCGCTATAGATGGCTTCTGCAAGAACGGTTGCCGTAGTGGTTCCATCGCCTGCTTTATCAGCGGTTTTGCTTGCAACTTCTTTAACCATTTGCGCGCCCATGTTTTCGTGCTTATCTTCAAGCTCAATCTCTTTTGCAACAGTCACACCGTCTTTTGTGATGTGAGGCGGTCCATAAGGTTTATCGATGGCAACGTTGCGGCCTTTAGGGCCTAGAGTCACTTTTACAGCAGAAGCTAAAGTGCGCACGCCCTTTAAAATCTTTTGACGCGCTTCTTCTTTGAATTTAATATTTTTTGGAGACATAGTTTCATTTCCTTGTATTAGTTGATAATTGCGATTAGGTCTTCAGATTTTAAAATGATGAACTCTTCATCATCAACACTCACTTCTTGTCCTGAATATTTATCCATAAGAACGGTATCTCCAATAGATACAGCGATAGGAATCAGCTTTCCTTCTTTTGAAGTTAACCCTGTGCCAACGGCGACAACTTTAGCTCTTTCTTGTTTCTTTTTTGCAGCATCGGGAAGGATAATTCCCCCTTTAAGCGTTTCTTCTTTTTCTAAACGTTTTACAACAACGCGATTGCCAAGCGGCTTAAGAGTCATTTTCTTTACAGTTTGTGTCATATAGGATCCCCTAGGTAGTTAAAAAAAACCATCCTTATACCACAGATCCGATATTTTTTCGAGAATTACCCAAAAAAAAGAGAAATAGCTTCTTTTTTTTCTTCTCTCTGTGTGCTCTCTCGATCTCTGTGGTAAAAAAATATGCTAACACGTTAGATGCGGGCGTTCTGTTATAATTTTTACCACAGAGATCGAGAGAGCACACAGAGAGAAGAAAGAAAGAGGAATAAAAAACTTTCTTAGCGGTTGTATTGTTCCGTGACAGGAAATCATAAATTTTTTACAGTTCTGATTTAAAAAAACTGGGGTACGCATGTTATTAGCTAGAAAAGATGTTTTGGAAAAAGATAAATGGAATGTAGAGGCGCTTTATCCTTCTTTAGAAGAATGGGAAAAAGATTTTAAGGTTTGGGAAGGGGTAGAAAATGGAGTGAGATGGCCTAATATTGCCTCCTATAAAGGAAGGCTAGGGGAGCGTGCAGAGGTGTTAAATGAATTGTTTAATGCATGCACAGCGCTTGATCGTCAGTTATCTAAGCTTTATACCTATGCCCATTTAAGACACGATGAGGATGTAGCAAATGACACTTTTAAGCATGCCTATATTAAAATTTTATCCCTTTGCCATAAATTAAGAGAAGAGACCTCTTGGATTGAGCCCGAGATTTTGGATCTTCCTCAAGAGACATTAGATAAATATTTAAAAGCAGATTCCTTAAAAGATTATGCCCTTTATCTAGAAAAAATGATTCGTATGAAGCCGCATACGCTTTCTGCTGAGAAAGAAGAACTTTTAGCCCTTGCTGGCAGGCCCCTTGAAACATCTCAAAAAGCCTTTAGCGCCTTTAATAATGCCGATTTAAAATTTCCTAGCATTAAGGATGAAAAAGGAGATTTAAGAGAATTATCCCATGGAAAATTCCTCTTATACTTAAGAGACTCTGATCGAACCCTTAGAGAGAACGCTTTTAAAACGGTCCATAAAAGTTTTGCTTCTTATGAAAATACAATCTGTGAACTTATTAATGGGCAGCTTCAGCGGCATGTTTTTGAGAGGCGGGCAAGAAATTACTCCTCTTGTTTAGAAGCAGCCCTTTTTCCTCATCAGATTGATTTAGCCGTTTATAAAACCCTTATTCAGACGGTGCGCTCTTGCTTGCCCTCTTTACATAAGTATATGGCCCTTAGAAAAAAACTTTTTGGCTATAGCGAGCTTCATCTTTATGATATGCACGTGCCCTTAGTTAGCGATGTGGATTTTAAAATTGGGTATGAGGAAGGCGAAAAACTTGTCGTTGATTCGGTAGCTCCCTTAGGAGAAGAATATCAAAATATTTTAAGAAAAGGGCTTTTAGAAGATAGATGGGTGGATCGCTATGAAAATGCGCAAAAACGCTCAGGAGCTTATTCTAGCGGGTGCTACGATAGTATGCCCTATATATTAATGAACTACCAAAACACACTAAGCGATGTAAAAACTCTTGCTCATGAAGCTGGGCATAGCATGCATAGCTACTTTAGCAACAAGAATCAGCCCTATCAGTACTCCTCTTACCCCATATTTGTAGCTGAGGTGGCCTCAACATTTAATGAGGAGCTTCTTTCTATGCATATGCTCTCTAAAATGGAAGATCCGAAAAAAAGAGCTTATTTGATTAACCAAAAAATTGATGATATTAGAGCGACATTCTTTAGACAAACCATGTTCGCTGAATTTGAGCTTAAGTTGCATGAGTGGGCAGATCAAGATGTGCCTTTAACCCCCACTCTTTTAAAAGCTGAATATTATAAGCTCAATAAAGAGTATTTTGGGGAAGATGTAGTTGTAGATCAAGAAGTGGAAATGGAATGGGCGCGCATCCCTCATTTCTATTACAACTTTTATGTCTATCAATACGCTACAGGAATAAGCGCTGCTTTAGCTTTAGCCGAGCATGTACAAAAAGAAGGGGATAAGGCAAGAAGAGACTATCTTCGCTTTTTATCGTCTGGTTGCTCAAAATATCCGATCGATTTGCTAAAGCTTGCAGGAGTAGATATGACAAGTCCTAAGGCTGTAGAAGCAGCAGCTTCTCGCTTTGATAGTCTAGTCAAAGAATTAGAAACTCTTTTACTTGCTGAAAATTCCAGGAAGTAGTATTTATACACGGGACCAACGAAGACTTGAAATTTGAGATACTATGCGAAAGATTAAAGTAAAAAGCACGTTTGTAATCATTAATGAAAAAGGGCTCCATACACGCCCTTCTACAGAGCTTGTAAAATGCGCCTCTTCTTTTAAATCGCAGGTCACCCTTATTTACCAAGACTATACGGTTAATGGAAAATCTCTTTTAGGTATTCTTATGCTAGCTGCTGCAAGAGGCGCCAAAATCACCATAGAAGCTATTGGTGAAGATGCCACAGAAGCTGTAGCTAGCATCCTCAAACTTGCCGGCAACAAATTCAACATCAACTACTAGAGCCCGTGCCCGTGTGCGTGCCCGTGCCCTTGCCCGAAAATTCGAATTCGGGCACGGGCACGGGCACGGGATTATTCTTCGACGGGGATGGTTTTGTCGAAAATGTCTTTTTTGCAGAAGAGGGGAATGTTATTGGCCATAGCAAGGACAAGGCAATCGCTTGGTCGTGCATCGATTTCAAGGATTTGTTTGGTCTCTCCGATTTTTTGCTCTAGAAAAAGACGTGCAAAGTAAATTGTGTCTTCTACATCGCTAATAACAATCTGAAGAATATTGATATCGAACCCTTTAAAGATGGCGTTCATGAGATCGTGGGTAAAAGGTCTTGGTTTTTCCTCTTGTGTAAGCAGGTTTTGTAGATCAAGTCCAACATGAGGAGCGGTATAAATGGCAAACTTCTTTTTTTCATTTCCCAAAATGATGACAGTATAAGCCTTCGACTGCATGATTTTATGAAAAGTCACAGGAACAAGTTCTAAGCTCATAGGAAATAACCTAAAAATAAGTACTTACACTTCTATTTAAATTAGGCTTCTTTATATTTCTACATTTTTATTTAATGACGACTTGACCATCAAGAAAGCCAATGATCACTCTTCCCGCCAGATGGAAAAAGAAACCAGTCTCCACAACTCCCGGTAAGTGAATGAGGGCTTCATGATCGTCTTTCGGATTGTCGCGTGGTTTTTGAAAGTGGATATCGTAGATGTAATTGCCGTTATCGGTGATGAATAGATTTCCTTCATTAGTTATTCTAAAAGCTCCTGTAAAGCCGAGCTTTTCTATTTTGTGTTCGGTTGCCTTATAGGCAAAGGGCAGAACCTCTACAGGCAGCTTTCTTTTCCCAAGTTTTGAGACAAGTTTAGTCTCATCGACAATCACAATCATTTCTTTGCTCATGCTTGCCACAATTTTTTCCCGAGTAAGTGCGCCGCCGCCTCCCTTGATCATTTGCTTTAGCGGATCTATTTCATCAGCTCCATCCACTGTGATATCAAGAAAGGTGAGGGAATTGATGTCGATTAAAGGGATCCCTTCTTTTTTAGCTTGCTCAAGCGAGGCAAGGGAACTTGCTACCGCTTTTATTTTTAATCCCTCGTTTTGGCAGCGAAGGGCCAAATGCTTAATAAAGTAAGCAGCTGTGCTCCCCGTTCCAAGCCCTACAAGCATTCCGTCTTGGATAAGGCTTGCAGCTTGCTTGCCAATGTTGTTTTTTATAGATTCTTCTGTCATAGCATTATATTGGGAAAAAAGCCGATTCCTCACAAGGGAAAAAAAAGAGCTTTATTTTGAATAAAACCTTTGATATGCTGAACCCTGGGGCTTTGAAAATTAGATAAGGAGACAGAATGAAAGACAAGAGAAAAGCACTTGCAGATGAAAGTCAAAAGACAAGAAAAGTACGAGAAAAACTTGTTAAATATTGGGATGGAATAGAAGGCCAGGTGACTCCTGAGGCTTTAGAGGAAAAGACTGTAGAAATTCGGGAATGGATTGCTCGTCATGCTCAAGATAGAGTGTCTTTTAAATCAAAAAATATTTCTTTATTCGATGCCAACCAAAACACAGCAAAACTCAGCAAAAAAGTTGTAGAACTAGCAGAGCAGCTAAAGTGTGAACTTGGGTATAAATTAGAAAAAGAGTAATATATTCTTTTTCCAATTTATACTTAGGGTTTCCTTATGAGAAATGTGATTGATCATTTGAGCGAACGTGGGTTTATTGATGCTGTAACAAGTGAAGAGCTTGCAAAAAAAACGGATCAGCCTATTAAACTTTATATAGGATTTGATCCGACAGCTGATAGCCTTCATCTAGGAAACCTCGTAGGAATTATGGCCCTTGCCTGGTTCCAGCGTTTTGGGCATACACCTGTTGTGATATTAGGTGGCGCTACAGGAAGAATTGGGGATCCTTCGGGAAAAAGCACGGAAAGACCTCTTTTATCTGATGAAACAATTAATTCTAATGTCTTAAGTATTTCTAAGCATTTCGAAAAAATGCTGGATTTTTCTGTCCCTAACCATCCCTTAATCATCAATAATAACGCTTGGTATTCTGAAATTTCTCTTGTCGATTTTTTGCGCGATGTAGGAAAGCATTTCCGCTTAGGCACAATGCTTGCAAAAGATAGCGTGAAGTCGCGCGTTTCCTCAGAAGAGGGAATGAGCTTCACAGAGTTTAGCTACCAGCTGCTTCAAAGCTACGATTTTCATCATTTATATAAAAATCATGGCGTAGTGCTCCAGATGGGGGGAAGTGATCAGTGGGGAAATATTACAGCTGGCATTGAATATGTAAGAAAAGTTGCCCACCAGACTGTGTATGGGGCTACATTCCCTCTTATTACAAGAAGTGATGGGAAGAAGTTTGGTAAATCAGAAGAAGGGGCTATTTGGCTCTCCTCTGATAAATGCTCTCCTTTCCAGTTTTATCAATATTTGGTGCGCGTAGCAGATAGCGATGTGATTCAGCTCCTGCGCATGCTGACGTTTTTAGAATTAGAAGAGATTTTATCTATCGAAGCCTCTATGAGCCAAAAAGATTATGAACCGAATACTGCGCAAAAAAAACTTGCCGCAGAAGTTACCCGTTTTGTTCATGGGGATGAGGGGCTAGGACTTGCTCTTAAAGTCACAGAAGCTGCAGCTCCAGGATCTAGTACTGAGCTTAACCCCGCTGTGTTAGAACAAATCGCAGCTGATATGCCTAATGCAACATTAAAATATGCAGATGTTGTAGGCCAGAAATATGTCGATATCGCTGTAAAGGTGGGCCTTCTTTCAAGTAAGGGCGAAGCTAACCGCCTTATAGAAAACGGAGGCGCCTACTTAAATAACGAAAAAGTGACAGATACTCAGCTGCGCTTTCAAGAAAGTTCTGTCATCGGCTCAAAATACATCCTCCTCGCCGCTGGCAAAAAGAAAAAAATGCTCCTCACCCTCGAACCCTAAGAAGAAGAGAAGAATTAACAGGATGGACAAGATTAGGGCAGGATATACAGGATGAAGAAAGTATAGAAAAGAGGGTATTTTTTTCTTTCTTCTCTCTGTGTTCTCTGTGATCTCTGTGGTAAAAATTATCGCAGAACATTGCATCTAACAGGTTAGCATATTTTTTTTACCACAGAGATCACAGAGAACACAGAGAGAAGAAAGAAAGATTTTCCCTCTCTTTAATCTTTCTTCATCCTGTATATCCTGTCCTAATCTTGTCCATCCTGTTGTTTTTCTTCTCTTCTTTCTTCTTTTTTCTGGGCAGATATTAAATTTTTTATGGGTGATTTTGTGTTAAGGAAAAAAATTACTTGATTCAAAATCAAAGGGATAGAACAATGGGTTAAAACTTAAGTTATAACCCCATAAACCCTCGTAAGGAGATAAAAATATGACAACGATCACTAAAAAGAAACTCATACAGGTGATTTCTAAAGATCGTGGAGTGCATCCGAATGATGTGCGTAATGTGATACAATCTTTTTTAGATAAAATGACAGACTGCCTTTCGCGCGGAGATAGACTGGAATTTCGCGATTTTGGGGTATTTGAGATCGTTTTAAGAAAGCAAAAAATTGGACGTAACCCCAAGAATGCCGGAGTGCCTATTGTGATTCCTGCAAGAGCAGGCGTGAAATTTACCCCAGGTAAAAAAATGCGTAAGCTTATTGAAAAACCAGGCGTTCCAAATTAAAGAAAAATATAGCAGGGGAGAGTAAATTTTTTATTCCCCTCTTTTTCTTCCTCTGTGGTTTCAAGTCTTCTGTGGTTAAAAAAAATATAAGTCTTTTGTGGGCTCAAGCTTAGCTAAGATATAAACCACAGAGACAAGAAACCACAGAGGGAAGAAAGAGGGGGAAATCTTATTCCCTCATGCGTTTTTCCTCCTGCTTCGTTCTTTCCTATGTATATTCTATTTTTTTATATACATCCTCTCTGTTCTTCTTGGTTGAAAAATATTCAGATTTGTTTATAATTGTTCCAAAAGTTTAAGATAATCCAAATTAGAGGAATTTACCTTGTCCTTTCCTAAATTGTTGTTAATTGGCTCACTTGTCGTCTTTTCTCTTATCGGTGTTGTAGGGGTGCGTAAGAAATTTTTTACACCTCCTCCTTCTCAAGCTGTAGAAACTGCCTTAAAGGTACTTCCTACCCCTCAAAAAAACGCTGTGGAAACACCTAAAGCTGTGTCTTATGCTAAGCAAAATGTTAAAGATTCCGATACCCCTAAAACACAATTGCTTTCTTTAGAAACAACCAAAAAAAATGGGGTTTCTGCATTTGTTGATATCGATAGAATTCATCAGCTCTTTACTACGGGTCCTACCCAACTTCCTATTGTTGAAACAATTGGTTATTCAAGTAAGGTGGAGTGGTTAAAAGGGCGTCCGGCTTGGATTGCTGATTATGCTTCTCATTTTGGGACATCACGCCATTTTATTGCCCGCAGCTTAAATGGGAAACCAGATTATTTTACTCAAAAAGTTCTTGCAGGCAGCCGTTTTAATGTATTTAAAAAAGATAAAAATATTGATTTCCATCTTTTAATTGATATTTCAAAATGTAAAATGGCCTTCTACTACTTTGACCATGACACAAACGAAAGAGTTTTATTGAAGACCTATAAGGTGGGCTTAGGTAGAATCGATAGCCGTAAACCTTCGGGAATCCTTACTCCTTTAGGCGATTACTCTATAGGCAAAAAAGTAGCTATCTATAAGCCTGGTACTGTGGGATATTTCCAAGATCATAAAATAGAAATGATTAGCGTTTTTGGTACTAGATGGATCCCTTTTGAGCAATTGGAGACCTCCACTTTTGGTCCTGCAAAGGGCTATGGTATTCATGGCGCTCCTTGGATAGAGGATAAAGAAACCGGAAAGCTTGTAGAGAATAGGGCCGTTGTAGGCGGTTACGAAAGCGATGGGTGTGTGCGCCTTTTATCTGAGGATATGGAAGAGCTTTTTTCTATTCTCATTACGAAGCCGACCTTTGTTCATATAGTTAAAGATTTTCATGAAGCCAAACTTCCAGGAATAGAAGTGGCAACACCAAAGAGGTAAATAGATGGCAACTTTAAAGCATGAGAAGCAAATTTTAGAATATGAAGAGACAATTGCGCAGGTTAAAGAGCAGAATAAAACCAATGAGCTTTGGTCTGATAGCGAAATTCTTAAGCTTGAGAAAAAGTTAGATCAGCTCAAAAAAAAGGTGTATGCAGAGCTCACTCCTTGGGATAGAGTTTCCATTTGTAGACATCCTGCAAGGCCAAGATCCATTGATTATATTCGCAATATATGCGAGAATTTTACAGAAATTTTTGGAGATCGCAACTTTAGAGATGACCCTGCAATCATTGCCGGATTTGCTCTTATTGATGGCGTAAAATTTATGGTAGTTGCCCAAGAAAAAGGATGCGATACAGAAAGCCGTTTACACCGTAATTTTGGAATGCCTCATCCTGAAGGGTATCGCAAGGCCATGCGCTGTATGGAGCTTGCTGCCAAGTTTAATTTGCCAGTGCTCTCTCTTCTAGATACTCCAGGGGCCTATCCTGGGCTTGCTGCAGAAGAACGAGGTCAGGGCTGGGCTATTGCTAATAACCTTATGGATATGTCAAGACTAAAAACTCCTATTATTGTTTTACTCATAGGAGAGGGGTGTTCAGGCGGAGCCCTTGGCATGGGAGTAGGCGATTCCATTGGAATGCTTGAGCACGCTTATTATTCTGTGATTTCTCCTGAAGGATGCGCCTCCATTTTATGGAAAGATGCAGGAAAAAATGCCGATGCTGCAGCGACTTTAAAAATGCAGTCTGAAAATCTTTTAGAATTTGGCGTTATAGATACGATTATTAAGGAACCTTTAGGAGGAGCGCACCACAATCCTAAAGAAGTGTATCAGAATGTGAAAAAATTCATCCAAGATGAGTGGAATGTGTTAAAATCCATTTCTTTAGATGCTTTAATTGAAAGACGCTATCAAAAATTTCGTGAGATGGGTAAATTCTCTATAGACTCTGAAAGTTAAACTGCAAAACAATAGAAGAACATGAAATTATTATTAAGAGCCGCGCTTCGCAGCCGCAAACACTTTTCTTTACTTATCGTCACATTTCTTACGCTATTTGCGCTTACCGTTGCAAGTCAATTTGAAATGTTTGCCTTAGGTGTTCTTTCGAATACCGGAGTAGATTTTTTTGAGCTCTTTTCAAGTAAAAAAACGGAAGCGGCTCTCCCTGGTCAGGATTATGTTTCTCTTGAAGACGTCACTTCTAAATGGGACCAGATTGACAAAGATGGCTCAGGGGTTACCAAGCAAAAAGCTAATGAATATATTGGCTCTAAAGGCAAAGATTTAAACCCTTTGAATTGGGCATTAAGACAGGTAAAGCAAAAATTCAAATTCACAGACAACATTAATGCTCTTATTTTAGTTTTGGTAAGTGTTGCTGTATTTAAAGCTATTTGGCTTTTTGCAAGCCGTTATACAACGCAGCTTTTATCTATTCGTGTAAGCCGGGACCTTAGACAGCAATATTTTGAGCATATCCAGTCTCTTCCTATGAGCTTTTATCAGCAGCATAATATTGGAAGCCTTTCCTCAAGAGTTGTAGGCGATGCAGGGCAAATTGCTTCTTCCATTAATTCTTGCATCACAAACTATCTGCAGTCTCCTTTTACCGTTTTAACAAGCCTTGGTGTGTGCGTTTGCCTTTCATGGAAACTCTCTATGGTAGTTTTCTTTGGCCTTCCCATGATTGTCATTCCTATTGTCTTTTTAGCAAGACGCGTTAAAAGAGTGACGAAGCAATTGCAGAGCAACCAAGAGAACTTTGCTTCTGTACTTATTGACTTTTTGGCAGGGATTCAGACAGTGAAGATTTTTGCTATGGAATCGTTTTCCTTGACTAAGTACAAAGAACAAAATAATAGAATGGCTTACCTTGAGAGTAAAACAGCCAAGTACGGGCTTCTTACACGCCCCATTTTGCACGCTATTACAACTCTTTGCGTAGCAATTGTTGTTTTATTTGGTCTTTACACATTAAAAATGCCTTTAGCAGAACTCATTGTTTTTTGTGGGATGCTTCATTTAGCTTACGAGCCTGTGAAAAAATTTGCTGATGAAAACGGCAATATCCAAAGAGGTGCAGTAGCTGCAGAAAGAATGTTTGAAGTGCTTCACCTAAAGCCCTTAATTGATGATAGTGAAGATGCTATAGAGATAAAAGATTTTAAAGACTCTATTGAATTTGACCATGTGTGGTTCCGCTACCAAGGGGAATGGATTTTAAAGGATGTCAGTTTTACAATTAAGAAGGGCGAGCGTGTGGCAATTGTGGGCCAAACAGGAGCTGGGAAGTCTACTATTGTTCAGCTAATTCCGCGCCTTTATGAGGTTCAAGAAGGAGAAATTCGTATTGATGGTAAGCCTCTAAGAGCTTACACACAAAAATCTATTCGGGAACTCTTAGCTTTTGTATCGCAAAAACCGTTCCTATTTTTGGATACCATTGCAGCAAATATTGCTGTTGGTAAAGATTATTCTAAGGAATCTATTCAGGATGCAGCTAGAAGAGCCCATGCCGAAGAATTTATTGAAAGGCTCCCTTTAAAGTATGATTCCATTCTTGCAGAATCCGGACAAAATTTATCTGGTGGACAGCAGCAGCGCCTTGCTATTGCAAGAGCTCTTGTAAAAAACTCTCCTATCCTTATTTTGGATGAGGCAACATCTTCTCTTGATGCCTTAAGCGAAGTGAAGATTAAAAATGCGATCGCTAACTTGCCCGGAGAAGTGACCCAGATTCTTATTGCGCACCGCCTTGCAACAATTGAGCATGCCGATAAAATCATCTACCTAGAAAGAGGGGAGAAGCTAGCTGAAGGAACCAAGGATGAACTCCTAGAGACCTGCGAGCCATTCCGCCTCACCTGGGAAGCCCTCTACCGCATCGAATCCAAAACCGAAACTCTTGCCTCCCTCACCCCCGAATAAAAACCACAGAAAGCCGGAAGGAGAAAGAGAAATTTATCCTCTTTTTTTTCCTCTGTGGTTTCAAGTCTTTCTGTGGTTAAAAAAAATGCAAATCGTTGTACATTAAAGTGTTAGCAAAGATAAACCACAGAGACAAGAAACCACAGAGGGGGGAGAGAGGGAGGAAATTTTCTTTCTTTGTCCCCATTAGGGACTATGGTGCGTAGCCAGGGCGTGAATATAGACCGCTCGGCGACAAAAAGAACGATATAAATGATATAATGATATGAATGATGGAGAAAAAAATAAAAAATATCATTCTTATCATTTCCTTGCCGCCAATTCCTTAGAACCTTAGCCAAAATCATGAGTTTTATCCAACTTTTGAAGTTTCTTGGGGCCTTTGTCCCTAATGGAACAAAGAAAGAAATTACACTTTCTGTTGTTTAATTATTTTTTTAATAATATAATTAATGTTGTTTTTTTTGTATAATTATGCAAAAAAATAAGAGAATTATGTCCGTACAAAATGTTCAGAAAACGGGTATTTTGCTATCTCCCGAAATGGCGGTGGGTGAAATCCATTCCCATTACCTAGAAATAGATGTTTGTCAAACGGCTAAAACCACAGCGGATGTATTTTATCGTTTGATTTTGACCCTTCAACGCATGGCAGAAGATCTAACGGAAGATCCCTTAAAAATTGTGGCTTCTTTAGAAGTCATGGATTTTTTTGCGTCTACTCTTTTTCAAAGACCTGTTTTTCATATTCGTGATGACTGCTGTCTATCTTTTGAAATAAGTCCGAATCGCGTGGCCGTCTTGAGTGTCCTTAATTTCAAAATTGCAGAAGGACCGCAGAATCATCCCGGCCTAAACCCTTCTTGGCTTCCAGGTATTTGGGAAATCAAAGCGTGCGCAGGGAGAGAAAATATTTTTAATAGACTGAGCAAAAGAGAAATTAAACATACAGAACCCCCTAAAGAAAGTGTCTTGCAAATAAAGAAAAAATACCAAGATCTGTTTGCCCATTATATCCGAATGACAGAGGAAAAATTCCTAGAGGCGTTGGTTGAACCGGGTAGTCCCCTCATTGAGCAAATGATGCTTGAATTGTATGAGGCGGGGTGCGGATGTGCACTCCGTTTGTATAAAGATTTCCTTCAAAATGGATGGTTGAAAGTCGAACCCTTTGTGCAAAGGTGGAAGAGCAAAATTCAAGAAGATTTTGAAAAAGGGCAATTTGTTGCCATTCCTGCAATGGTTGATTTGATTGAGCATACAGATGAAAATGCTTCTGAAGATGTTGTTCAAAAGAGGCTAGCCATACTCATGCAACTAGCAGATCAGGGAAGCTCTGAAGCACAAACTGCTCTTAGTTTTTGTTATGAGTGGAATAAATTAAATAGCTTAAATAGCATTCTTTTAAAATTATCTTTAGAGGAAAGGTTAGATGGGTTAAAGCATTTAGCTAAACTAGGTTCACCTAGGGCTCAATACACCCTTGGAAGCGCATATTATCATAATCAGATTTTAGCTGATGCCTGCGCGTTTACAAAACAGGAAAGAGAAAACGGTTTGTTATGGCTTTTGGAAATTGAGCCCTGTCCTAATGCTTATGTCACACGCATCTTTTGGAACCCGGAGGATTTGGATTTTTCTTATACTTTAGAGCAAAGAATAGAAAAACTCTTTGATAGAGCAAAGCGTAAAGATATTCAGGCGTTTGACTTTTTATGGATACTTTATCAACAAAATCAATTGGGAAAATGCGCTATAGAGCTAAGCAACGAGCAAAGACTTAAACAAATGTGTGCCCTTAAGGATACCAACCCCCTTCTTTTTAATAATCGTGCTGTTGATTGTTTTAAGTACAACACTTTTGGTAATATCTCCCTTAATATGGGGGTTAAGCAGCGCCTTTTGTGGTTAGAGACTCAAGCTTTAAAAGAAAAAAATCACAGGGCAGCTTCTGTTCTTACATCGATTTATAAGAGCAATCGTTTTCCAGCAGAAGAACCCTTGGATTTAAGTTTTGAAGAAAGATGTCAAAAACTTCATGAGTTAGCCTTATCAGGTTATTCTGATGCAGCAGTTGTTCTTACGCGGTATTATCAAGGACAATCCCCTTCGGACCTTAAAGATGCAAAAGATAATACACTAGGTCTAAGCCTTTCTAAATTAGGTGAACTTACTTATGTAGGCCGTCATTTTTCGATCATTCAAGGTTATTGTGATAAGAGCGTTCGTCAACAAGTTATCGCCCTTTATCAGATGTTAGAGAGCCTTGAGTGATATATTATACAAAAAAATAGGGAAGTTATGTCCGTACAAAATGTTCAGAAAACTGGTATTTTGCTATCTCCCGAAATGGCGATGGGTGAAATCCCTTCCCATTACCTAGAGATGGACCTTCATCAAACGGCTAAAACCACAGCGGATGTGTTTTATCGTTTGATTTTGACCCTTCAACGCATGGCAGAAGATCTAAAGGAAGACCCTTTAAAAATTGTGGCTTCTTTAGAGGTTATGGATTTTTTTGCGTCTACGTTTTTTCAAAGACCTGTTTTTCATATTCGTGATGACTGCTGCCTATCTTTTGAAATAAATCCGAATCGCGTGGCAGTCTTGAGTGTCCTTAATTTCAAAATTGCAGAAGGACCGCAGAATCATCCCGGCCTAAACCCTTCTTGGCTTCCAGGTATTTGGGAAATCAAAGCGTGCGCAGGGAGAGAAAATATTTTTAATAGACTGAGCAAAAGAGAAATTAAACATACAGAACCCCCTAAAGAAAGTGTCTTGCAAATAAAGAAAAAATACCAAGATCTGTTTGCCCATTATATCC
>Ga0207097_1071_pt1 | contig 15963 bp, 16 predicted proteins | sample Alteio_BWMinHeat_87_FD_153541 | JGI IMG/M metagenome (GOLD analysis project Ga0207097, IMG submission 153541) | Enriched cells from forest soil in Barre Woods Harvard Forest LTER site, Petersham, Massachusetts, United States -... | ecosystem: Environmental > Terrestrial > Soil > Temperate forest >...
TTCATAATTCATCCTTCATAATTCATAATTTTTAGGTGAGTTTGGTTTTGGCGTAGAAGGCTGAGCCTTGGAGGGCTGCTAGGTCGTTTAAGACGACTTTTAGAGGGATATCAGAGAGAAGGGGGGCAAACCGTCCTTTTGCGCTAAAGATTTTAACAAAATCTGCAGGGTTTATAGCGGGCAAGATTTTAGGGGCAATGCCGCCTCCTATATAAAGTCCGCCAAGCGATAGAAATTTAAGAGCTAAATTACCCGCTGCACTTGCATAAATAGAGATAAACCAATCAAGTGCGCGCATAGAAGCTCTGTCTTCTTTTTTTAAAGCCTTATCTGTTATAACAGAAGCTGGATCCTTAAGAGAAAATTCTAAAGATAAAGCTTCTGAGCCTTTTTCAAGCTGCATTTCTGTTAAAAATCTGTAGAGTAAATAAAGCCCCGATCCACAAAGAACTCTTTCAAAAGAAACGTGATCGAATATTTTTCTCATGTACCTTAAAAGCTCCATTTCAAGCTCATCTCTTGGAGCAAAATCTACATGCCCTCCTTCTGTTGCAAAAGGATGATGCATTTTTCCATCCCAATAAAGGCATGCTTCTCCAAGACCTGTCCCAGCTGAAATAAGCGCTTTATTAGCGCTATGCTCTTTTCCTTCATTAAGAACAAAAAGCTCGCCTTCTTTTAATGTGCTTAATCCCCACGCATTGGCTTCAAGATCGTTTAGTAAAAAGACGGATAATGTTTTAAGATCTTCTTGAATTTCTTTAACATCTACCACCCAAGCTAAATTAGTTGCTTTGCATTTCCCTTCTTTTACAGGTCCGGCAACACCAAAAGAGGCCCCTTCAATGGGGGAATCTACACCTTCAAGAAAAAGTCTTATAATTTCTAATAAAGAGGGGTAGTCTTTACTCGGATATTTTTTTTCTTTGATCACCTTTAACCCGTCCTTAGCTTCGAATAAAGCTAAGCGCGTATTTGTTCCCCCAATATCTCCTGCTAAAATATACATTTGCAAAACCTCTTTAGATTAACACACGGTAAAAAATTACACATTCTTTTGCAATCTTCTTGAAGGGGTACTATACTGAAGCAATCAGCACCCTTTAAGGAGAAAACACGCATGTCTCAAAGTACCGATACACCTAAGAAAAAAGCATTAGAACTTGCTATGTCCCAAATTGAAAAACAATTTGGAGAAGGCACCATCATGACACTTGGAAAACACTCATCAACGCGCGAAATTTCTGTTATTAAAACAGGCGCTATCGCACTTGATGTAGCGCTTGGCATTGGAGGATTACCAAGAGGAAGAATCGTCGAAATTTATGGTCCAGAATCTTCTGGAAAATCAACCCTTGCTACGCACGTTGTAGCCAATGCACAAAAAACAGGAGGCCTTGTAGCCTACATCGATGCTGAACATGCCTTAGATCCGGGCTACGCTTCAAGAATTGGTGTGAACTTAGATGAGCTCATGATTTCTCAACCCGATTGTGGAGAAGACGCTCTTAACATCGCAGAGATGCTTGCAAGATCAAATGCAGTAGATGTGATTGTCATCGACTCTGTAGCAGCTCTTGTTCCTAAAAGTGAACTTGAAGGAGAAATTGGTGATTCCTTTATGGGCCTTCAAGCACGTATGATGTCGCAAGCGCTTCGTAAACTTACAGCGACTCTTTCTAAAAGCAATACATGCGCCATCTTCATTAACCAAATCCGCGAAAAAATTGGCGTGATGTTTGGAAATCCTGAAACAACAACAGGAGGACGCGCTTTAAAATTCTACGCATCTGTACGCCTAGATATTAGACGCACAGGAGGCATTAAAGGCCCTGATAATTCAGAAATTGGAAACAGAGTGAAGGTTAAAGTTGTAAAAAACAAAATGGCACCTCCTTTCCAAGTCGCAGAATTTGACATCATCTTTAACGAAGGGATCTCAAGACTAGGCTCCATTCTTGATATGGGTGTAGATCTTGGAGTTATCGACAAAAAAGGAACATGGCTAAGCTACCAAACAACGCGCCTTGGACAGGGGAGAGAAGCTGCTAGAGAAGAGCTTAAGAAAAACCCTAAAATTGCCGATGAAATTGAAAAAATCATCCTTGCAAAATGCCAAGAAAAGGGCCTGCCCACAAAAGCTGACACAGCCTCGATTGTCGCAGAACTCGACGAAGCATAAAAATGTTTAAGGTCTATATGCAGCTTTGAAAAAAGCTGCATATAGACCCTTTGCTACGTTCATGGCCTGGAAGGCCAAAATATTACAGCCCAGGTCGGAGCGGTCAGCGGAGGCCTGGGTTAAATAATATTTAAGCCTTCCAGGCCATTTTTCAGTTGTAACTCAAGGATCCCATGAAATATCTTGCGTTTCTTATCACCTTCCTTTCTATTTTTTCTCATGCATCTATCGAAAAATACTTTAAAGCATTTCCTGCTCAGGAAAAAAATACAGAAATTAAGAACATCGATTTTATTTATCTTATTAACTTAGATCATAGACCTGAAAAGTTAAGAAAATGTCTTGAAGAATTAGCTCCTTATGGAATCCATCCCAAAAGATTTCCAGCTGTTAACGGATGGAATATTCCCTTAAAAGACTTAAATGAAATGGGGCTTAAATATTTACCCGGTATGTATGCTGGTAAAGAACACGCCAATTATTTTCCCATAAATGGCTCAGGCTTCCCAGAAATTGTTCACCTTAACTCTTCTTGCTACGGAAAAACCTATTTCTCAGGCTGGATGACAAGAGGGGCTATTGGGTGCGCCTTAAGCCATCTTTCTGTCATTAAACACGCCTACGATTCAGGCTATAACACCATCTGGATTTTAGAAGACGATATATTAGCTTGCGATAATCCCCATAAACTCACAGAACTTATCGATAAACTGGATCATCTTAGAGAAGAAGAGGGCTGGGATTTGCTTTACACAGATTATGACTCTTTAGCAGGCATTGATCCTAAAAAAAGCCTCGAAGAGCAGCTTCCTATGAAATGGCGCCCTGATATGCCCTACATTTGCCTAAGCGATTTCTTAGAAAACACCGACATTAGCGAAGATTTTGCCAAAATAGGAAGCAGAATCCGCACCCACTCCATGATTCTACGCAGATCCGGCATGGAAAAGATCCTCGATTTCTATAAAGACCGCGGCATTTTTATCCCGTACGACCACGAAATCAGCTTCGTCCCAGACATGCGCTTCTACGTTCTTAAGCACAACATAGTCACAAGCATGGAAGCCATCTCCGACACCAAAAACTGGTTCTACAATTAAAATATTCTAGAAAAAGGGAAAATCTTTTAAATCTTTAAGATTCCTATCTATTAACTTTAATCCTTTCTCTGAATATTTTTTCTCAGCACATAACTCGTAAGTAATAGGACATCTATTATTCATTTATAGCCTCAACTGTCACATTCCCTACAAGATCTCCACCAACTGCAATAAGTTGAGACATAAAATCATTACTATCAATTTTTCTTATCTTAAGTAATCCATCAAGCATCATTCCCTCCGGAAGAAGACCTTCAAAAAAAGGGGGGAAACGATCATATTCATAAAAAGAGGAAGACAAAGGCATTGTTAGCGATACGGAGTCGCCTTTATAGCCCTCTAAATAAATAAAACGATATAATTTACCTCGCTCAATCTCTTGAAGCTCCCCTGCAAGAACACCATTCACAAAAATGTTAGCCCTCTTCACCTAAGCCCTCCTTAAATAAGGCCATAAGCGGGCCTTGAAAATCCATTTTGATATTTAAAACATGCAGCACTTTTAAAAGCGTATTGAGCCGCGTGCTAACCTTACCTTTTTCTATGTCAAATACGGCCGTTTTACCAACGCCTGCAAACGAGGCTAATTCCTTTTGAGAAATGCCAGCTTTCTTCCTGTGAAAACGCACCATTAGACCTATTTCCTTTGAATCCACTTCAAACACCTTTAATTACCGCTATAACAGTAAAATTAACAGATTAAGCCATTAACAACAATAAAAATTATAAAAAACCGCCTTTCTTACCGCTGCAGCAGTAAAAATAACCTAAAATGAGAGTCGGACTCTCTCTTAACAAGAATTATCATATAATTAAATTGAATTAAATTATTTATATATCATATAATATTATTTAAACATTAATTTAAATAAGGGTTATATTATGACACATTTTTTTAATACATTAAACGGTGTAAACAGTAACTATGGTTGGCCAGATCAGTATGCAAGGCCAGCAGCAGAAGCTCCAGAAGAGAGCGATGCAGATAAAATAGAATCGTTTGAATGTCAAAAGGTAGCGAAAGGAGATACTTGCGATGAAGGGGGGATTGTAACGTGGAAAGATCTTCGTCCTCTTACTTCTCTTAAATTCAGCAAATTTTGGCGTTCAAAAACAGAGAAGCTTACAGAAAAAAGCATCGATCTTATCTTCAAAGGTACATCTCCATTAGATGCTACAAAAGTAACTCAAATGCAAGAAATTGCAGCAAATGTAGAGCTTCCAGCTGATTCCTCAATTAAACTTAAAGCTAATGCTTTGCTTGCACTTCACTACTACAAAAACCAGCAGTATGAAAAAGTTATTTCTGCAACGGATAACCTCGACTCTCACGCGAGCAGAGGAAACCTATATTTAAAAGCTAGATCTTACCAAATGCTAAACAAGTTGGTTGAATCTAAAAAAGTATTTTATAGCATACAAAGGGATAACCAAATACTTGTTACGGATGATAAAATAGGAAAAGCTTCCAGAAATCATCGACTTTCTATGCAAGGATTACAAGAAGGAAAAGAACTCGAAGAATTCTAAATACTTGCCATAAGCAAAAGAAGCCTTTTGCCCGTCGTTGTGGCATAATACTTGGAGAATAACATAGAGAGATGAATTTTTTTCTCTCTCTCTTTCTTCCTCTGTGGTTTCAAGTCTTCTGTGGTTAAAAAAAATGCAAGTCTTTGTGTGCTCAAGTGCTAGCTAAAGATTAAACCACAGAGGGAAGAAACCACAGAGGAAGAAAGAGAGAGAGAAAAATTTTATTTCTCTATGTTATTCTTCTAAGTATTGCAACAAGCCCATACGGGAGGGCTCGCTGCAATGTTTCGAGAGAAAATTAACGAGAAGGACGGCTAGGCTTAAAACGCGCTCCACCGGGGCGTTTAGGGCCGAACTTGCTTCTTGGGCGCTCATCATTACCGCCTTCTCTTTCGCCGAATTTTGGGGCATCTCTGCCACCAGATCTTGGCTCAAAAGACTTAGGGCTGGAAAATTCAGAAGCTCTTGGGCTAAATCTTGAATCTCTACCTTCTCTTCTAGGAGCTACTCTCTCTGATCTTTCTGATCTTTCTGACCTTTGGGAGAAAGAAGGCTTCTCTGAAAAAGAGGGTCTACCATTAGAAAAACCTGGCGATCTTGGAGCAAATCTAGGGAAGTCTCTATCGTCTCTTCTAGGTGCGTCTCTTTCAGAAGAACGCGGGCTAAAACGCGGCGCATCTCTATTCTCAGATCTAGGAGCAAATCTTGGCGCGTCTCTATTTTCTGATCTTCTTGGGGCGTCTCTTTCTCCAGACCTGGATCTGAAAGAAGAAGACTTAGGTCCTGAATAAGAAGATTTTTTAGAAACATAGCTAGCTTTTACTTTAGCTTCAAAACCAGGAACCACAAAAGATGTGATTTGAGAACCAGTAAATTTTTCTATTTGTCTAACAAAACCATTGTCATTTGGCGCTACAAAAGAAATAGCGATACCACTAGCTCCAGCTCTTCCTGTTCTACCAATTCTATGCACATAATCTTCCACACTCATAGGCAAATCAAAATTGATCACGTGAGTGATTGTAGAGACATCTATTCCTCTTGCTGCAACATCTGTTGCGACAAGCACACGAACCTCTTCTCGTCTAAGACGATGAAGCGTTTTTGTTCTTTGATTTTGTCTCATTCCACCATGTAAACCAGCTGCATTGAGTCCTAAATCATGAAGCTTATCTACAAGCTTATCCGCTTGATGTTTTGTTGAAGTGAAGACAATTGCTTGTTTCATCGCTTCTTCTGTAAGAAGATGATCTAGAAGGCGGTATTTATGTTCTATGCCATCAACAGCATGCATACGCTGATCAATTTTTTGGCAGCTAGAATGATCCGACTCAATAACCACTTCCACAGGCTTGTTTAAAAGACGGCTCGATAACTTCATCACGCTACCTTTAAGAGTAGCGGAGAAAAGAAGTGTTTGACGTGTTTTGGGTGTAGCTTCAGCGATTTCTTCCACAGCTCCAATAAAGCCCATATCAAGCATTCTATCCGCTTCATCAAGAACAAACATATCTAGGTGAGATAAGTCGATGCGGCTTCTTTCCATATGATCCATAAGCCTTCCAGGAGTCGCTATAAGAATATCGTAAGGCTTCATGAGATCTTTGATTTGTGGAGGATAAGGAGCGCCACCAAAGACACAAACAGTTTTTATTTTAGGAAGGTATTTGGTATATTTTCTAGCTTCTACAGCTACTTGCATTGCAAGTTCACGTGTAGGCACAAGCACTAAAATACGAGGACCGCGCGGGGCTTTTTCTGTGCTTGCGGCAAGTCTTACTACGGCAGGAAGAATAAAAGCGGCTGTTTTCCCAGTTCCTGTTTGAGCAGAAGCGCGCAAGTCACTTCTTTTTAAAACTTCAGGAATCGCTTTTTCTTGAATAGGCGTTGGGGTCTCATAACCTATTTCTTCAATAGCTTTTAAAATCTCTTCTTGCGTAATTAAATCTGTAAATTTCATTTTTTCTTCTTTTTTAGAAAATTAAAAACGCGATTGTAGCAGAACCATTTTATTAAAAACAGCTTATTCGGAAAATTTTTAAAAAATTAACTTTGTTTTGAGTTTGCAGCAGCAAGTTGCATAAGAAGATCGTTCATTTTAGCAAAAGATTGCGAGTACAAATTAAGTTCGACAAGAATTTCTTTAAATTGACGCATCTCTTCTTCAAACACTAAAAGAGCCTTATCTTTACCAATAAAACGGGCCATATTCATCTCGCTTTGACGCTTTTCATCTTGAAGCACATCTCCAATATCATCGGCAATCTGGAAGGCCATTCCTAAGTGGTAAGCTGCGCGCTTAACTCTATCGAGCTTGGTAATATCTCCCCCGCCAAATACCCAACCGAATACAAAAGAAACCTCAAAAAGAGTAACAGTTTTTTTATAAATAATTTGTTTTAACGTTTCAAGGCTGTGTGTGGGAGGAAATAGATCTAAAAATTGTCCGCCTGTTGCCCCTAAAATTCCTGAAGAATGGGTTGCAGCTTCTAACGCAAGAACGCACGCTCTATCGCTAAAAGAAGAAAAAACATTATCTGCTTCCTTCATAACCTGCGCATTTTTATGGATCCTTTCAAAAGCGGCTGTGATTAAAGCGTAACTAGAAAGAAGAGCAATTGTTTCTCCATACACTTTATGCAACGAGGGTTTATCTCGTCTTTCATCATCATTATCCATACAAGGAAGATCATCAGCAATTAAAGATGCGGTGTGGAAAAATTCAACAGCAAGAGCTGAATCATAGACATTTAATCCGTTTTCTAAAGCTTCGGCAACCATTACAACAATCAGAGGACGAAATCTTTTGCCGCCATTCGTAAGAGCATACTCGCAAGCGTCGCGTAGCTTGGTTTTTTCTCCAAGGCTACTAATGCTTTTAGCAATCTCTTGCTCAATCTTGTCTCGATGATAAAAAAAATGGGACGATCCCACTTTTGGCTGCGCTTCTAGTGTGCTCATAGCTTTATAATTACTCCTGAAACATTCATACACGGGTAGCAGGATGCCATTTTTCCCATTAAAGTCCCAGGATTTGTTACAGAATTGCACCCTAAAGAGGCTTCGTCCCCAATAACAGCTCCTAATTTTTTAAGTCCCGTCTCCACTTTTTCTCCATTCAAAGAAATAATTATATCCTTTTCATCTAAACGTAAATTCGCAAGCTTTACTCCCGCGCCCAAATTCACCCCGTTTCCTAAAATAGAATCGCCCACATAATTAAAATGCGCGGCCTTAGCATCGTTTAATAAAATAGAATGTTTAATCTCTGTAGCATGGCCAATCACACATCTATCGCCGCAAATCATTCCCCCTCGAATATAAGCCCCATGCCTAATGACGCAGTTTTCCCCAATGATGCAAGGCCCTTCAATGTAAACACCAGGTTCAATAACAGTCCCTTTTCCTATAGAGATCAAAGAAGGCTGAACGAGATAAATTCCTTGATCTAAAAAAATTTCAATATTTCCAAGTTTTTGTTTTTTCAAATAAGAAGAAAGATTTTTTAGAGCTTCCCAAGGATAGGTATATTTCTCAAACAAAGAAGCATGTTTAAAATTCTCAAGATCAAAAAAAGATTTTATGAAAAGCTTTTCCAGCATATTTCTCCTAAAGTTATCTCATGATTTCTTAAAAGCATTATCTCTTATGAGAAGTTATATATATATAGCTTCTTCTTAAGAGGCAGTGGAAATGTTTATAACTCATACATTTTTTCTATGAAATCTATCTGTTCATACACTGTCTTTCTGCAGATTAGAAATTGTGCACAACTCTTAAAAAACACGCTTTTGAACAAGTTATGAAAAATCTACACACACTCTATCAACAACATTTTCCACATCAAAAATCTTCTAATTTTTTTGTTTTTCCTATATATATCCAAGCGAATTCAAAAATTGGTATTCTTATGTTAAAATTTTTCGCTATTTTTTTTTCATTATTATTGTCTGTGCAATCTGCAGCAACACCTAATCAAAAAGAATATGTTGTTTATCAGGGAAGGAACTCTGGATTTTTTAGCGTTGCCCAAGATGTTCTTATTGGCTTAGCTATCTATGAAAGAGGCGATATTCAGGGGTTTGATGTAAGCTTTGGTCGCGTTGGTTTGTATTATGATGCTAAAAAAGGCCCCAACTGGTGGAATTATTATTTTGAACCTATTTGTATGGGAAATCGCAAAAAAGCCAAAGTTAAACTAGTATCTTTTTTTAATTCCTATTGGAGCTTTTTTTTTGATCGTTCTAGAGAAGAGAATTATGCCATTATTGAGAAGTACATTCGAATTAGACCCTTTATTCAGAAAAAGGTTGATGATTTTTTTAAAACCCATCTCGAAGGCTACCATGTGATTTCAGTGCATTATAGAGGAACTGATAAAATTAGCGAGGCTCCAAGAGTTCCCTATGAAGATGTTTTGCATGAAATTCATAAACAAATAAAAGAAGTCCCTTTAGGAAAAAACTACAGAATTTTCCTAGCTACAGATGAAGCGCTCTTGGTTGATTATTTAATGGATAAATTTCCAGGTAGAGTTGCTTCTACATCAATCAATCGTTCTCTAAATAAGCAGCCCCTGCACCTATCTAAAAAAAATCGTTTTGAGCACGGTGAAGAAGCCCTCATTGACTGCCTTTTACTTTCTAAAGGAGATGTTCTTATAAGATGCTGTTCAAATTTAAGCATGTTTGCAACATTTTTTAACCCTCGCATGCCCGTAATAAAATTAAACGATTCCTATTGGATGAAAGACAAAAGCCAGTTTAGATAAAAAAGAATCTGGGTGAGAGGATTCGAACCTCCGACCTCTTGCACCCCATGCAAACGAAAGGGGGTTGTTTAAAATCTTTTTTTTGTAGTATGTTATATTGAATTTTATGAATTCTTGAGGTGCACATGGAAAAAGATAGCAACAATAACCTGATTCTCATCAAGCTCACATTTGAAGATTTAAAAAAAATCAATCAGCATGGGATTGAGTATTAGAGTGCCAGAAGTTTGCAGCCTTGCCTCGGCTATTCTCAATGGAGGCGATTTAAAATGCCATTCGAAAAGCCGCAGAATCTTGCAAACAGTCTGGAAATGATCCAAGCCATCACTTTGCCGGCGCTGGCAAACAGATCAACTTAGGGAAGGGGGCTACCCAAACCATTGAGGATTATCATCTTTCGCGCTTCGCCTGTTATCTTATCGCTCAAAATGGAGACCCCAGAAAACCGGAAATTGCCCATGCTCAGAAGTATTTTGCAATCCAAACCAGACGCCAGGAGCTATCTGATGCTGCTATCGCAGACATGGAACGCCTAGAGCTGCAAGCCCAAGTCTCTCAGGATTTTAAAGCTCTTTCCTAGAGATGCAGGCGTCCAAAATAAAATGTTCGGCATCTTCCATGACGCAGGTTATAAAGGGCTATATGGAGGCTTTGGATCTGATGCAATCAAAGCCCGTAAAGGGATCGACCCCAAAGAACAGCTACTGGATCGAATGGACAGGACTGAGCTCGCGGCTAACCAGTTTCGGATGACTCAAACACGAGAAAAGCTCAAGCGTGAAAACATCAAGAACCAAAGAGATGCAATTGTTGCTCATGAAATGGTTGGAAAAGAGGTTCGAGCAGCTATTTCTAAGATTGGTGGTATCCCGCTCGAAAATATCCCTCCTGCCGAGCCTATCAAAAAGGTAGAAAAACGTCTTAAAACATCCAAGCCGAAGCTATTGCTTGATGGTAAGGATGCAGCCGGTATTGCAGATAACGAAACAAAGCAGCTTTTTTCTGATGATATTTGATTAACATATTCGAATGTTGTTATCCGTCACATATCCGCCATGCGGGTTTAAAATATAAAAATTGCTATTGGATGAAAGACAAAAGCCAATTTAGATAAAAAAGAATCTGGGTGAGAGGATTCGAACCTCCGACCTCTTGCACCCCATGCAAACGCGCTAGCCAAGCTGCGCTACACCCAGATAGAATTTAGATAGCTGTTAAGCCTTCGAATTGGAATTCTGCGCTCGCAAATTCTTTAACACCGATACGCGCGCACTCTTCGATAATTTTTTCTAAAACATCTCCTGCGTGAACTTCTGCAGCAGAGATGTCTACTGAAATGGAAGCCGCAAAATTAACGCCGCCTTTCAGCCCTTTCACCTTAAAGTTAGCGTAAATAGCTTCTTTCTTTTTAGTAATGTTTTTAAAGCGAATCAGGTTGTTTTCAGCTAAGTCTTTCATAAGGAATTCCCCTTTCAGTTTGCGCTAAATGCTATTAGGTATAAGCGGTTTCTGTCAACCTAAATTCCTTATTTTTTTTATAAAAATAGCTGTTGTTTTATTGCGAAATTTTATTAGAATCCTACGCATGTTTAAAACAGGTAAAAAAATTTATGAAAACAGTTCTTTTTTCGCTTTTTTTTCTTTTACAAGTTTGCTTAGGCGCTAAAGTTTATGATTGTTTCCCTTTTTGGAAGGAATTTGAAGTTTTGCAAATTCGTCTAGAGGAATTATATGATGAAGTAGATTATTTTGTTTTAGTTGAGGGTACGAAAACTTTTACCGGCGATCCAAAGCCTTTATATTTTGCTGAGAACGCTCATCTTTTTGAGAAATATCGAGACAAGATTATACATATTGTTGTCGAAGATTATCCTCCTGTTACAGGAGATTTAGACAAAGATTTCTGGGCGCGAGAAATACATCAGCATAATGCTTCTTTAAGAGGTTTAACTAACTGTCATCCAGATGACATTATTTTTCTTTCCGATGTTGATGAAGTCATTAGAGGAGAAACTATAAGAAAAGTAAAAAGTTATTTTGCGAATAAACACCCTAAAAAATATTTACTTGAAAAAAGAAAAGGTGTCGTAAAACCAAATGTCGTAGCATTGGATATGCCAAATTTTTCTTTTCAATTAAATAGAACGGCAACAACAAGATGGACAGGACCTGCAAAAGCTGTTCCTTATTGGGTGTTAAGTATTTTGACGCCTGATAACATACATTTGTTACACCACACGAATTTAGATTTATATACTTTATGGGATGCAGGGTGGCATTTTAATACAATGGGACTTTTGGAAATGGCTATAGCAAAATGGAAATGCCACAATCCAAATTTTTCTTATGATCAAGAAGGTTTGAGAAAATCCTATGAAGAATGTAAAAGTAGGCATATACCTGTGCCTGTTGATGATAGCTTTCCTAAATATGTCCGTGATAATCTAGAATATTATCGCTCCATTGGGTGGATAGCGGATTACTGATTAACTTTTTTTCGTGGCTGTGCAATGTTTTTGCACAGCCAGGAGCCTGAAAGATTAGAATATTCTTTAAGAAGTAAATATAAATAAAGCATAACGTCTTCGTGTTTTAGTTTTTCTTTTCCAAAGGCGTTAGCATTTAAAATAATCTGTTCCACGTCTTTTTCGTGTTCATCTGCCCACCGAATCTTTTCAATTAAATCAGTAAAATCATGGGCTACAGGAATGTAATGTACATAAGGTTTTAGCTCATCGTAATACCACTGAATATTTGGAGAATCTTGTTTAAACATCAGCGAGTTACAAAATAATTGCCAATAGGCTCTTGAATAAGCGCAGGTGTTGCCATCTACAAGAATTTGATATTTGTAGCGCATATGGTCTTGCAGCAAAAGCGCATTTCCAAAATATCCTTTTTTAATGAGCAGTTTTTTTGTTTCTTTATTTATTTGAACAAGGGGATTTATTTTTGCATCTACATATGTAGGAAATTTAAGGGAAATTTCTACAAGTTTAATGCGCGGAAATGCCTGATTATTTTCACCGGAACTTCCTCCTCTCCAGATTGCTTGATTAACTTTGCGAGACCAAGGAAAGCGCTTATTTGCAGTATTGATGTCTTTAAGTAGCTTGGAATGCCCTTCTAAGGCTTCAAAATCTGGAATTAAAATACAATGCCTATCCTTTTCTTGGTTTTTAGCAAAAACAAGAAGAGGGCCCTTAAAATCATTTGTGCCAGTAAATGGAGAGCTATCATGAAGAGAAATAATAAAGTCTACGTTTGGTAGAGGGGTGCATTTACAAAGGGATTCGAGGGTTTTTGTAATGATTTTGAATCTTTCATGTGTTTCTACATTCTTGGCATAGGATACAAAAAGTTGATTGTTTTTAATTTCATACCTTACTAAAAGATAAGAATTTTCAACTCCTGCAGTTTCTATTATTTCATCAAGCTGGCTTTTAGAAATTTTTGTAAAGGGGGCTAAATCCTTTTTAATGCGTTTGAGCATCCATTTAGGGGTTTCATTCTGGGAAATTTTTTCTAGCAGTTTCTCTTGCCATTGCTCGGAAAGCAGCACCTTAACTTTAGGAGGTGCTGCTTCAGAGTAAACCCAAGATATCGTAAAAAGAAAAAAAAGAAAAATTCTTTGCGGGTTAATCAAAGGTGTTTTCTAGGATAGTTGCTACTTGGTTTTGTAATTGGTTTTTATAGTCATTCCACCAATGATAACATCTAGATCGAAGTTCTTCTAAGCGCTTAGGATCAGAGAGAAGGTCATTGATAAGAGCTGGCGCTTCATCCCAAGATTCAACGGATAAGAAGGGATAGTTGCCAAAGAATTTTGCAAAATAGTCAAAAGGAGTTTTTTCTACGATAGGGATACATCCACATTCTAGAGCTTCTGATAGGCGAAATGAATCTAGATTAATCCAGCCTCTTGGGCAAGGAACAAAAATGCTTTTTAGAAGGAGGTCTCGGTAAGCTCCCACCTGAAGGGCGTCGGGAGATCCAAAATTAACTGTTTCATGGATGAAATAATGAGGTATTTTTTTCATGCTTGTAATCATGGAGAGTCTTGTGGATTTATTAACTTGGCCTGCAAAGCTCCATACATAGTCTCGATTGGCGGAGTGGGGTATTTCTTTATGAGAAATATTACTCCAAAATTTTCTTTTGTATCCTAAAGGAAAGTAGCTGATATTTTTTTGGGATGCGAATTTTTTATGCCAATAGTTTCTGATGATGAACTGAGGATAACCATAGAAATTAGTAGGATGATCATAGGATTCATCACTAAGGTGGATGACTCCAAATTTATATTTTAGCCTGTGATATTGTGAAAAATATCTCATGCATTTTGCGCTTTCGGTAAAGCCGCATACAATAATGGAATTGTTCAGAATTATTTTGTGGTTTCCATCTATTATTTCATTAAAATTATATTTAGATTTTGAGAGTACTTCGCGTATCCAATCTTCTTCCCATGATCCTTCAGGATTAGATGACCATATTAAATTAATGGTTTTATTGTTTGATTCAGCATGAGTTTTGGGGATTAAGCATAGGCATAACAGTATCAGAAAAAACGCTACATTTTTTATTTTCATAAAATCCTTTCATTTGCATTTGGTGATTTAGTTTTCGATTAACCATACTTGTTTGAGTTCAACTTGAGTTTTATAAGAAAGAACACGCTTTGCATTTTTTATATTAAATGGGGGCTTAGTAATATCAAGAGTTCTATAATGGGCTGCAGGAATTTCGTTATTTTTGCTTGTTTGAGTATCTTCATCTACATCATTTGTAATAAGACAATACTTGTATTTATTAATTTGCGATAAAAAGTCTTTGATATCTTTGTGAGGAAGATGTTGTAAAACTTCTTTGCAAATAAGTAAATCTGCCTTGGGCAGGTCTGTATGCACAGCATCTGCGTGTACAAAAGTAATTTTATCATTTGCATAATTTTTATTGTTTCTTTCGACGATACTTTTTACTACATCATATCCTACGTATTTGGCATTTCCCCATTTTACATTTTTCGAAAATTCCCAGTCTCCCGAGCCCACATCAACAACTGTTTCGATGAAATGAGAATGCAAAAATTCCTCTAAGAACGAAACATATTCTTTGGTATTTTCAACGGTGGAACCAAGTCCGGATGTTCCTTCTCCATTTTCATCTTTTCCCCACTCTCCTTTTTCATAAGCGTCGGTAAAAGCTTTTTCTAAATAATTAGTATCTACCTGTAAAGCTGCATAATTTTTTAGCACCAGGTAGAAGTATAACATGACATCTTCTTGATTAAGATTGTGTTTTGCAAATGCGTTTGCATTAGAGACAATTTGCTGAGCCACATTTTCGTTATTCATTGCCCAGTGAATTTTTTCTATTAAATCACTGAAATCTCTTTTAACTGCTACGTAGTGCTCACTAGGTACTAGCTCGCTATAATACCACTGGATATGAGGCGAGTCATGTTTAAAAATCAGCGAATTAGAAAAAAGCTCCCATACAGCTCTTGAATAAGCGCTTGTGTTTCCATCTACAAGAATTTGGTATTTATATTTTATATGGTCAGCGATAGAAAGATAATTGCCCATAAATCCCAAATCTAAGAGTTTTTGGCTTGCATTTTCATCTATTTGCACAAGATCTGTTAGACGGGCATCTAAAAATTGGGGGTAGCGTAAAGAGAGATCTACGAGTTGAATCCTTGGCATTTCTCTATAATTATATAAGGTTATTATTCCCCCTGTACTGGCCCCTCTCCAAATAGCTTTAGAAATTTTTCTTCTCCAGGGATATACTCTACCTGCCTGATTGACAGTTTGAATGACTTTAGAATAACCATTTAAAGCTTCAAAATCAGGGATAAGGACGCTATAAAAATCCGTCTCTTTATTTTTTGCAAAAGTAAGAACAGGTCCCTTAAATTCTCTTTGATTGCCTACATAAGAGAGGCTGTCATGAAGAGAAATAATAAAATCTGCATCCGGAAGATGGATGCATTTGCTTAGATTTATCAGAGCATTTGTAACAATTTGAAATCTTGGGGCACTTTCTACTCCTTCGGCGTATCGAATAAAGACTCTTCCCTCTTTAATTTCATATCTTACAAGCAGAAAAGGATTTCCTTTTCCATTAGCTAGGATGATTTTGTCGAGACTAGCTTTTGAAATTCCCTGCCCTTCAAAGGGGGCCAAATCAAGGCGCACACGATTTTCCATCCAAGAGGGAATTTTTCCATGAGAAATTTTATCTCTGAAATTGTCTTCCCATTGTCCTCTCAATAAAATGGGAGTTAATAAAGAAAGAAATAAAAACGATGTTTTTTGAAAAAAGCTCATTTGTCTTCCTTAGTAAGTTTTTGATATTTTTCGTATAAGGTTTTA
>Ga0207097_1072_pt1 | contig 15772 bp, 15 predicted proteins | sample Alteio_BWMinHeat_87_FD_153541 | JGI IMG/M metagenome (GOLD analysis project Ga0207097, IMG submission 153541) | Enriched cells from forest soil in Barre Woods Harvard Forest LTER site, Petersham, Massachusetts, United States -... | ecosystem: Environmental > Terrestrial > Soil > Temperate forest >...
TTAACAAAAGAACAAGCTCAAATTCTGAATAAAATAGATAAGGTAAAAATTTATCAAACTAACGTAACAAATATTGATGAGGTCAAGTCATTTGCTATAAAGCAATCTTTGCAAATGTTTTCTTGTGTTTTATGGATAGACCCTGGATTTATATCCGTCAATAAATTAGAAGATTTATTTGATTATATTAAACAAAAAAAATGTTTTTTATACTCATTACCAAGGTCCAAACCTTCTAGAAATTTAACGACTGATGTTTCTATAATAGAAAAATTTAATCTTAGGTCACCTGGAAGTAAATGGATTTTATCTCAGAATCCTATCGATACAAATATAATTGGTATGGATAAATCTATTTATGAAGAAATCTCTGTACCATATTATGAATTTTCTAAAGAATTAAAATCTTTTGATCAAACTGTTTTAAGCGTTCTGGCTTATACTAAAGGGCTAAAAATTTTGAAAAGTAATTTTGATAAAAATGAGCCCATTTATTTTGATATTGAAGGCAAAGAAGTTCCATTTCATGTCAAGTGGAGTAGTGCTAATGATGACAGTTATGATCATCATATAATTTATAAAAATGAAAATATATCGCATGATCCGATAGAGCTAAAATTTATGTACCCTAAAAGTAATGATTGGTCATTAAATTTGGAATTTATTAAGAATTTAAAAGAAATTTTTAATACAGATACTTTTATAGAAACCGGGACCTATCACGGTAGTACATGTTCAAAGGCTTCTGTTGTGTTTGATGAAGTTCATTCAATAGAACTTGATCCTAATCTTTATAAAAATTGTTTAGATAAGTTTAAAGATCAATTAAAAATAAATTTGCATTTAGGTGATTCAAAGAAAGTTTTACGAGATATTTTACCCAAAATAAAAAGAAAAATTTTATTTTATTTAGATGCTCATTGGTCAGGAGATACTATTAAGGGTGAAGAAAATACTCCAATATTAGCAGAACTAAAAGCTATTAAAGATTCAGGCATTAAAAATTCTATCATTTTAATTGATGATATCAGATATTTCCAAGACAAATATTTGTCTGAAATTCATCTTGCAAGTGGCCAGAATTCAGGTGATGCTGATTACCCAACTCTTGATGAGCTAAAACAGTCAATTCTGAAGATTAACTCTGATTATAATTTCTTTATTTATGGTGATATGGCATTGGCTTATTTAAAGAGTGAAAATGTTATACCATCAAAAGTTATTCAAGCTATGACTGTTACAAAATTATTTGAACATTATGACAATGAATTTGTAAAAATTATTGATGCTGAAAATGCAATTTCTCAGGCTCAGGGGTCAGAAAAAGATGGAATTGTAGGACTTATGTTAATTCCCGGACCAGAATTGTTTACTACACATTATAGATATTGGTATGGGCTTACTTTATTAAATGACAATAAACTTGATCAGGCTAAAGAACAATTTTCTAAATTAAAAAATTTAGGTTTTAGTTTAAAAAAAAGTGAGAAATGAGTATTTTAAACAGATTTTTTATAAAACTTAATATTAATTTTCTTCGACCGTTCATGGTGAGTGTTTGCGTAGCAAACGTATCGAACCATAATAATATTTTTTGTATAAATTACATAACCAATGAAAGAGGATTTCAGGTTGGAGACTCTATTGCAAATTATTGTTTGGCAAAAATTCTATCGCTTAAATATCCTGATAAACTAAAATTTCTTTATACCCCATTTATTCATTCTGATTTATTTATTTTTGATTCACATGAAACAAAAATAGAACTATCTATGCAATTTTCTCAAAATATGGGTGCTTATAATGATGAAAATATTTTACAAAATTTAGATAAAAATAACACGCTTTTTATTGCTAATCTAGAGACCAAAATTGAAGAAGTTGATTCTAATTTATTTGAAATAATTAAAAAAGAGGTTCAGCTAAAGCAGACCCCTGAACTAAATCCATTGCCAAGTGATATGATTACAATTGCTGTTCACATTAGAAAGGGAAATGGTGGAGGACAATTTTATGATGGTGAACAATCCTCATTACAGATATATGACTACGACAGAAATCAAATATGTTATATAGATGATTACGTAAATTATCCGTTTGATTGGGAATCTTATAAAAGAAATGGCAGTAAAATTGAACATGTAAGTTTGGCTAATGAAATTTTTGAAATAACAGAAACTGGGAAGTTTTTAGATCAGGTGAGTCATTGGCAAACTAAATTTCCACCAGAGCAATATTATGTTGATCAAATAGTTAAATTATCAAAGGAATTGAGTCACAAAAATTTGTATATACAAATTTTTACAGATGATAAAGATCCGGTTTCTTTGATAGAAAGAATAAAACTTACTGTTGATTTACCTAATGTTAGTTTTTATTTTGTAAACAATAGAAATTTATCTTTTAGAGATCAAATTGCTCAAGATTTATACAGTATGTCCAGATCTGATATTTTAATAAGATCACAATCTTATTTTTCAAGAGTTGCGGAGTTGATGGGAAATCATAAAATTGTGATTTATCCGTTAGAATATAAATGGGAGGGAAATAAGTTAATTATGAATAAAATAGTTGTTAAGGGAGATTTATCAATTTTAAAGAATAATGAATAAGATTATGAAAGCGCAAATAAAATATTTTTTTTATTTTGTATATTTTTTTAAATCAAGTTTTATTTTTACAAGTGAGTATGGCAATAAAAATCTATGTAGCACTAAAACTATTATAAATTTGGTTAAACCTTTTTTGTCTGAATCTCCTATAATTGTGGAAGCTGGAGCATATGATGCTGATGATTCGATTTTATTAGCAGAAGGGTGGCCAGATGGTAAAATTCACATTTTTGAACCTGTTCCAGAATTGTATAAAAAAATTGTTACAAAAGTTGTAAATCATAAGAATATATATTGTTACAATTATGCACTTAGTGATAATAATGGGACCTCTAAATTTTATATTTCTGAAAATATTAACAATCCAAATCAACCTACGGCATCTAGTTCTTTGCTACAACCAAAAGAACATTTAAATTATGTTCCTTATATTTTATTCAAAAAAGAGATTGTAGTGCCTACTATAACATTAGATTTTTGGGCAAAAAAAAATAATATTAACAAAATAGATTTTCTTTGGTTGGATATTCAAGGATATGAGTTTCAAGTTTTAAAAGCATCACCAGAAATTTTCAAGACATTAAAGGCTTTTTTAATTGAAGTGGAGTTTGTTGAGGCTTATAGAAATCAAAGTTTGTTTTATGAAATTCATACTTGGGCAAAAGATCAGGGCTTTGTTTTGTTTTCTCGTAATTTTGAGTTGACTTGGTGGTGTGGTGATGCACTATATGTTAGAAAAGAATTGGTTGAAAATTATTAATTTATTTAAAGGAGAATGAAAGTGAGAATATTTAAAATAGTTTTGTTTGTAGGTATCTTGACAAACAATATGATTCATGGTGATGAAGATTTGAATAAAATTTTGGATAGCTTTGCAGGAGTTGCCTGTTCGCCAAAAGAAACAGTTTATAATACTTATAATTTATCTTTAAAATGCTTACAGAATAAAATACCTGGTGATTTTGTAGAATGTGGTGTAGCAGCTGGTGCTCAAATTGCAGCAATGGGTTATGCTTGTCAGCAATTGAATGCAAACACCAAAATACTTTTGTTTGATTCTTTTGAGGGTATCCCTTTAGCTGGCCCAAATGATACTCAGCAACCGGGAGTTGGATATTTGGGACATAATACAAATGTTAAACACGTAGAAGATTTACTAGTAAGCAGTAGAACAGTGTATCCTAATCATGACGTATCTGACCATTCTGTTGAGAAGGTCAAAGATAATATGAAACGTTTTGGAATTCAGGAACATCGTTTAGTTTATTATAAAGGGTGGTTCCAACATGTTTTGCCTATTGTTGCTCCTATGATGGGAAATATAAGTCTTCTTAGATTAGATGGAGATTTGTATGAATCTACAAAAGTTTGTCTTGAATATCTTTATCCTAAAGTTAGTAAAGGTGGTTATGTAATTATTGATGATTATAATTTAGAAGGATGCAAAAAAGCTGTAGATGAATATTTGATGGCGCATAATATTCATCCTAAAATGACTTTGATTTGCTCAATTTTAGGTGGGTTAGGCCCGATTTACTGGCAAGTTGAATAGTATGAATAAGTTTAAAAAATATTTTTTTTTATTTTTAAATTTAAGTTTTTTTTTAATTATTTGTGATGATGAAAACAAAATTGATCTTTATTTTTGTACAGCATCAGATTCAAAATATTTTAATCATCTTTTGAATCTAATTGGCAGCATACACAGAACTAATTTTGATAATTTAAAAGAGATTGCTGTATATAATATTGGTTTGTCTAACGAGGAACTAGAAGACTTAAATAAAATTCAAAAAGTTAAAACTTATGAGATTGAATTAACTCATCCAGATCTTTTGAAGCTATTTAAAGTGAATTATGGAGGTAAGGAAGTTCCGGGATGGTATGCTTGGAAACCTGTTGCAATAAAACAATCATTAGAAATGTTCCCATATGTTTTGTGGATCGATGCAGGCATGGCAGTGTTAAAATCACTTGATAATCTTTTTAGATATATAGGTCAAAATAAATATTTTTTATGCAATTTAGCTACAAGAAATGTAGACAGGCAGACTACAAGGTATTTAAGAGAAAAATTTAATTTAGATAAACCTGAAAATATATGGGTACTAGGTAAATATCCTGTGGTTGCTTTTATACTTGGAGCATCGCGGGAGTCATTTGATTTTTTAGTAAAACCATTTTATGAATTCACAAAAGACTTAAAAAATTTTGAAGATGATGGATCTGCTCCTGAAGGTTTTGGAAATGCCCGACATGATCAATCAATTTTAAGTTTACTTGCTTATTTGAATAACTTAAAAATATTTGAGATAGATTATTATAATAAAACACCAATTGGATTAGATAATAATTATCCATTTTATTTAAATATAGACAAGCCCTATTTAAACGAAAATACCCATATTTATTATTCTGCTAGGTTTGACAATAATCATAATAACTATAAAGATTTTATAAAATTTAGAGAAAATCTTTAAGAAACCCCTGTTTTAATAGGACTTTTTATCTGGAGCCACAAAATATCATTGCAAATAGAAAATGCTTAGTATTATACTTGTATTATAGGTTAAATGTTTATTTTAGAGTTTAAAATGGGAGTTATTATGAATAAAAATTTAGGTTACCTTTTATTTAGTTTGGTATTAATTTTTAATGCAAACTTTATTTACTCTTCAGATATTAGTATTATACAGAATCAGTTTAAATACAAAGATAGGTTTCCAAATTTAGCTAATTTAACACTCGACAATGCTAAAGAAATAATCAATACAAAAAATGATAAAGGTGAAACAATTTTAGGAATTGCAGCTGCTTGGGAAGATGTAGGATTGGTAAAAAAATTAGTTAATCTGGGTGCAGATGTTAATATTTTGGATAGCAATTTTACTACTCCTTTAATACAAGCTGCTAACTATGGTCGTGGTGATACTGTTGAATATCTTCTTTCACAAGGAGCTGATAAAACATTAGTAAATAATCTAGGTTATACAGCTTTGAGTCATGCTCTTGAATCACAAGAAAAATATAAAAATGATCCTGTAATGTCAGCACAATACCAAAAAGTAGTTAGGCTGTTGCTGGCTGATTCTAAACCAGATATGAGTGAGTCTAAAAGAGGGGCTGAATTTCAGCAATGTAACCTTGGTAACACACAATTGAGTGCTATATGTGAAAATTTATCCCAATTAACTTACAGTGCTAAAATATTACTAGAAAAACCTAGAGGCTCCATGAACAAAGTTACTATAAACATTTTACTAGGAAATATAGGGGATTTACAGAATAAAATATTGAAATTTAATAAAACTAAAGCTATTGATGATACAACTTTAAAAAACTATACAGATGAACTAAATAGATTAATTAATCGATATAATGAGTTAAATCAAAAGATTAATGGCCCAAGTATACCTTCTCCAAGCGAAGCTGCAAATCAAGGTGACATCAAAAGAGGAGTTGAATTTGTCTCAACGCCTACACCATCTACAGAAACCCAAGGTAATCTAAGAGATCAACTACGTGATTTAAGAGACAATGATTTATTAACATATTTACAACCAAAAGTATTAGGTTTAAAAGAAAAACTAAGGGGAGAGAAAAAAGGTTTTGATGCCGTCATCGATCTATTATCTAAAATAGACAGATTAGAAACTTTTATAACTTATAGATTAACCTCAAGAATTCCTTTGATCAGTATAGATACTCAAAAATTAGCAATTGAAGAATTAAAAGCTGATTATAATGATTTATTGTTTACATATACTGGAGAAGGTAATGATCCAATCTTGAATAAATTGAATCTTTTGAAATTTATAGCAGATAATTTGAAAAGCAGACCAAAATATACAGAATTCAAAACACAAGTTGATCAGTTCAGTGATGGAGTAGATAAACTATTAAGTAATTCTAAGAACATGAAAAGAAATGAGCTAGAAGGACAAATAGGTAGTTTAGAAATGGCGCAATGGCATATATACGAACTTTTTGGAAAGGAATTTGAAACGTCCTCTAAATAATTTTTGGTAACTACTTTCTTTCTATAAAATGTGGAACATATTCCATATGGGGAGAGTTATTGTTGATCTTATAAAATTGGTTAATATCAATTTTTAAACCAGATTTAAACTTTGTTAAAAGTTCTTGGTTAGAATATAATCCCATATTACGGTTAGTAGATTGAGAATAACATAAATTAAGGGGGATGTTCAAAATTTTAGATTCTGCAAAAAAGAGACCTTTTTTATTGTAATCAGATAAGTGATGCCAATGATATTCAAGAGTTGTTGGATTAACCATGTTTATTGATAATAAATCATTTTTAATATCTTCTTTTTTGTAAATTGTCATATCGACGGTATTAGGATATCTCCAATCTCCACAACTATTATTAAAAGTATATATGCAAATACTATTATCAACTAAATTATATTCTGGAAGTGGAGTTGGATTAATAAACATCATGTATGATTCTTGAATATTTAATCCCAGTCTAAGATAAAATCCATAAGCATTAGTTTTTTGCAAGGTTTGTGTGCACTGTAAAATGTTTATTTCGTCTTTTACTACAATATCATCAACTGCATAGATTATATATTCTTCAGGTGAGCTAAAAGTGCATTCAAGAGTTAATATTTTAAAATCTGAATAAGGATCATTTCCCTGTTGATGAAATTTATAATGATTAAATCTTTTTTCGACTTCTTTATATGCATCCAAATAATCATGATCTGCTCTGAAAATTATGTGTGTTTCACTTAAATTTTTTACATATTTTTCTACAGATTCAAGAAGTGCATATAGTTGTAAAGGCCTGTTGTATGAGAATATAACTAAATCGGCTTTATTTTCTGCAAATAAGTTTATAAATATACTCGAAAATATTATTAGAATTCTTAAGAAACTCATTCGTATCCTTCGACAGGCTCCCGACTTCGCCAAGGCTTCGCCGGGCAGGCAGGACGAACGGGTACAGGAAAGAAAAGGCGCTCGTGGTGATGCTTCGACAAGCTCAGCATGACCGGACTTTTTCTTTCTTCCCCAATCATCCTGAGTGAAGCGCGTAAGCGCGAAATCGAAGGACGAACCATACGAGCATAGTTTAGTAATAACTTTATAAATAAAAATAACATAATTATTTTGCAGGTGCTTCTTCACCATTATTCAACTTATTTTTTATAGTAAGTTCATTTTGTTGTAATTTTTCCAGATAACACATTAAATTATGATACAGGTGCGGAACCGCTGCTTTGATAGCATTCATAGTTGCATCTTTGCCAATACTATATTCACCAGCATGCCAAGCAGATTTGCTTAAAATTTCATGTCTAGTGTAATCATAAATTTGTTTATCAACAAAAAGTACTTCATTTTGAGGGTAAGGTAAATCCTTGGTCATTTTTGCAAATAAAAAACAGGTTGGAATATTTTCTGGCCAATAATGTTCGGCAATTTTAATGAGTGGCTCTGCGCGATGAGGTCTTAACTGATAAGCTTTGAGATAATAATCCATAGCCATTTGCCAAGTAAATTTCTCATCTATTTTGGAAAGCGAATCAGATACTCTTGCAAGTCGATAAAATGTTTCATAATTTTCTTCATCCCAGCCAGGTTGATGAGAGCGAAGTTCATAATATTTATAAGCATTATGCAAATCATTAAGACCTTCAAATGTTTGAGCTAAGTAAAATGTAGTTCGTGAATTTTCTGGGTTTTTATTGTGATCTTTCAATAGTAGTTCTCTATCTCTAACCCAACGTTTTTGTGTAGCCTCTATTCCTCTGCTGGTAGGCTTATATTCTAAATATATATCTTTTGGAAGTCTATCGTTACTTGAGATTGGGATCACTTCGTGAACAACCCCCATAAATCTGCTGTTTGAACCTTTTCTTATAAGTCTACAATGGTAAAAGTCTGTTGGATAACTGATTACGCGTATTAAATAAGCTTTACGTGTTAAATTACTTGCTTCTTTTTTACAAAAATCTAATAATCCTTCAACATTATGTGCATACCATTCGGCATCAATCATTAAAATAAATGCCGCATTTGGAAATTTCTCTTCAGTTAAATCAAGAGCTCTGTTGCGAGATGTTGAAAAATCAATGAAAGGTTCTTGAGCTATGTGTCCATTCTTTACATTATTTTGATTAAAATAATCTTTTACAACATTAATTGTGTTATCGGTGGAACCGGTATCAAAAATAAAGTAATCTTTTATTCCAGCTTTTATAAATGGTTCCAATGTTGCATTAATAACCTTTTCTTCATTTTTTATCATTAAAGTTACCACTAAAAGTGGATTGTAAGTCACTTCATCTAAATTGGGAGGATATATTGAAAATGCGTGAATAAATATCAAATTGGTGAGAATAGTGAGTTGTAATATATTTTTTTTGGATATCATTACTCTATTTCCTTAAGTTAGTTTATATTTTTGTAACTGAGTATTTTCTAACAAATTTTTTTGTTTATATCAATTACAAAATCACAAAAATTAACTTAAGAAGCTAAATTAAATATTGGGATACTATATTTGATAGATCTTTTAAAATCGGAGTTGAGTCAGTAATCTTATCTGTGAATTTTTCTCTTGAAATTTTTTTCATAGACTCTGCATTTTCTAGCAACTTGATCATCTTATCAAACTCTTTTCCGTTATATTTTTTACTGTGGGGGTTTATGGCAAATAATGCAGTTCTATATTTGTCATCAACTATTTTTTTCTCGCTTATAAAACCATTAGATATATAGCGAATTATTTCTAAGACAGTATGCCCCTCACCATCCTTAAAATCTAATTCTGCTCCATTCCATATTAATAATGAGACAATATCGATTCTATTATGTAAAGCAGCAAGCATTAAAGGACTTATTTTAGTAGAGTAATCTGTTCTTTGACAAAAACCCGGGTAATTTATATCAGCACCTTTATCTATTAATAAATCTAATAATTCGCACGTTTCATCTTTATAATTTGAATCATAAAAATCGATTCTTTGTTGATCAAATAAAATAGCATTAAAAAAAATAGACCTTTCATCGATTATATCATGTATTATTGACTGATCATGATCTATTATAAGTTTTATAATTTTGAGATCAGTTTCTCGATCTAATGCCAAAGTTAGAGAATTATCAAATTGATCGATATACCTTGAGTTGGCTCCTTTTTTTAAAGCAATTTCTACGAGTTCTAAATCATTATCTTTAATAGCGTCTAGCAAAGCTTTATTTAAATTTAACTGATTATGTAAAATAGTTTGAATGATTTTTTTACGATTATATTTCCCAGCGAATTTTAAAGCGTCTTCAATTTCTTTGCTATTTTTGCATTTTCTTGCCAATAGTGCAGTTAATTTAGGATAATTATTTTGTATTGCTATCATTAAGGGGGTCAGATTTTCTTCCTCGAAAGTTACATCAGAATTTTCTTTGTAAAAAGAAAAGCCTAGTTGGGATTTGGTAATTTCTGTATTAGCTCCATTTTTTAGCAAGAATCTGCTCATTTCAAGATCATTGATTGTAGCTGCCCAAGTTAGACAAGTATGCTCATCTTGATCTTTTGAGTTGATGTCAGCTCCATTTATTAATGCTTCCTGCATGGATTTTATACCACCTTCTTTTGCAGCTAAATGTAATTTTTGATTAGGGCATAACACTACTTTATATGCAGTATTAAGCTTTTGTCTTTTGGCAGGACCTTCCATTGAATTAATTTGCACAAAAGATACTGCAATAAAAATTAATAATACTTTTTTCATTTTTTCCCCTATAATATAATTGGTTTTTTAATTGATATAATTATTTTAGCACACTTATAAATTATGTCAATCTGAAATTTTGATTATTTAGCAGGTATATTTTAAAAATGAATAATACTCTATTACTGGCTTCTACTTCAAAATCTCGTCAAATCTTGTTAAAAGAAGCCGGAATACCATACAAATTAGTTAGCCAATCTGTAGACGAATCAGCCTGTGATTGGGGGCAGAATTTACAGGAAGCAGTTGAATCTATAGCAAAACATAAAATGGAGCATGTCATTTTGCATTCAGGCAAAGAAGGTGAAGTTTGTTATGTTCTTACTGCTGATACAATGGGGGTTAATAGAAAAGGTGAAATTTGTGGCAAACCTAAAGACAAAAACGATGCCATTAGAATGATAAAATCTTACCGTTCGGGATCTCAAACTTATACAGCTTTTTGTTTAGATAAAAAGATATTTAAAAATAATAGTTGGTTGGTAGAAGAACGAATTATTGAAATTGTAGGCGCTGAATATATTTTTTATATTCCTGATAATTGGATTGAAAGATACTTTGAGCTTGTGGAGCTGGAAGGTTTAAGCTTTGCCCAGTTTAGCGGTGCTGTTGCTATTGAAGCATTTGGCGCTCAGTTTGTAAAAACTATAAATGGTTCATATACTGCTGTTATGGGATTGCCTATGTTTGAATTACGTGAAGCTCTTGAAGAAATTGGTTTTTTTAGAAACTAGAGTTTTTCCATAATATATTGTCCTTTAATATATTATCTTTTATTTCTGGTTTAACTCTATTGAAGTCTACAACAATTGTATGTTGAGCCATGTTAAGAGCATCTATCATTGAATTTATTTGACCTATTTCTGTAAGAGTTAAATTTCTTTCTGCATCAATTGCAATATTAATATTGGATCTTTCAGTATGAGTATTTCTAGCTCTAGATCCAAATAAATATATTTTTGCATCAGGAAAAAATATTTCTATAACTTTTATTATTTTGTCTTTTGGTATATTATTCATATAATTTTTCTCTTTTTATACAATTACAAAATTATAAGTTTTATTATAATAAGAATTTATAATCTAGCAATACGTCAATCATTCAAGATGTTGTTTTTTAGTTTGTAAAATCTTTGTTTTTATACAGATTCTATTTTTTTTGTTAAAATATATTGTGGTTATAAGTCAATTTTAATTTATAGGAAAGCTATATGAGCAAAATAATTAAAAATTCTGCATTCAGTTTTTTTCTAATGACAAGTTTCTGCGTTACAAAAGCATGCGATAGGAATTGCCCAGTTGCGTCTAAAGATGAATCAGTGCAAGATTCTGATTCATTCTATAAGTCTATGTGGAGATATTTATCGGATTCAAAGAGAGAAATAGAATACCATAAACGTTTAAAGCTTGGCGCTATAAATCAATGTAATATTGATGATATGGGAAATGGAATTGATGAGAAAGCTAAGCAAGAAAAGATTGAATGTCTTAAGAATTTAAAGGAAGTAGAATTAAAACTCTCTTTAAAAAGAAGAGCTGAGTCATCTGTAATGGGTATGTTCATAGAAAGAATACGACACGGATATCGCATTAATCGAATTGAATCTGTTGCTGAAGAAGTTGAAAAATTAAGTAATTAATTTGATCCATTTCTTATATAAATTTTTTAAAACAAACTAAAAAACCCCAATAATTTTGGGGTTTTTTAGTAAGCTTAGAATTTAACATTTACGGGCAATTTTCCTGTGGCTTTTAAGTCACCAGTTAATACTTTAACTGCAGCTTTTTGCATGGGAACTGCGTCTTCATAAGCGACAATTATAGTATCAGCTTCATTAAAATAATTTAAACTGTATGGTGTGCCAAAGATTATTACAATAATTTTTTTATTTATTTTTTTTAATTCAGTAATTAACGAAAGTGTGTTGCTAGCAATACCAAATTTTTGTGCCATAAATTTGTTCATCTGTCCCACAGATATAATAATAGTATCTTTGTATTGAGCTTGCTCTAAGCAATCTAATAGTTCTTGATCAGACATGTCAGATTTGCAGTATTTAATTTTACAGCAATCTGTAGACAAATACATAGAATACCCATTCGACTTCGCACTACGTGCTTCGCTCAGGGTGACCGGGATGGGGAAAATTTTCTTATTGTTTGCAAGCTTATTTTCAGGCAATGAACCAACTTGTATAATTAAGCTATTATTTAATAATTCAGCACCAAAATTTAAATCACTTGATTTTTTAACTAGTGTAATTGCACTTTCATATAATATTTTTTGTAAACTGTAAGCTTCCCGTGTTAAAAAATCAGGATCAATTTTTTCTTGCTTGTTAAGCACCCATGCTTTTGCTTTAAGAATTTTTAAAACTCTTTTATTTAATTCTTCTTCAATTACTAATCCGGATTTAATAGCTGTTTCTATTTTTTCTATAGCCAAGGGGACGTCAAGAGGGCAAAGTAAAATATCATTTCCAGCTAAAAATGCTTTCAGCTCAAGCTCTCCAGGTTTGTAATATTTTGTTATTGCTTGCATGCCTAAACCATCAGTTATTACTAAGCCATTAAAACCAAGATTTTTTTTAAGTTCTTGCGTAACAATAGAATAAGATAAACTAGATGGTAGATTTGGAGTTGGATCAAGTTCAGGAACAGAAAGATGTGCATTCATGATTGCACCTACACCAGAGCTTACTAACTCTTTAAATGGGTATAATTCAATGTTATTAAGTCTTGTTCTGTTGTGCTTAATTACTGGAAGATCAAAGTGGGAATCTGTATCAGTGTCACCATGTCCTGGAAAATGTTTTGCGCATGCAATAACCCCAGCATCTTGTAAACCCTGAGAATATAATTTTGCTAATTGAGCTACGCATTTTGGATCATCACCAAATGAGCGATCATGGATTACTGGATTTTTAGGATTATTATTTACATCTGCAACAGGTGCAAAATTTATATGTACTCCAATTGCTTTACATTGTTGGCCTACTTCGTAACCCATTTGATATATTAACTGTTCATCTTGAATTGCTCCAAGTGTCATATTTCTTGGATATCTTACAACTTTTTCTAGACGCATACTTAATCCCCATTCAGCATCGAGACCAATCAATAATGGAATTTTAGATAAGCTTTGATATTTTTTTGTAAAATATATTTGTTTTTCAGGTTCACTTTTGAATAAAAAAATTATGCCCCCAATGTTATATTCCTGAATCATTTTTGTAATATACTCTTCATCCATTTTATAAGGAGATTTTTGCATGGCTGATGCTAGCAATTCATCTGGCTGCTTAAAACTAGATGCTGCTGCTATCATAAAAAGTTGACCAATCTTTTCTTTAAGGGTTAAAGATTGTAAAGTTTCTTCTGCCCATTTGTCTGAAGCCAGAAAGGGTGGATTGCAATATGATATATTGAACATTATGAAGACAGCAATTGAACTTAAACCATATTTTACCATTTTTACCTCTAAAAACTTTTTTGCATTTATTTGATATAATAATATATATATTTATAATTTCCAGGTTTAAAGTTGAGGTTTTTATGAGAATTAAATTACTATTTTTATTAATATGTTTAGGATCTATTAGCTTAATTTGTGGCATGAATAAGATTGCTAATGAAATGCTTAAAGAGGGGTTTTTGATGGATGATGTAGAACTTATGAAAGAAGCTATAGAGAGTGGGGCAGATGTAAATACTCAGTATAATGGAGTTCCAGTTTTATTGAGAGCTGTAAGATGTCAAAGTAAACGACCTATAGTAGAATTATTGTTAGCTTATAAGGCTAATCCCAATATAGCGGATAATTCTGGAATATCACATCATTCAGGAGAAACACCTATACTGGCTGCAGTGCGTCATGGCAATGAAGATATATTAAAATTATTGTTAGATTATGGCGCTGATCCGGATATTGAAAATCAAGATCAAACATCTTATACTGCTTTGATATCAGCTATGTACTATACTAGTAGAGGTGTAGTAAAACTATTGTTAGATGCTGGTTCTTCTTTAGATATCAGAAATAAATGGAATCTAACTGCATTAGATATAGCAAGAATATATAAAAATACTGATTTTATAGAATTAATAAAAGAAGAATATAAAAAAAGAGAAGAGAAAAGACAGCAGGTGAATAAAGAGATTGTTGAATCGGGTTGTTTGTTACCGGATTTAGCAAGTATAGTTTCAGAATATGCTGTTTGCGCAAAACAAAAGGGAGGAGGCAAATAAAAGCCTCCTTGAATTAGACTAATTTTCAAGAGATTTTTTAGTGGATGGTTTCCATCTTTTAAGAAGTTCTTTGAATAAAATTTCTTTTGCATCTGTTTTTGGGTTTCTTTCTATTTTTGATGCAACTACAGCAGCAGTAGATCTTAATGACGATGGATCAATAGTAAGAGTATCTACGTGATCAACCATAGGAATCTTATTTTTTTGGATTACATTGCTAGCAGCCTGTTCGTTGGCAGTTTCATAAAGAAGCATCTCTAAGAGACTCAAGAAGTCTACTATGTTATTTTGCATAATTTCAGGTGAATTAGTTTTTTGAGTTTTTATTATAGAATCATAAAACCCATTTCTAAAAGCACGAATAATTATTTTCTTTAAGGCATCTGCTTCATGATCTACCAGCCATTCCATCAATTGTAAAAGCTCGTAAGATAAAGTAAGTTTTTCGCTTGAACTTTCCAAATTAGTGTACGAATTTTGATTTTCCATTAAGAACCTCTCTTTTGTTTAAGGACAAACATTTTACGGATCTTGTGTGGAATCAGACTTACTGTTTTTGACTCTGGTGTATTAATTATCATATTCAATTTCCCAATTATCAATGTCAATTGTTTCATTGTTTTTAATTGTTGATTCAGAGTCAGAAGGGTTAGTCTGATTTTTTTTAATATTTTCTTTGAGTTTTAAAAGCTTATTTGCATTTTGCGATACAAACTGTTTTGATGTTTCTACATCTTTAGCTAGATCTTCTTGTGTTTTTTCAAACATTTTATTCATATCTTTTTGCATTTTTTTTATCTGTTTCTGTAATTTTAAAATCATTTCTACACCAGCAAGGTTTATCCCTAACTGATGAGTTAGATAAATAACCTCTTCAAGCTTATTGACATCCTCTTCGCCAAACATTCTTGTATTACCATCAGATCTTTTTGGAGTAATTAATCCCTCTTTTTCATAAAGTCTTATAGTTTGTTGGTGTACAGCAAACATTTTGGCAACTGCTGAGATTGAAAAATAACCTTTATTTTTTTTCATGTTTTTTCCTGACAATAATTTTTTCTCCATGATACTACCTTTTTTTGGCTTTTAAGCTATATATTAGTATAACATTTTATGATATATATGAATACTGAGTTTATTTATAGTTTA
>Ga0207097_1073_pt1 | contig 15130 bp, 14 predicted proteins | sample Alteio_BWMinHeat_87_FD_153541 | JGI IMG/M metagenome (GOLD analysis project Ga0207097, IMG submission 153541) | Enriched cells from forest soil in Barre Woods Harvard Forest LTER site, Petersham, Massachusetts, United States -... | ecosystem: Environmental > Terrestrial > Soil > Temperate forest >...
TGCAAAGGTAGGGGTAAGGGTGACGGTTATCGAGGTCTCTGCCTTCGTTTTTGGGGAATAATTTAATTAAAATTTCTTTATTATACCAAGGCTGGATAGAGACGTTAGTGTCTGATTTGTCATAGCGCTTAAATTCGGTATAATCTTTTTTCCCTTTGTACTTGGGGCTGTCTTTATAAAAAGAGATAAGGAGCCTTACCACCTCTTCAGGTTTTAACTCCATGCCTTGCACAAAAAAATCTACTTCAGCGCCTACCATGTGCTTAGAAACTTGGTTAAAGGTAGAGCTATCTGCATAGGTATTATGCATAGGGCAGCGGTATCCGCAGGTAATCACTACTTTTTTCCCTGTTTTTTCTTGGAGGTAGTTTAGGAGATCAACAAGGATAGGATAGACAAATTCTTTATCATTTTTAAGAGGAAGGCTGTGTTTTTGCGCTCCTCCGCAGTCGAAAAGGACATTTTTTTTCTCAGGGTCCCTTTCGTCTTTGCGAGAGGGATTAAGCCCGCTTCCCTTGCAGCGGAAAAAATCTTTGGTAATTTTAGGAAAATTCCCGGCATGGGTGTTTTCCCAAGGATATTTATCCCTTATTTTATGCTCAGGGGTAGAGATAGCATATAATTGCTCTCCCTCATGCCTATAGATAAACTCCCCTTTAGCATTGAGGCGTCTTGTTTTCTCATATTCTGATTGCTCAAGCCCCGAGCATCCAAAAACAAGCACTAATGTCCACAAAAGTCCAATTTTCATAAGTATATAATTATTTTTTTATTACTCCTTGATCTTTATCAGAGATTTGAAGTATTTCTAAAATATAACAACAAAGGGTCTTATGAGTCTAGAAAAGGTGAAGTGGAATACCGTCATCGCTGAAAGTCCACTCATGAAAAAGATTTTAGAGGACGTAGAAAAAATTGCCAAAAGCCATGCATCTGTCTTTATTAGTGGAGAATCAGGCACTGGCAAGGAAGTGATTGCCCACGCCATTCACTACCAATCGGATAGAAAAGAAAACCCTTTTATAAAAGTGAATTGCGCAGCCATTCCTGAAACCCTTTTAGAATCAGAATTTTTTGGCCATGAAAAAGGCGCCTTTACAGGGGCTATCACTAAACGCATTGGCAGATTTGAGCTAGCGCATAGAGGCACTTTACTTCTAGATGAAGTCTCTGAAATCCCCTTATCGTTACAATGCAAACTTTTAAGAGCTATTCAAGAGCAAGAGTTTGAAAGAATAGGAAGCACAAATACGCTTAAAGTGAATATCCGCTTTATTTCTACCTCGAATAGACAAATGAAAGAAGCTATTGAGACAAAGCTTTTTAGAGAAGATCTTTACTTCCGTTTAAATGTAGTTCCTATTCACCTTCCTCCTCTAAGAGAAAGAAAAGAAGATATTATTCCTTTAGCCGAATACCTTCTTGAAAAGGTATGCAAAGAAAATGAAAAACCTCTTAAAAAGCTCTCAGACGATGCGTGTAGAGTGCTTCTTGAGTACCCTTTTCAAGGCAATATTAGAGAGCTTGCAAATATTATGGAGCGCTCTGTCATTATGAACGCAGAAGAAATCCTTTATCCCGAGCATTTACATCTTGATGAAACACTTAATCTTTGCCCTGTATCTCAAGGCAAAACACTTAAAGAAGTCGAGCGAAGAGTCATTTTAGAAACGCTTAGGTCCTTTGGAGAAAATCGAACCAAAACAGCTACAGCCTTAGGAATTAGCATTCGGACTCTGCGCAACAAACTCCTAGAATATAGCCTTACGCATAACTGAACAAAGAGGAATATTTTTTTCTTCTCTCTCTCTCTCTTCCTCTGTGGTTTCTTGTCTCTGTGGTTTAAAAAAATGCGAGCCCCTGTGTTCTCAAGTGTTAGCTAAAGATTAAACCACAGAGGGAAGAAACCACAGAGGAAGAGAGAGAGAGAAATTTTTATTCTCTTTGTTCATCTTGGATATAGTGCACGATAGAGAGGATTTCTCTATATTTTGAAAGCTCTCTTTTAAAAAGCTTTTCCTCTGAGGCTTGATGAAAGAAGCGAGCTGTCATTTTATCTAGTACGGGGCCTATTTGCTGTAAAAGAGCATCAAAGGCCATTTCTTCTTCTAGATCAATGCGCAAAATTAAAAATTTTCCGCTTTCCAAATTCTTTGAGCTTTCTAACTCCTGAACAATTTTTTCAAGAAGCTCTTTTGATCTTTGAAGGCTTTCTTTTAGTTCATCTAAAACCTTTTCCACATGGGCATGATTCGCTGTTTGGGGTAAAACGGCTCTTTGGATTTCTGCGTGAATTTTACCTCTTAAATCAAAGGTTTTTTGGCAATATTGGGAGGCTGCTTTCTCAAGAGAAATATCTTCAATGCCTTTAAAGCCAAGCCCCTCTTCTGTAGCATTAAGAAAGATATGCTTCTTATGTTTTTTAGCAAACTTGGCTATTGCATCTGATTCCATGACCCACTTTACAAGAGTATATACAGTGTTTCCTCTCTTATCTTTTCTAGTAAGCAGCAGGTCTTCTACTTTAGTCTCTTTTTCAAGCTCTTCTATTTTAATAGAAGCGTCTTCCATAACACCTGATGCATACCTCTTGCCCCCTGTAAAAGCCAAATCTACTCCTACGAGGATAATAGGGTTGCACCCGAGCATTTTAGCAAAAGCCACCTCTAAGGTGGTGACAGAAAAAGCTTCATTGCCTAAGTCCGGGCCAATCACTTCATCAACAATCTCTAATTTTTCCTCTAGAAAGCTTTCAGCAATGCCTCCTGTGTCTGTGCGCAAATACCCAAAAGGCCCATTACAAAAAGAAAAAACAGAAGGCAAAAGGCGATTCGCATATAAAAAGGGGTTTTCAAAAATAGAGCTTGGCTCTAGGCGTAAATACTCCTCTTCATTGGGATCTAAAGCCATTCCAAAATGAGGGATAATCCCATGAGAACTTAAAGCCGATAAAGTAGAGCCTCCTCCAAAAATAAGAGCCTTGTGCTCTAATGTTTTTAAAGTAGGAATGCAGTTTGCAAGAGAAGGACCTGCTCCACAAATAATTGCCGGGATATCCTTAAAACGCCCTTTAAGCTGATTTGCTGAAAAAGAATTTCCTAGCCTCCTAAAATTGGGAAAAAGATTTTTAAGAAGCTTATGGTAATGAAGCACCTCAGAAAAAAGCGCGTTAAGAGAAGAGGATTTTCGGTAAATTTTTAAGGAAAGGCTTTTAAGCTTTTTAGCATAAGAATCAATGGCAAGAACCTTGATATATTTAGAAGGATAACGAAGGACAACATCTTCTAAAAGAGCGTCCCACATTTTAGGATTTACAGCCAAATGGATATGCACTTGAGAATTTTTTAAGACTTTTTTAGCAAAAGGCGTTTTTAAAAAAGCAGCGATCCCCTCTATTTTGTCCTCCAAAAATACAAGCACCCTTTCTTTTTTTAAGGACAGCCACTCTTCAAGAGCCTCATAGTAAAGACCAGCCCCAAGCCCATAGACATAAATCACCTCAAGCTTTTCTAAATGCTTAGGAAGAATCACCTTCTCTAAAGGCCTCTCTTCAAAAGATTCTAGAGGAGTAAACTGGAGTAAAAAGGCAATTTCCGGATACCTTTCATGAAGAAGCTCTTTAGGCATAATCTTTCTCCAAAGTGATGACGCCCTCTTCACTCCAAATGCAATCCTTTCCCTTTTTTTTGCCTTCTACATAAGCTGTTTCTCTTTTAATTACACCGGATGGCCAATAAAGGATTACCTTTCCATGCAAAACATCTTCTTTAAAGTTAAGCGTTGTTTTTACTCTTCCTTCTGGATAAAAGTACTCGTGCTTTCCTTCCTTTAATCCATTCTTAAATCGTAAAAGAGCATAAGGAGTTCCCGTTTGGTAATAATAAAAAACCTCCCCCTCTTTTTTGCCATATACAAATAAAGAAGCAGATAAAAGAGTCCCCTCTTCACTATAAAAGCGGGAAGGGCCATGAAGTTTTCCTTCTAAGTAAAAACAAGAAGAAAGAAGTTTTCCGCTCTCATAAAAATCAAGAGATTCTTGCCCATTATCAATTTCACAGTCTTGCATTTTCTAATCCTTTAGCGTTGCTGCATAATCTTAGCAGAAAAAATAACACAGAGAAGATAAAATTCTCTCTCTCCCTCTTCCTCTGTGGTTTCTTGTCTCTGTGGTTAAAAAAATGCGAGCCTTTTGGATCTCAAGTCTTAGCCAAAGATAAACCACAGAGGGAAGAAACCACAGAGGAAGAGGGAGAGAGAAAAAAAATTCATCTCTTATGTTATTTCTCTTAATCCTCTCAATGCCTTCACAAAAAAAAGAATTTTTTGAAGGCTTGTATCATTCAGATGTGTTTTCCATACTTCCCATAAGGGAATTAAAAATTTTTGCGCAATTATCTCTTCTTGAAGCTCAAAATCGGCTAGTACAAAATCGGCTTTATCTTCAAAAGAAGAAGGATGATAAAGGGAGGCTATATGTAACATTTTCTCAGAAAGGCTAAGAGCCCTTTCAATACTTGCCTTAACATCTTCTAATAGTTTTGCTATATCTTCTTTAGGAAGCGCAAATTTTGGCACTTCTAAGGCCTCTTGATGCACCTTCGCCTCTAAATCAAGGCTAGATGTCAAGTGCTTAGAAACAGCTTCTTTAAAGGGCAAAGAAACAATTCCTTCAAAACCAATGCCTCCTTCAGTAGCATTGATGTAAGTAGCAGAGGTGTTCTTTGCTAAAGAAGATGTCCATAAAGAAGCTAAAATAAAGTCTTTTTTAATGATAGCGGAAGAGGCTTCATCCTTTGCTAAAACACCACTAGAATACGTTCCTGAATAATCCATTCCCACAAAAATAATAGGGTCGCACCCTAACAAAGAAGCAAGAGCTGTCATAAAATTCCCCACAGTCCAGCCCGCATCAAAAGAAAAAGATTTAACGCCTAGCTTCTCGTAAAGAAAGGATTCTAACGGGTAAATTTCATTATCAGGGACCCATAAAAGGGGCGCATGCACAAGACTTAAAAGTTTTTGAGAAACTCTTCCCTGATAGAAAAAAGGAACTTCAAAACCACTTTGATCTAAAAATCTGTTATAAGGAGGGTCGGGATCAAAACTCGCTGCAAAGTGAAAAGGCACCCCATGATGGCTAAGAACATTTAAACTAGAGCCTCCTCCAAAAATAAGCGCCTTATTTTTAAGCTCCTTTAAAAGAGGGATCTGCTTATCGAGGGAAGGACCTGCTCCACAAATAATTGCCGGAATATTCTTAAACTTCCCTGCAAGACTAAGCCCATTTTTCGCTTCTTTTAAAGTGTGTAAATTAGCAAATACATTAGATAAAACAGAGGCTCCCAAATCTTGGTATTCAGAAATGAGAAGATCCTGCCCCATCTGATGGCTCTCTAATTCTAGCGGAAGGTGTGACTTGTTCAAGAAGCTCATGAAATGAAGGAAGGTGTGATGTAAAACGGTATTGATTAGTTTCTTTTTCCAGATATCCTAAACGAATTTCACAATCGTTTGCAACAGCAATAAAAAAGGCCTTAATATAATAATTATATCCTAAAATTTGCTCTATAGAGTTAACGTCTAATTTCTTTTGCTTACACTCAATCATTAAAAGAGGATAAAGGGCGTAGCCGGGGCAAATATCTTTAGCAAAACAAATAATATCTATGCGTCTAGGAGGAAAATTCTTCTCAAGAGCTCCTAGATGAGGAAGCGTCTTTAAATCTTTTTCTATAGAAAGAAGCTCTTTAGGGTAGCCTAGGTGTTCTAGCATATACTGCACAACACCCTGACGCACTTTTTCTTCCGGTGTTGCAGCTACCCATATTTTGCGAATAGGGTCAAAAATTTTAGAGCGGCTCAACAAGCCCATAATTGCCATCGTGTAAGCGGTAGATCACTTTAATCTTTTGATCTACTTCATCCTTAAAAATTAAGAAAGGATGCTCCGAAAGCTCCATTTTCATGACCGCTTCATCAGAGCGTAAAATCTTTAGAGGAAGTGTATCAGTTCCTATGATTTTAGGAATGGAAAAAGCCTTGGCAGCTTCCTTCTTATTCCCCGATTCAATCTCTGCATTAAACTCTGCAAGCTCATCATAGGGTCTTTCTAAAACATTTACCTTCATATCGACAACAGAGAGTTTTTTTCTGTGATGGTCTTGAATTCTGTCTTTCCATCTGCGCAATTTAGTTTGAAGGCGCGCTACAGCTTCATCAATAGAGGCATACATATCTGAAGTAGAGGCATGAACAATCACTTCTACATGATCGATCTTCACATGAATGGAGCAAAGATGTTCTGTCTTTTGAATATCTAACGTGACTGTCACATGCATGATGTGGTTATGAAATCTTTCAACCTTAGACAATTTTTCTGAAGCATGATTTTTCATCGCTTCTGTAACAAATACGTTACGTCCAATAATATTTAGCGTATACCCTTCATCATTAAACTTACTAGCAGCTGCCATAATGAACCTCCATTTTTTTGCATTCTACTTATCAAGCATCAATTTGACCACAAGAAAAAAAACAAAGAGGAATAATTTTTTTTCTCCCTCTTTCTTCCTCTGTGGTTTCTTCCCTCTGTGGTTTAATCTTTGGCTAAGCTGAAGCCTGCAAAAGACTCGCATTTTTTTAACCACAGAGGTAAGAAACCACAGAGGAAGAGGGAGAGAGAAAACCCTCTTTGTTTTTTTGGGTAGAAATGATGGGGTAGAGAAGTGTAAAGTTGCACCGAACAGGATTCGAACCTGTAACCACCCGGTTCGAAGCCGGGTACTCTATCCATTGAGCCATCGGTGCATTAGTGCAAAGGATTGTAACAAAAAGCCATGATTGAAGAAAAGAGTCTTTTAAAAACAGAAGGGATTGTTCTCAAAAGCTTTAATTACAAAGAAAACGAGCGCATTTGCACGCTTTATACAGAAGATGCAGGACTAATTAGCCTGATCATGAAAGGAATAGGCCCTAAAAAAAGCGAGCTTCTTACCCTTTCCACCCCTTTTTCTCGAGCAGAGTTTGTCTATATCAAAACAAAATCCGATCTTTTTCGCTACTACGACGGAAGCATTCTTGATAACCACATGCTCTTAAGATTAAACCTTGACCATCTAAAAGCTGCAGCAGAACTAACAAATAGCATTTGCCTATCTCAGCTTCCGCTAAAACCCGATCCTCTTATTTATGCCCTCTTAAGAAGTTTCCTCAAGCAAATCGTTCACTTTAAAGACCCCTCTTCTCTTGTAAGTAGTTTTTATTTAAAACTTTTAAAACATGAAGGAGTACTAGCCCTTGATAAAAACGCCTTTTTTCAGGAAGTCGAAAAAGAAATATGCTTAAAACTTATTTTGGAAACCCAGTTTTCAGAGCTTCAGAAAATCTATGTATCAGTAGAATTAAAAAGAAAGATCGAACACTTGTTCAAAGAATTACTAGCAGTATAAAAAATGCGAGAGGAGGGACTCGAACCCTCACGAGAAACCCCACTACCACCTCAAAGTAGCGCGTCTACCAATTCCGCCACCCCCGCATTGGAGTGAAAAACGATAGAGAGTATGCAAAAAACAGATAAATGAAATCAAGAAAAATTATGAGCACCCCTGCAAAATAAGCATTAAAATGAACAAAGAGGTTTTTTCTCTTCTCTTCCTCTGTGGTTTCTTGTCTCTGTGGTTTAATCTTGGCTAAGACCAGAGATCCAAAAGACTTGCATTTTTTTTACCACAGAGACAAGAAACCACAGAGGAAGAGAAGAGAAAAAACCTCTTTTGTCATTCTTCCCTTGGGGTTAATCCCTCTTCCCAGGTATAGTCGGTAATTATAGGTTCACTAAAAAAAAATTATGCGTTGTACAGGATATTGCACGGCTTCAGCCTTTAACATTCCAAAGCTTCTTCAGGCCTTACTAAAACAGGGGGCTGCACACCTTTATAAAGATGTCATTCACGCCTCCTCAAAAGAAGAAAAACAATCTAAAAAAGATGTCTTTTACTTCTCTTATGGAGCAGTCGTTCTTTGGGGCTATACAATAGAAGAAGAAAAAGGAATTTTATCATTTCTAAAAGAGTTTGAAGTAGAGCCTCTTTTAAGACCTGATGTAGATGAATTTACTTTCATCTATGGCGATGCTGTAAAAATTGAAGAAGATGAAATTTTCTTGCACAACAAAAGCACCCTTACAAAGCTTGCTATTTCTTATGGGATTGCGCAATCTGTAAAACTCTCCATTTTTGAAGAGGCTGTTCAAAAGACTATTAATTCCACAAGAAGCCTTCCTAAAGAACTTTCTATTCAGGGCAAAATCAAGCTCTCAAGAAAAGACATCTCCAGAAAAATGGGAGACCTTTTTATTGAGCGTAACTTTATTAACACCCACTCAGAAATGCTCGATACCCCAGAATTTTTCTGGACCCATCCGGAACTCGAACCTTTTTATAGACGCACATCCCACTATCTTGATGTTAACAAAAGAATGGATGTGATGAATAAACGATTAAATGTCATCCATGAACTTTTCGATATTTTAAGAAACGAGTTAAACCACCAATATTCCTCAAGACTTGAGTGGACTATTATCTTCTTAATTATCATTGAAGTGTTAATCGCTCTTATTGCTCTACTAAAATGAAGTGGATCCTTAAGGCCCTTATTTACCTCTACAGGTTCTTCATTTCGCCTGTCCTTGGCAACTGCTGCAGATTCTCCCCCACATGCTCTGAATACGCCCTTATCTCCATAGAAAAGCACGGCGCCCTAAAAGGCTCGTGGCTCACTCTCAAACGCCTCCTCAAATGCAACGCCCTCTTCGAAGGCAAATCCGAAGACTAACAGAGAGCGTAAAATCTCTCTCTCTCTCTTTCCCCCCTCTGTGGTTTCTTGTCTCTGTGGTTTAAAAAAATGCAAGTCTTTTGGATCTCTCGTCTTAGCCAAGACATAAACCACAGAGACAAGAAACCACAGAGGAAGAAAGAGAGAGAGATTTTTTCTCTTTGTTTAATCTTAGCAGCGGCTCCCCTGAGGGATTTCGAGTTTGCGGCCAGGCTTTAGCTTGTCGCTTTCGAGGCGGTTAGCTTTCATGATTGCTTCAATGCTTACCTTATATTTACGCGCTATCTTCCAGAGATTCTCTCCTTCCTGGATCGTGTGGATTTTTTTAGCTACAGGGGCAGGTTCTTTTTCCTTCTCTTTTTTTAGAGGGATTTTTTCTGGCATTTTTTTCGCAGGGATTACTTGAACTACCTGCTCAATTTTTTTAGGCGTTACAAGATGAGGGCAAAACTTAGCAAGAGAAGTATTATGATCATACGGCTCTGGCATGGGCTGTCCTCCAAAGGAATACAAAACAGAGGCTGCTTTTTTCCAAACAGCATCAGATCTAGGGCTAATTAAAAGCTCCTTAGCAAAGGCTTCTAAAGCCTTTGTCTTTTCTGTAACCAAGCTAAGCGCTTCTAAAGTTTGCGCATCATCTAAGCGTTTGCACATAAACTCAGGATCTATTGCTAAAAGCCAGCTAGCAGCTTTTTTCGAATGCACATTTAAATAAGAGGCAAGAAAGGCTTTGAGCCTATTAGGAGAAAGATCCTGCGCTGTTTTTTGCTCTTTTGTAAAAGCTTCCAGAAATTGAAAATCCCCTTCTTTTAAAAGTGCGATGATCTCTTCCTTAGCAACATTTAAGCCCCCTCTTGTAAAAAGAGTGGCAACAGAGTGGAACTCAGGGGTTAAATAAAAAGCTTCTAAAAGAGTGGGGTCTAGCACAGGAGCTCTTTTTATTTCAAAAAAAAGTCCTTCGCTTGTGTAGGGCCATTTCTCTGTTTTAGCAAACTGGGCAATGGCCTGAAATTGATAGTCAGCAAGACCTGGGAAAATGGCCAAATCTATGATCTCTCCCCCCTCATCATGAGAAAACTTAATAGTTCTTTGCTGAATTAAAAGTCCCCCTAAAGCCCCTTCAAGGTTAAAGTGATGAAAATTCACCAAACAAGCAAGAGCCAAATCCCTTTTTGCATACCCTTCTTCAACAAGCTCTTTGTCTTCAAGTCTTAGCAAGAGCTCTGAAAAGCTAAGAGTAGAATACGATAAGACAAGAAATTTATTAGTCAAGTGAGGGTTAGGGGCTAAAGCAGAGGTTAAAGGCTTAAGATCAAAAGAAATAGCACTCTGCTTTTCTTGCAAAACAAAGTAGACAAAGGTCGAGACAAGCCCAATATTTAATGTTCCACTTAAAATAAGTGCTTGAGTCAGCCATTTGGCTTTTTTCATCCAGGGATCGCTATAAGACATAGGAATATAATTTTGGTTTCTCTGTTTTAGAGGTTATGATATATATGTATACCCAATTAGGACAAAATTTTACCATTATTTATATATTATGAAAGTTCCTCTATCCTGGCTTAACGAATTTATAGAACTCACTATCTCCGCTGATAAAATTGCAGAGATTCTTACCCTTGCAGGGCTTGAAGTAGATGCTGTATCTCCAATGGGAAACGATACCCTTTTTGAAATCTCTTTAACGCCTAATTTAGGCCACTGCATGAGCATTTTTGGCATTGCAAGAGAGCTTTCTGCTCACCTAAAAAAACCTTTAAAAAAACCTTTCCCTTCTTTTAAAGAAGACGATGCTTTAAATATCCACGATCTAATTAAAGTAGATGTTAAAGATGAGAAAAACGCGCCCAGATATAGCTGTAGAGCCATAAAAAATATAAAGGTTAGCCCCTCTCCTGATTGGCTTAAAAATAGACTTGAGCTTTGCGGACTAAAAAGCAAAAACATCCTTGTTGATATTTCCAATTATGTGATGCTTGAATTTGGAGAGCCTTTGCATATTTTCGATTACGATACCATTGCAGACAAAAACATCATTGTTAGCTCTAACACTTCATATAAAGAAATAGAGGCGCTCGATGATAAAACCTATAAAATTGAAAAAGACACACTTCTTATTTGTGACCCGCAAAAGCCTCTTGCTATTGCTGGCATCATTGGGGGCAAAAGTTCCGCTGTAACGGGAAACACCAAAAACATCCTTATTGAATCGGCTTCATTTTCAGAATCTAGCATCCGTAAAAGCGCAAAAAAAATGGGAATTAGAACAGATGCTTCCCAACGCTTTGAAAAAGGAGTTGATCCTGAAGGCGTGCTCTACGCTCTTGATCGAGCCGTAGAACTGATTCAAAAAGAAGTAGGCGGTAATATTGCTAAAGGGATCATCGATAAAAAAGCCCATCCTTTTCTTCCCAAAGCCATTACCTTAAGAGCCAAAAGAGTCAACCAAATCCTTGGAACACATCTTAATCTAGAAGAAATTAAAACATGCCTTGAAAGATTAGAAATACAGTGTCAGGCCAAAAGTGAAGATACCCTAACCGCATTTATCCCCACTTACCGCTTTGATATTACAGAAGAGATTGATCTAATTGAAGAAGTTGCAAGAGTCTATGGCTATAACCATATCCCTAAAAAATCGCCCCATTACACCTCTTCAACGCTTCCTTCAAGCGCCATTTATCTTTTTGAAAATGAAGCGAGAAAAGAACTTATCTCTCTTGGCTTAAACGAGCTTTTAACCTGCGATTTAATCAGTGAAGAGCTTGCAAAACTCTGCCTTGAAAGAGGCTTTACAGAAGAAAACCTCGTGCGCGTTCTCTCTCCTAGCTCTATCGACCAATCTGTATTAAGAGCTTCCATGCTCCCAGGCCTTCTTCAGGTTGTGAAATACAACGTCGACCACCAAAATGCCAACTTGCATGGCTTTGAGCTTGGAAAAATCCATTTTAAAGAAAAAGAGCACTTTAAAGAACACGCCTGCATAGGAATTGTCCTAACAGGGATGAGTACGGCGCATCATTACCACCCCAAACCAAGAGAAGTGGATTTTTTTGATCTAAAAGGAAAAATCGAAACTCTTTTACAAGAGCTTTCTAATAAAAAACCCCATTTTGAAGTTTCCCATTTTCACCACCTGCATCCGGGAAGACAGGCTAAAATTCTTATAGAAGGATGTCTCGTAGGCGTTTTAGGAGAAGTGCATCCAAGAGAAATCAAAGCCTTTGATATTGGCAAAAGAGTGTTCTTTGCAGAGATCAACCTCTCAGATCTTTTCCTTTATAAAAAACAAGTAACCCAAATTACGCAGCTTAGCTCTTACCCAGCATCTGAAAGAGATTGGACTTTTAATTTAAAAGAAAATCTTCCCCTAGGATATATTCTAGAGGCAGTTGAAGAGCAAAAAAATCCTCTTCTTGAAAAAGTAATGCTTTTGGATCTTTACAAAAGTGAGCAAATCGGGAAAGATAGTAGAAATATCACTTTAAGATTTGTATATCGAGACAGCGCTAAAACAATTGCTTTTGAAACAGTAGAAAAACAGCACGCGTCCATTATCACTAAAGTGAAAGAAAAATTTCCTAATATATAGAGGTTGATCTATGAATAAAAAGAAAATTGCCATCCTTAGCATCGCTAGCCTTGTAACCCTTTTTCTAACAGGCTGTAATAGTACCCGCGGAACAGACAATTCTAATGTTGTGTCGCAAAGATACATCCATAAATATGGATATGCCGTATCAAAACAAGATTGGGATGCAAAACAGTTTCCAGGACAAGTGATCACAACCCTAAAAAATGGCGTGACAATCACTGCATCTTATGAAAATGGCACTCTTAATGGCCCATCTACTTATACATTCCCTCATAGCCAAGTTGTAGAGAGCTATTTTCTCTATAATCAAGGATCTCTTGTAAAAGAAGCTAAATATGACAGTCGCGGAATACCTCTTAAAGAAACAACCCAAATCACCCCTACACGCTACACAACAAAACTTTGGTACGCAGAAGGCACTCCTATGAGCATCGAAGACCGTGTGGGAGAAGAGCTGATGGAAGGGGAATATTTCACAGTCAATAACGAGGTTGAGTCTAAAATAGAAAAAGGCAACGGCTTAAGAATTAAAAGAGATGCTCTTGGCACACTTCTTTCTAAAGATAAATTCCTAAGAGGATACCTCGTCAAAAAAGAATCTTTCTATTCTTCTGGAACACCTGAGAGCGTAGCCCATTTCCAAAAAGGAATTCCTCACGGAGAGAAAAAAGTATTTGCCCAAAACGGAGAGCCTCTAGCTCTTGAAGAGTACATCAACGGCAAACTTCATGGCAAATGCACCTACTTTAAAAACGGCTCAAAATTCCACGAAGTTTCCTATATTGGAGGCCGCAAAAACGGCAAAGAAGTCCATTACCTCGATGGAGAAAAACTCTCTCAAGAAATCTGCTGGAATGACGACTTGCAACACGGCGCCTGCACCTACTACATTGAAGGAGAGCCTAGAACCAAGTGGTACTACGAAGGCCAAGAGATCTCTCAAAAGCGCTTTAAAGAAATGGACAAACTCGACGACATGATCGGGAAAATCTCCGGCACTCTAAGAGAAACCTCCGTCCGTTAATTCTTCTGTAACCCAGGGTAGCTCGTTACCTCGCGACCCTGGGTTATTTATTTTTATTTCACCTGTTTATTTCACCTGGAAGTAATTTATTCTTTCCTTTACACTTGGCGACAAGATTATTTTTTGATTTTAATTACCGGGCAAAAGTACCTAAAGATTCTTTTAAAATCATTACATTAAGACACTTAAAAAGAAATCTACCCAATTAATTTTTGAAAATTTGACAATAGTATCACAATCTGATATCATATGAGAAAGAAGCACCTTAATACGCTCGAAGCCATTTTTCACGTTCCAATACTTTCGAGTGTTAATTGGAGTGACATTGAAGCTTTATTTATTAGTTTGGGCGCTCAAGTTATTGAAGGACGAGGTTCCCGAGTAAAAGTCTATCTCAATGACCGCGTCGGTATGTTTCATAGACCGCATCCACAAAAAGAAACCGATAAAGGTGCGCTCGTTTCAGTTCGCAGATTTTTAGAAGAAGCAGGAGTAATAAAACCATGAAATACAAAGGATATCAAGGACATGTTAGTTATGATGAGGAAGCTAAAATCTTCCATGGAGAGATTGTAGGATTGAGAGATGTCGTCACCTTCCAAGGAACCTCTGTAAAAGAACTTGAAAAAGCTTTTAAGGATTCAATAGATGAATACCTAAATTTTTGCAAAGAACTGAAAAGGGCCCCTGAAAAGCCATTTTCAGGAAAACTCTTACTCCGCCTCCCTCCGGAAATACACGAAAGAGTCGCGTATGAAGCAGAGCGCAGTGGATTAAGTTTAAATACATGGATTAAACAAGGACTTCAAAAACTTCTTATACCCCCTTCTGAAACCAAGCCTTCTCGCAAAAAATTTGCTTAATACGGACTTAGAAAGATTTTAGAAGAAATAAAATAGGAGAATGTCATGAAATACCACTTTAAAATATGCAAGGAAAAGAAAGGATTTTCAGCTCAATGCATGGAATTAAAAGGGTGTATTACTGAAGGAGATTCTCTAAAAGAGCTTTTTAAAAATATGAAAGAAGCCTTAAATCTCTATATCCAAGAGCCTGAAGATTCCCAAGATTTAGCTCTTTTACTCGACGTTCCACTTTTAACCACTTTCTTAGGCTCAAAGAGCCGGCATGTTATAGCCCAGGTTGAACTAGAAGACAAAATCAAAATTGAGCCCTGAAGGGGCATACGCATAAACCTAAAAAGAAAAACACTAAAGCGAAAGTCCTTTTCATAGGCATTAAGCTAAGGTTTTTCTTTGGCCTGAAAGGTCTATATGATATAGCCCAGGTCGCAGCGTAGCGGAGGCCTGGGCTGTATCATATAGGCCTTTCAGGCCAAAAAAAAACCTTAGCTGAAGCGCGTATGAAGTCCTCTTTCGCTTTTAGTATAAGCTCTTCCTTGAACCAAAACTCGCATTATTTTGTTATTTTTCTTTTTAGGTTTATGCGTATGCCCGAAGGGGCGGCATAAAATTGCAAGCTTAGCCGCCCTTGCAGAGCTTAAATTATTTTTTTCATTTCTATAGAGGCCTCTTGCTATAACATGCCGACTCTTTGAGCCTTAAGAAAGCCCCTTGAAAAGTGGAACATCGAGTGAATGCCTAGATTTTTGCAAAGAACTGAAAATACGTGGGTTATAAAGATTTTAGAAAAAACCAAATCTTTTCAACGAAACCTTC
>Ga0207097_1059_pt2 | contig 14530 bp, 8 predicted proteins | sample Alteio_BWMinHeat_87_FD_153541 | JGI IMG/M metagenome (GOLD analysis project Ga0207097, IMG submission 153541) | Enriched cells from forest soil in Barre Woods Harvard Forest LTER site, Petersham, Massachusetts, United States -... | ecosystem: Environmental > Terrestrial > Soil > Temperate forest >...
AACCTAGAATAGCCGCCGGCATTTCAGATGACTGGATAAATAAATTAAAAAACTCAAAGTAAATATAAATTAATTCAATTGAATTAATAGGCATTATAATCAATAATTATTCCAAAAAAATAAGGAACTTATGTCTGAAATCTCTAGAGTTAACCCTACTAATGTATTTATTCCTGCAGATACGCGTCCACAGGACAATTCCTCTAAGTGGATGCGCGCTGCCCTCATCATTGGAGTGATTGGCCTTGCAGCCATCGTCGTAGGAACAGCGCTTCTTTGTACAAACACCCTTTCGCTAGGGCCAGCTATCGCTATAATTGGAACGGGCTCTGCCTTTGTTATTGCATCAGCTATTATGATGCTTTTAAACCGCACTAAGAAATCTCCAGAGACAAAAGCAGAAGCTCCTTCATTAAACGCCACTCCAAATCCTGAGGTTGTGACTTTTCATATTGACGAAGGGCAAAACCTTATCACTCAAGAAAAAGCCATGGACGCTCTTTATGCTAAAATTTTAAAAGATCCTACATTGGTAGATAAAGAAGAAGGCGATACTCTAGTTAGAACCATTAAAGAATTCGAAGCCACCCATCAAGAAATTCCAGATCCCACTCCTGCAGAAAAAACAAGTCTTGCTAATATTAAAAATATTAAAACCTGTATATACGGCTTGCGAGCCCTTGGATTTGCTCTTAAATTAAACAAAGAGCCAGGCGTAGATGATAAGGGAGAACTTAAAGTCAGCCCCGATGGAAATTGCTTATTTCATGCAGCGCTTGTAATGCTTAAAAGTTTTGGGCTTATGGAGCCTCAAGACACACACATGACATTAAGACAAAAAACCATCGATTATCTTATTACAAACCAAAATAACAGAGAGTTATCAAGCAAACTTCAAGAGGCGCTAGCCTCCTATAAAGAAGCTAAGGTGCAGCAGTTAAAAGAAATAGATAGACCGCATTATGTAAGCCAGCCAAAAAGCAAGGACACAGATGAAGCTATAAAAGAAATTGATACTCTTATCTCTTACTTTGAGGCCCTTGACATGCAAGACTATCTTGTCCTTGCAAAACAAGATAAATTCTTTGGCACATGTGCTGAAGTATATGCCATGGCGCATCTTTTCAATGTCACCATAAGTGTTAAATACTTTTTTCAGGGAATGCCCGGAGCAGAAGAAATTTTCAATGAAAATCAGACCAATCAAATCACCCTTAACTTCAAACAAGATGCAAAGCACTTCGATCTTCAAGTATATTGAAAGACGTAGCTTCGGAGAGGGCATTTATAGGAGTTGTAACAAAAACTAATTTTGCTTTGCAGTTAATTATTTAACTGATAGATTGCCTTGCTTTAAAGAAATTCTTTTGAGCAAAATCATGACACTTTCACGTATACAGTCGGCCGCATTTTGGGGCCTTGAAGCTTCTCTTATCGATGTTGAAGTAGATGTTAAAAAAGGAGAAAAGTTTTACTTCATTATTGTGGGCTTACCAGACACCGCTGTGAAGGAATCGAAGGATAGAGTTCTTACAGCAGTAAGAAATTCTGGTTATAGTTTGGGTCTTGTTGAATGCACAATCAATTTGGCTCCAGGAGATATCAAAAAAGAAGGTCCTCTTTACGATTTACCTATTGCTTTAGCTCTTTTGCATTCTCAAGGGATCGTTACAACTAATACTTACAAAGAATACTTGTGTGTGGGAGAACTTGGCCTTAGCGGGCAAATGCGTCCTATGAGAGGAGCTCTTTCTGCTACGTTGCTCGCTAAAAAGCTTGGGAAAAAAGGGATCATCATCCCCATCCAAAACGAGAAAGAGGCTTTATGTATTCCCGGCATTGAGGTGATTGGTGTAGAGTGTTTAAGAGATGCCGCGGCCTTTTTACAAAATCCTACAAGCTTCACAAAAAAAAGTTTTGTAGCGCCTACAGAAAAAGAAACACCTTCATTGCCCCTGGTAGATTTTTCAGAGATTAAAGGGCAGCTTCTTGCTAAAAGAGTGCTTGAAATTGCCGCTGCTGGAGGGCACAACCTTCTTCTTTTTGGACCTCCAGGCTCTGGCAAAACACTTCTTTCTAAAGCCCTTATTGGAATTCTTCCTCCCCTTTCTTTAGAAGAGGTGCTAGAAGTTACAAGAATTTATTCTCTTTTAGGGCAATGCTGCGGCCTTGTAAAAGAGCGCCCTTTTAGAGCCCCTCACCACACCATTAGTTCTGTAGGTCTTGTAGGCGGCGGAGGGATTCCTAAGCCGGGAGAAGTGACGCTAGCGCATCTAGGAGTCCTTTTCTTAGATGAACTTCCTGAATTTTCTAGATCAACGCTTGAGGTATTAAGGCAGCCTCTAGAAAATAAAAATGTCACCATTTCAAGAGCGAGACAAGCTGTCACTTTTCCCACAAACTTTATGTTCATCGCAGCTATGAATCCCTGCCCTTGCGGATTTCTTGGGCATCCCCAAAAACCTTGTCAAGATACGCCTATTCAAGTGCAGCGCTACAGAAGTAAAATTTCTGGCCCTCTTTTAGACCGCATTGATATGCATATAGAAGTGCCTGCCATGACGTATAAAGAAATGGAAAAAGATGCAAGTGCAGAGCCTTCATCAAGTGTTCAGGAAAGAGTTGTAGCCGCAAGAGAAACCCAGTACAGAAGAAATGGCCCCCTAAAAACAAACGCCCTTATTTCTGCTAAGGAAATAGCAAAATACTGTTTCCTTAATGAAGAGTGCAAAAAGTTAATGCAAAACGCCATGGAAGCCATGCACATTTCCGCTAGAGTGTATAGCCGCATCCTCAAAGTCGCAAGAACCATTGCCGACCTCGATAGCAAGCCCCTCATCGAATCCGACCACCTCATGGAAGCCCTCTCCTTCCGCGCCCTAAACGACGAATAAGAAAGAAGACTGAACAAGGAGATCTCTCTCTTTTTCTTCCTCTGTGGTTTCTTGTCTCTGTGGTTTATCTTTTGCTAAGTCGGTTGCCTACTCGGGTTAGCAAAGATAAACCACAGAGACAAGAAACCACAGAGGAAGAAAAGAGAGGGAGAGAAAAATTACTTCTCTTTGTTTATTCTTCCTTTTCTTCACCTCATGGAAGCCCTCTCCTTCCGCGCCCTAAACGACGAATAAGAAAGAAGGATGAACAAAGAGGGATAAATTTCTTTTTCTCTCTTTTTCTTCCTCTGTGGTTTCAAGTCTTCTGTGGTTTATCTTTTGCTAAGTCGGTTGCCTACTCGGGTTAGCAAAAGATAAACCACAGAGGGAAGAAACCACAGAGGAAGAAAAAGAGAGAGGTCTCTTTGTTTATTCTTCCTTTCTTTCTTCGGCAAGTTCGGGAGCTTGGAGGAGACGAGGGATGCGCTCGACAACTTCGAGGGGGTCATCATCCGCAAGAGCTGGGGCGGCGCCTAGGTCCTTGAATTTGCGCGCTGTGATTAGAACGCGGGACTCTAAGGAGCCTATACCTTTGTTATAGGATTCAACAGCGGAGGAGAGGCTTCTTCCCATTTTAGAAAAGTGCGCGCCCATATCAGAAATCCTTTTATAAAGTTCATGGCCCAAATCGCTCACCTGCTGCGCATGGCGAGACAAACTCTCTTGCTTCCAGCCGTAAGCGACAGCGCGCAAAAGGGCAATTAAGGTGGTAGGGGTTGCAATAATCACGCCTTGATCAACTCCCACTTCTATTAAAGAAGGGTCGTGCTCTAGAGCTGCGCTATAAAATGTTTCTGAAGGAAGAAATAAAATGACAAATTCGGGAGTTGGCTGGAAATGCTCCCAATAAGCTTTTTTACCAAGAGCTGTTACATGGTTCCTGACTTGTCTTGCATGGTCTTTGAGCTTAAGCTCTCTTATAGCGTCTTGATCGGTTTCTACAGCATCGAGATAGGCATCTAGAGGGGTCTTTGCATCGACAACAATCTGCTTACCTCCAGGGAGTCTCACAATAAGATCTGGTTTTAGCGCTCCATCATCTCCCATCTGATACTCTTGCTCATAAAAATCGCAGTGGCTAAGCATACCGGCTAATTCTACAACACGTCTAAGCTGCATCTCTCCCCATCTACCTCTTGTAGCAGGGGCGCGGAGCGCCTTTACTAAACTAGCGGTTTCTTTTTGGAGTTTTCTCTCTGTTTCAAGAAGTTGATGCAGTTGCGTTTTAATGGACTCATGGTCGCCCTTCCTCTCTTTTTCCAACTGACGCATACCTAAATCAAGCTTATTAAGCGTTTCTTTAACGGGGGTGATAAGCTCTGAAATCGCCTGGTGTTTTTTGTCTAACTCCCCTTTTGCTCCCTCTTGAAATTTCTCCAGAGTAACTTTAGCAATATCTAAAAAGGCGCGGTTATTATTTTGAAGAGCGTCAAAAGAAAGGGCTTTAAAGCTATTTGTTAATTGCTCATGCGATTCTTTTAGAAAAATTTCTTTTTCTAGAAGCGCGCTCTCTTTAATTTTTAGGCCAAGAATTTCTTTATCTTTAGACCTAATGATATAAATACCTATCAGGCAAAAAACAAATAAAACGATAGAAACAATTTCGAGTGTAATCATTCGTCTACATCTTCTTCTTCGGGTTCAAAATCTTCTAAAGTTTTGGACTTCTTTCCTGCAATCACACGTATTAAGGAAAGAACCCATGCAAGAATAATATAACCCCACACGCAAATCGCCAAGAGCTCAGGGAAAAAGTAAAGAATGCCGTAAAGAACAAAAATAGCTAAAATCACGGTAAAGAATACAAGCCGAAACGAGGGCACCCTAAAATGCAGAGATTTAGCACTAGGAAATTTCCATCGGCTAATCATAAAGTACCCAAGGGAAACCATGATACAGCTTAAAGCGATCGCTCTTGCCTCTTCTCCCATAGGAAAATGAAGATTAAAAAAAGGAGAAGAGAATAAAAGATTTGCCGATACAGCAGCAAGAGCTGCAGCTGGAATGGGAAGCCCTGTAAAATGTTTTTTGTGCTCTATTTGGGCTTCTATACTTTTCTTCGATTCCTTGGCCTTTATATTAAAACGCACAAGCCTTAGCACTCCGCAAATAGAAAAAAGCATGGCTCCCACAACCGCAAAAAAAGAAAGTCCCGTTCCTTGTTCAAGAGATAGGCCCTTTAACATAAGAACAGAAGGAGCTACTCCAAAAGAAATGGCATCGGAAAGAGAATCGAACACCACACCAAATTCGCTCTCAGCATGCATGACTCTTGCTACAGCTCCATCTAAAACATCTGCAAAGGCTGCTAAAAGAAGAAGAAGGACCGCTGAGTGAAGCACCTGGTATGTGCCGCTTCCAGGCTCAACCATATTAACTTTAAAAATCACAAAAAGGCCGCAAGCTAAGCCAAATGCTGTAATAATATTGGGAATTAGGTAGACTTGACGCATCTGCAACCGTCCTTAAAAAATGTTATGATGTACGCAGTGTAGCAGAAACAATATAATACTGAAAAGCGCATATACCCAAGTTAACTCAAAATTCGGTCGCTAGGCGGGATTGAAAGCTGCCGAAAATCGACGATCGCAAATGCCTCTGTATGTTATCCATACAGGGGCATTTGCGAAGCCTGCGGTCGTCGATTTTCGGCGCTTTGAACCCGCCTAGCGACCGAATTTTGAGTTAACTTGGGTATATATGAGCATACGTGACTGATCCTTTTGAGATTAGATACTATCTTTTTTTTTACTAGACTTAAAGCTTCGAAACACTATATATGGTGTATATAAAGATAAAGAGCTACTATATCTAGTAGAGCGCGAGATATAGACAAATACCTTAGATGTAAATATTTATAAAAACCCAAGAGAGGAAATCACATGGTAAAAAAATCCCTTTTAGACGAAAACTCCCTACTAGAAACGCTATCGAAAAGCTCTCTTAATACCCAAAATAACAACGCTAAAGCGACCACCTTCACTGTTGTTAAACGCAATGGCTCTCTTGTTCCTTTCAGAAAAGAAAGAATCTTTAGCGCCCTGGAAGCCGCCTTTCGCGATACAAGGAAAGTAGAAAAATCAGAGCCTTTATCAGAAGAGCTAAAAGAAATGATTCAAGAAGTTACAGAAGCTGTTATAAAACAACTTTTTGATCTCGCCTCTAAAGGAGCTTGCTTAACTGTAGAAGGAATCCAAGATTTAGTTGAAGTCACCCTGATGAAAGAGGGGCACCACGACATCGCAAGAGACTATATTATCTACCGCGATCAACATAAAAGTTTAAGAGAAGACTCTCCTCAAAATTTAAAAATCATTAGAAAAGATGGCACTTCTGTCCGCTTCAATCCGATGAAAATCGCCTCTTCTATTGAAGCTGCTTTTCGCCGCACCCGCCATATTGATGGCCCTTCAACAGAAGAAATTATTGAGGCTGTAAATGTGCTCACCCAAAGAGTTGTAGCAAAAACTGTCGGCAATGCAAAAGCTGGTCATGCTCTGCACGCCTCTTTTATCCAAGATGAAATTGAGCAACAACTGATGCGCGAAGGGTTTTATACTGTTGCTAAAGAATTCATTCTTTATAGAGCGGCAATGGGAGAACAATCGGTTGCTGTTTCAGAGGAAAAGCCTAGCACAGAAGAAGGATCAAAGCGTCGATTTACTTATATCAAAACAGATGGCACAAGTGAAATCATCACAGAAAAACAGCTTGAAAAAACTCTTAATTTCGCTTGCAGAGGACTTGAAGATCTTGTTTCCAAAAAAGAGCTCCTAGAAACTTCTATAGCCAACTTCTACGAAGGCATTAGAGAGAGCGAAGTGGATGTCTCTAATATTATGGCAGCAAGAATAAAAATTGAAATTGAGCCCGCCTATTCTAAAGTAGCTGCCCGCCTTCTTTTAAATGTTCTTTATAAAGAAAGCTTAGGGATCACTACACAAGATCCTTCCTTAGAATCAAAACATAGAGAATATTTCAAAAAATATATCTCTTACGCTATCTCTTTAGAAAGATTGAGCCCAGCGCTTTTAGAATACGATCTTGATCTTCTATCAAAAGCGATGGAACTTCAAAGAGATGATAAATTCTCTTACTTAGGCCTGCAAACTTTATATGACCGCTACTTCATTCATAGCGATCAAAGACGCTTAGAAACGCCCCAAATCTTCTGGATGCGCGTTGCTATGGGCCTTGCTCTTAAGGAAAACGAGAAGAAAAATGAGTACGCAATTGAATTCTACAATATCTTATCGAAGTTTTCCTTCACATCAAGTACGCCTACTTTGTTTAATTCAGGCACCATGACATCGCAGTTAAGTTCTTGCTACCTCTCTACTGTCATGGATGATCTTAGCCACATTTTCAAAGTGATCTCCGATGACGCTCAGCTCTCTAAATGGGCAGGAGGCATTGGAAATGACTGGTCAAATGTAAGAGCTACAGGCGCTCGCATTAAAGGGACAAATGGAAAAAGCCAAGGCGTTATTCCTTTCTTAAAAGTAGCTAACGATACAGCTGTAGCAGTGAATCAGGGTGGAAAGAGAAAGGGGGCTATGTGCGCTTACCTAGAGACGTGGCACTTAGATATTGAAGACTTTCTTGAGCTGCGCAAAAACACAGGCGATGAAAGAAGACGTACACACGATATGAATACGGCTAACTGGATCCCTGATCTTTTCATGAAAAGAGTTTCTTCTAATGAGATGTGGACGCTTTTTAGCCCAAGTGACACCCCTGACTTGCACGATCTTTATGGCTCAGCTTTTGAAAAGAGATATGCTGAATATGAAAAAATGGTCGAAGAAGGAAAAATCAAGCTTTATAAAAAGATAGAAGCGCTTCAGCTTTGGAGAAAGATGCTTAGCATGCTCTTTGAAACAGGGCATCCATGGGTCACATTCAAAGACCCTTCTAATATCCGCTCCCCTCAAGACCATGTAGGAGTTGTCCATAGCTCAAATCTTTGTACAGAGATTCTGCTTAACACCTCAGCCTCAGAAACAGCTGTTTGCAACCTAGGTTCTATTAATCTTCCTGAACACATGACCCCAAATGGCCTTGATGAGAAAAAATTAAGCGCTACAATCCGCACAGTTGTCCGCATGCTTGATAACGTGATCGATATCAACTACTACCCCACCATTGAAGCGAAAAATGCGAACCTGCGCCATCGTCCTATTGGCCTTGGTTTAATGGGCTTCCAAGATGCGCTTTATGTCCAAAACATTGGATATGGAACAAGCGAAGCTGTAGCTTTTGCCGATAAGAGCATGGAGCTTATTTCTTATTACGCTATTTTAGCATCAAGTGAGCTTGCCAAAGAAAAAGGAACCTACGAAACATATAAAGGCTCGAAATGGGATAGAGGCTTTCTTCCTATAGATACCATAGATCTTCTTGCAAAAGAAAGAGGAGGCTATCTAGAGATGAATAAAGACACAACATGCGACTGGGCTCTTGCTAGAGAATCGATTAAAAAGTACGGCATGCGCAATAGCAACACCATGGCAATTGCTCCAACAGCTACCATTTCAAATATCACAGGAGTGACGCAGTCCATAGAGCCTATGTATAAGCATCTTTTTGTGAAATCTAATCTCTCAGGCGAATTTACTATCGTTAATGAGTATTTAGTAAAACGCCTAAAAGAGCTTAATCTTTGGGATCAAGAGATGCTCGATGATCTTAAATATTTCGATGGATCTATTGCTGAGATTGAAAGAGTGCCTCAAGACATTAAGCAGATTTTTGTCACAGCCTTTGAAATTGACCCTGAATGGCTCATTGAATGCGCAAGCAGAAGACAAAAGTGGATTGATATGGGACAATCCCTTAACCTCTATATGCATGAGCCAAGCGGCAAGAAACTTCACCAAATGTATCTATCAGCTTGGACTAAAGGTCTTAAAACTACCTACTACCTACGCACTTTAGCTGCAACGCAAATTGAAAAATCTACAATGGATGTCAATAAGCGTGGAATTCAGCCGCGTTGGATGAAAAATAAATCAGCCTCTAGCAATATCCAGCTCCAAAGAGATGAAGTTGAAACAAAAGAAGACCCCATTGTTGCTAAAAAAGAGCGTCCTATAGCTTGTAGCATGGAAGAAGGTTGCGAGAGCTGTCAATAATATAATACGGAGCAAAAAAATGTCTGAGACTAGAACACAAGAAGCTCTTGAAAAAAGAGTGAATGTCGATGAGAAAAGACTCATTAACTGCAACACTGTCGACGTTAACCAACTCATGCCCCTTAAATATAAGTGGGCATGGGAACATTACCTCAATGGGTGCGCAAACCATTGGATGCCTACAGAAGTTCCTATGGGAAAAGATATAGAGCTTTGGAAATCTAACGATTTAAGCGATGATGAAAGACGTGTCATCATGAGAAACCTAGGATTTTTTAGCACAGCTGAAAGCCTTGTTGCGAATAACATCACACTTGCCATTTTTAAACATGTCACAAACCCAGAAGCGCGCCAGTATCTGCTTCGCCAAGCTTTTGAAGAAGCAATCCATACGCATACATTCCATTACATCGTTGAATCCCTCTGCTTAGATCAAGGCGAGGTGTTTAACATGTATAATGAAATCAATAGCATCCATGCCAAAGACGCCTTTGAAATGGAGCTAACAGGAGATATCCTTAAAGAAGGATTTACAACAGATACGCCTGAAGGAGCTCAGAAATTCTTAGAAAACTTAATTGGTTTTTATATCATCATGGAAGGCATTTTCTTCTATAGCGGCTTTGTGATGATCCTCTCCTTTAATAGACAAAACAAAATGACAGGCATTGGAGAGCAGTTCCAATATATTTTAAGAGATGAAACTATCCACTTAAATTTTGGGATTGATTTAATTAATGGAATTAAGGAAGAAAACCCAAGTCTTTGGACACCTGCTTTCCAAGAACATATCATCAGCCGCGTAAAAAAAGCTGTAGAGCTTGAAGTGGCTTACGCCCAAGATTGCCTTCCTACGGGAATTTTAGGATTAACAGCTGCCATGTTCCGCGACTACGTAGAGCATATTGCCGATAGACGCCTTGAAAGAATTGGCCTAAAGCCTCTTTATCGCTCAAAAAATCCATTCCCTTGGATGAGTGAAACAATCGACCTTGGAAAAGAGAAAAACTTCTTCGAAACAAGAGTCAACGAATACCAGTCCTCCTCCACCCTCACCTGGTAAGACTAGAACAGAGAGGGATTTTCTCTCTCTCTTTTCTTCCTCTGTGGTTTCTTCCCTCTGTGGTTTATCTTTGGCTAAGCTGAGTAGTCCAACGACTTAGCGAAAGATAAACCACAGAGGGAAGAAACCACAGAGGAAGAGAAGAGAGAGAGTAATGCCCTCGCTGTTATTCTTCTTAAGATCTAGATTGTTAAAGACTTATAAAAAAAAATTTAAAAACCGTTTTTTTTAAATATGTAGATTGATAAAATATTTTCTTTTCTCAAAGGATATCAATGTCTACATCAAGTATTTCCTCGAGCGCACCCGTTGCCTCTACCTCTAATGAAACAACAGGTAGCAATCCTCTTCTTGATGCAATACAAATTAAGCGGAACACTTCTAGGGAAAAATTATATGAACTAGCCATAACAAATGCTCCTCTCGAAAAAGATTCTGAGGTTTTATCTGCAAGGCAAATTCGCTTTCGTCTTGAAAGATCAAGACTTAAAGCTGTGGCAGATCGCATCGTTGCCATTGCAAGAAAAAATAAGCAAATACTAAGTGCATCTCCCTCCTCTAATACGTCTATCAAAGACCTTGTAAATAAGGAAAAAGCTAAAAAAATCAGAGAAAGCTTAGCCGAAAACAAATCTGATACCGATTAATCGTTGTTTTTCTTTCTTTTTCTTGGCGCATCCTTTATTCTCTTAAGTTATTAATTAAGGAAAAGGCATGACGCACCATACACAGATTTTACAAAATAAGGGCGATCGCTACGGTGATTTTGTTCTAACAAACATTCTCCCCATTGAAGAGCTTAAGTGTGAATTGAAAGAGATTGAGCATATGCCAACGGGCGCGAAAATCATGCACATTGATGCTGATGATAAGGAAAATCTTTTCTGCCTCTCTTTTCAAACACTCCCTTCAAACTCTAATGGTGTTGCCCATATTCTTGAGCATACAGTGCTTTGCGGCTCTAAAAAGTTCCCTGTAAAAGATCCTTTTTTTGCCATGGGAAGAAGGAGCTTAAACACTTTTTTAAATGCGCTTACAGGATCTGATTTCACTTGCTATCCAGCAGCTACTCAAGTAGAAAAAGACTTTTATAATTTATTAGAAGTGTATCTTGACGCCGTTTTTCACCCAGAACTTAAAGAGCTTAGTTTTTTACAAGAAGGACATAGGCTAGAATTTTTAGAGCCAGCGGATGTAACCACGCCCCTTGTCTTTAAAGGAATTGTCTTTAATGAAATGAAAGGAGCTTTAGCTTCTGCAGAATCTAGGCTTTGGCACGCCATGATGGAAGAGCTTTGCAAAGATTTGCCCTATGCTCATAATTCAGGCGGCGATCCTAAAGAAATTCCTAGCCTTACCTATGAGCAATTAAAAGAATTCCATCAGATGTTTTATCAACCGAGTAGATGCCTATTTTTCTTCTATGGCAACCTTCCTTTAAAAGGGCATTTAGATTTTATTCTTAAACATTGCTTAGCCTCTGCTAAGGCGCTCTCTCCTTTACCTTCTATTCCTAAACAAAAACGCTTCAAAGAGCCTGTATTTAAAAAGGTAAAATTCCCGGTCACTGAAACAGAGGAACTAGGCTCTCGCACCATGGTTGCCTTTGGATGGCTTACAGCGCCTCTTTTGAACCAAGAAGATGTGCTTGCATTAAGCGTTTTAGACTCTGTTTTAATGGATACCGATGCTTCACTTCTTAAACTTCCTTTACTGAATTCTGAGCTCTGCATTCAAGCGGACGCCTTTATGGATACGGAAATGAGCGAAGTGCCTTTAGTGATTGTGTGCAAAGGAACAGAAGAAAAGCATGCAGATGCCCTTGAAAAAATCTTAAGAGATGCTCTTCTAAATATTGTAGAAAAAGGAATACCCTCTCATCTTATTGAGTCTGCTCTTCATCAGTTAGAATTTTCACGCTCAGAAATTACAGGGGATCACTCTCCTTTCGGACTAACCTTATTTATGCGCGCAGCTTTAGGAAGACAGCATGGAGTAAACCCTGAAAATGCCCTTCAGATTCATACTCTTTTTGATAACTTAAGAGAGCTTATTAAAGATCCGCACTATTTAACAGATCTTATTAAAAAGTACCTACTAGATAACACCCACTTTGTAAGGCTTACCGTCATTCCTGACGCCCTTGTTGCAGAAGAGGAAGTAAAAGCTGAAGAAGGCATGCTTAAAAATATCAAAGCCGCCCTTTCAGAAAAAGACATTAAACATATTCTTGATCAAACGATTGCTCTTGAGAAATATCAAGAAGAAACAGAATCACAAGATATTGCTTGTTTACCTAAAGTCGATTTAAGCGATGTTCCTGTTTTAGCGCGTAAATTTATTCTTAAAGAAGAGGAAGTAAGAGGGTTAACCGTTTTCCATCACGATTGCTTCACTAATCATATTATCTATGCAGATTTAATCTTTGATCTTCCCTCCCTTTCAGAAGAGGAGCTTCTTTACCTCCAACTATTTAATGTGCTTCTTCCTGAGCTTGGCGCAGGGAAAAGAAATTATGCAGAAAATCTAGAATATCACCACGCTTATACAGGCGGCATTGGGTGTTCAACCTCGCTGCATGTACAAGCCTATGATCCCCTTCTCATGCGTCCTTGTTTAAGCATTAGAGGAAAAGCGCTTTATCGCAATACCGAAAAGCTTTTCGCAATTCTTCAAGAAACCGTAACAAGTGCGCGCTTTGATGAGAAAAAAAGAATCAAAGAACTCATCTCCCAATTGCATAACGCCCTTCTTGGGCGCCTCTCAAAAAATGCGCTTAGATACGCGATTCAACTTTCTTTAAGCGGCTTTGGGGAAGCTCCTCATATTAGTAACCAGTGGCATGGTCTTGCTTTCTATCATTTTATTCATGAGTTAACCCAAGATTTAAATAAAAAGCTGCCTCTTATTATGGAGAAGCTAAACGCACTAAAAGAAAAAGTATTATGCACCAAAAATCCTCACCTTGTGTTAAGTGCAGATAAGGAGATGTATTTCCATCTTCTATCAAAGAATTTCTACGGCTTACTTGATCTTCCTCAAAAAGATTTTATTCCGTGGAAAGCAAATTTTAGTTTGAATACGGTTTCTTCTCAGGCAAGAGTGATTGCAACACCTGTTGCCTACAACGTAAAAGCTTTTGAGGCTCCTGCCTACCTCCACCCTAATTCCCCAGCGCTTACTGTAGCGACACATCTTTTTGAAAACAAAGTCCTTCATAGAGCCATTAGAGAGCAAGGCGGGGCTTATGGGGCCGGAGCCAGCTACAACCCCACTGTTGGAGCCTTCTATTTCCACTCCTATAGAGACCCGCATATTGAAAACACATTAAAAATATTTGATGCATCTATCGACTTTATCGCCGATCAAAAATTTAATGATACTGATCTTGAAGAATCCAAACTTGAAGTTGTTCAACATCTCGATATGCCAACAGCTCCAGGAAGTAGAGCTATTACCGCCTACTCTTGGCATAGAGCAGGTAAAACCCCTGAGATGAGGCAAAGCTATAGGGACCGCCTTTTAGCTGTAACTTCAAAAGAAATCGCAGAAGTAGTGCAAAAAACTTTACTTTCCAAAAAAGATACAGGAACAATTGTTACATTTGCAGGAAGCGGCCTTCTTGAAAAAGAAAATAAACACTTACCTGTATTCCCTATTTAAAAATTGAACTATGTTTGAATTAATTCCGACTATTGCAATTTAATGCAAACTCAATTATGATGCATGCAAAATTAGTTATAAGGAGAATTACATGTCAACAATCTGTACAATGTTTAAAAGTCAGGAAGGGCGTAAAACTTTAGGTATAAATATTATCACTAAGCCTATCGTAGCTGCTGGCGCAAATGCAGGAGCTGCTGTGGCAGTTGCAGCTATTGCAAAAAGCGTTACCTTAGGAGCTGGCGCTATTTTTGGAGCGGTTTCCGCCCCTTTAGCTTACGGACTTTTCTTCCCTATTCAATTAGCCTTTAATAAAGCGCTTAAAATCACAGATCAAGACAGCTTAAAAGCAAAACGTGTGGAGCTACTTGCTGGACTTATCGCTGCTGTTGCAGCCATTGTTATCACTGCAGCCATCCTTACAGCTTGCGGCATGCCCATTAACTACGGCATGGCATTTGCTTTAGGATCCCCCATGATTGCTTTTGTGTTCCTTAAATACTTAATCGATTCTAAAAACCTAAGCAAAAATAATAATCCACCAGTTGTTACGCCAACGCCGACGCCTGCCCCTGATTCTACTCCTACTCCTACTTCTACCCTTGCACCTGTGCCTAAAAAAGAAGACATAAGCACAAAACTTAATAGGATTGCAAACAAGGCCGTAAACGGGGAAAAGGACGCTGACGAGTTCTACCAAAATTGCAAAAGCTTGGCAAGGGTCAATAGAGATAAAC
>Ga0207097_1074_pt1 | contig 14526 bp, 14 predicted proteins | sample Alteio_BWMinHeat_87_FD_153541 | JGI IMG/M metagenome (GOLD analysis project Ga0207097, IMG submission 153541) | Enriched cells from forest soil in Barre Woods Harvard Forest LTER site, Petersham, Massachusetts, United States -... | ecosystem: Environmental > Terrestrial > Soil > Temperate forest >...
GCAGGTCTCGCCGTGATAAGCCTCAGGCGTGCAGTACGACTTGCGCTTGCCATCGCTGCTGCAGAACACATCATGCTCAGGGGACCACTTCACGTAGTTACAGACGAACAGATCGAGAAGTCCATCGCGGTCGTAGTCAAACCACATCGCCGACGTGCTGAACGCCTGGCGTCCAGATAGGCCGCAACTGCGCGTGACATCGATGAAAGTTCCTTTGCCGGTGTTGCGAAACAAGCGGTTCTGCCCGACACAGGTGATCAACAGATCGGGAAGGCCGTCGTTGTTGTAGTCGGCTACGGCGACGCCCATGCCGTACATTTCCAAGTCGAGTCCGACAGAACGGGTCACGTCAGTAAACGTGCCGTTGCGATTATTGCGATAGAGCTTCAGGGTACTGCGCTGTCGTTTGTGACCGGGCCAATCCATGCCGTTGACCAACAGGATGTCCGGCCAACCATCGGCGTCGTAGTCAATAAAGGCGCAGCCCGCGCCTAAGGTTTCCGGCAAATACTTTCCGCCGAACGCTCCGCTGTTGTGCTGGAATTGAATGCCGGATGCGGCGGTGACGTCGGTCAATCGAAATCCCAACGCCGCTGCGCGTGATTGCGCAGGCAATGAAGCCGCGACTCCCGAGCCCAGAAGCCCGGCAACGAACTCGCGGCGGTTCACGGAAGATTCACCAGGCCGTTGCGGATCGCGTATACCACCAGTTCAGCGGTCTTATGAAGTCCCAGCGCATTCATGATATTGGCGCGGTGGACCGATACGGTGTTCACGCTCAGCTCAAGATCGCCGGCAATCTCCTTGTTCGACTTGCCCATGGCAATCAGTTGCAGGATTTCAAGCTCACGGGCGGTGAGTCCCGCGGTACGCTCGCCTTTGAGTGTTTCGACCCGCTTTACTTGCGGGTCGAGGACGATATCCCCCGCCACGACGCGGCGAATCGCTGCCGCGAGATCGAGATCGCCGGCGTTCTTGAGCAAGTATCCGCGAGCCCCGGCTTCCAGGGACTGGCGAACCAGTGTCTCCTCAGAGTGCATGCTCAGCATCAGAACGGCGGTTTCGGGAAGACTCGCAACGATGGTGCGCGTGGCAGTGATGCCGCTCTCTCCTTGCAACGCGCAATCCATCAGGACTACTTGCGGCTTTAATTTCCGAGCCAGTTCTACGCCTTCGGAACCGCTGCTGGCCTCACCCACTACACTGATGTCTTTTTCGTCTTCGAGCAGTCGGCGAAAGCCGCGGCGCACCAGGCTGTGATCGTCCACTAGAAGGACGGAAATCTTTTGTTTGATCATCGTCATCGGGCCAGCTCTGTCTGGCTCTGAAGGTCCACTGCCTTCGCGCGAGGCACACGAAGTCGAACCAGGGTGCCTCCTTCTGACGGTCGAGTAATGCTTAATTCGCCGCCGATTAAGTGAGCGCGCTCGCGCATTCCCACCAAGCCGATGCCGCGAGAGGCAATTGGTGTGGTGAATCCACAACCATGATCTTCGATCTCAACCTCCAGCACTTCCGGTGAGAAGTGCAGGCGAACCCACGCGCGTTGCGAGCCGGAATGGCGCTTTATATTGTTCAACGCTTCCTGCACCACGCGATAGATGTGTACACCGGCCTTGCGGGAAACTTCAAATTGAGCTCCTGACTTTTCGTACGAAAGGGCGATTCCCGTCTGTCGTTCAACTGTCGGCAGATACCAATCGAGGCTCTGTTCGAGCCCCGCCTCATCGAGCATGACCGGGTGGAGCGCCTGCGAAAGCGTGCGGGTTTTATCCAGAGCCGATTGCGCCACATCGCGGATCTCCCGCAACTCTGCATGGAGCTGGACATCCGGCGTGCGCTTAGTCAGGCGCGTGAGCATCGCGCCAATAGCGGTTAGGATTTGTCCGAACTCGTCATGCAACTCGCGGGAAACATAGCTGAGCGTCGATTCCTGCGCTGCAATCAAGGTTCGCGCGAGATCGCTGCGTTGCTCCGAAAGGGTCGCGAGCTGGCGGAACAGCTGGCGGTTGGAACGAATCAGCAGAACGCTCGTGAGCACAATCGCAGCCAGGGTTGCGGCCAGAAAAATGTAAGCCTGCCGCTGTACGCGATCATAGATGCCGATCACGCGCGCTGCCGCCTGCTGCTCGCTCTCGTTGTTTTCCACGAGCAGTCGAGCAACAGCCGTGCTTAAGGCAGCCAGCCGCGCTTGTAGCGACAAACGAATCTGGACGCGAGCCTCGTCTTCCCTGCCGTTCCTCGCTAAATCAAAGATGCGGTCCACTGCGTTCCAGAATTGCGCGACCGAACTTTCAAGATACTGCCGTTGTTCCGGAGTGCGATTTGCGACACTGAGTTCTTGCTCACGCCGAATGGCGTCATCAAGGTCGGTGCGCATCCGTTGAAATTGTCCTTGGAATGCAGTCAAGGGATAGGGTTCGACATTATCGAGCATGTCGCGCATCCCCAGGCCGATTTCGTTGAGGTTGTTCTGAATTCGTAACAACTGCAAGGAATCTTTGCGGTTGCGCTCGGTGATGGAGGTCTGCAGCTCGCGAAGGCCGGAAATCTGGCGGGTCACGTACCAGGAATAAGCGACGACTGCGGCCAGCGTGATGGCCAGAGCCAACAACAGTCCAGCGGTGGCCGAACGACCGGCGCGGGCGTCACCTGGCGGAGTTTTCGTCCGCTCCGATGACTCCGGCATTTCGAACGCTCCTGACATCGATCGCTTATCGTCCGGCAACGGTAACGCCGTACCGCCCCAGGTACAGCCGCACAGATCCGTCCTCGGCTACCACGATTTGGAGAGGCTTCACGGGACGCAGACTGTCTTGCCTCTGTGTGGGCAGTTCGGCAACTCGATCTCCGCCAATGTTGTAGACGTACAAGGTCACGTCGTCACCATTCTTCTTCTGGCCGATCGCATAGGCGCCGGCATCCAGGTTCTTCGAACCGATGGTGATTGCGGTTTGCAATAGCAGCACGCCGCTGTATTTCTCCTGGTACGCCGAGCTGTAACCGGAAGTATCGATCAGGCTTGCCAGGAAGAGCTTCCCATTCGGGAGCTGGAGGAGAGCGGCGTTGCGTTCCTGCGTAGGCACATTCTCTCCGTCGAGAAATACCGTTGCAGGAAGAAGTTGTTTGAGCCGCTGATCTGAAACCAGCGTGGCGCCCTTGCTGCCGGCTGTTTGCGCGACGGCAACTGCCAGCAAGAGCAGAGTGCAAAACAGAATGCGTTGAGAGTACTTCATGTTCACCTCCGGAATTTGTGACAGTGAATTGAAATCGGTTTCGCGTTCCCAGCGAAATCCATGCTGTGGAAAGCAACGAGGCAACCGATCTAACGCTGCGCCAGGCGAGACAACAAAACCAGATGTTTGTAGTGGTTTTTAATTACCAGCACGATACTACAAAAAGACTATGGCACGACCCAATGCCGGCGGGTAGATTGAAGTCAACCTATCGAGCCCGCCTGAAAAGGCGGGTATTTTTTTGGGAAAAACGCCCGCTGGTAAATGAAGTAATAGGCCAAACCGAATCGCGCTCGCGCCCTCAGTATCGCTTCACTCGCTCCGAGGGGGCTGAGCCTTTTCGGCCAGTGAGCAGCCAGTCCACCGCTTCCTTTACATCTTCGTCACGCGCTTCCCCGTTAATGACGCGCACGATCTCACCCTGCTCATCGATGACGACGGTCGCTGGAACAACGTTGATCCCTGACAATTGCTCTACCAGATTCGTAGATCCACCGACCCACACGGGCAACGTGATTTTCTGCCGGCCGACGTAGTCTCGCACTGCGGGCCATTTTTTCTGTTCATCGATGGATGTCAACACGAAAACTACCTGTTGATCGGCATACTGCCGAGCCATTTGCCCGAGGCGCGGGATCTCTTCTTTGCAGGGCCCGCACCAGGTCGCCCAGAAGTTCAGTACGACGACGCGGCCCTGGTAATCGCTTATCCGGGCCTTATTCCCGTCAAGATCGCGCAACGTTAGCTTGCGGACGTTTTTCGCCGCAACAGATGAGGCAAAGAAGAGCAACAGAAGTGTGGCTGCAACCAAGACATAACTGCGGCGTCGGATGGATGGCATGCTCCTCAATGTACATGCGCTTCCAATAATGTATTTGCACTATTGTTGCGACCAGCCACTTACGATGTACTTCCCCATCGCGCGATTTGGTCCCAAAAACAACGAATCTGGAGCTTCCGATGGATCGCACCGCAAGCAGTTATTCGCGGCTAAAGTGCCTCGTCGCTGTCGGCTGTGTTCTCGCTCTTTCAACGTCGTCCGTTAAGGCATTTGCTCAGGGCTGCGTAGCTGCGCATACCGAACAGCCGCTGGTTGCCGGTCTCCTTCCGAACGATCAAGAACAACCCAGTCACGGTGGCGGAGGCCTATCGGACAAGCTCCACAACCTGACCGTCACGATCGGCTTCCGCACCTACAGTTCGTACAAGCACTATGTCGGCACGGACTACCAGGCGCAGCGGGCAGCCTTGCACAACGAAGTCTTGAATCACGTCGATCTGTACGACGTTTCATTCAACTATCAGTTGACGCCCCGCTGGAGCATTATCGGCGATATCCCCGGTTTGACCGCTACACGCCATCAGCAGGGAAACGTGAACACTTATCGCGCCGGTGGAATCGGTGACATCACCGCGGGCGTGCAAGCGTGGGTATTTCGTCCGCCTACGGAGAGTCACGGAAACGTCGCATTCTCAATGGCCCTGAAGATGCCGACCGGCATCAACGACGCCTCGGGCTATACCATCCTTGCGGGCGGCAAGACTCAGCTTCGGCCGTTCGACCAGTCAATCCAACCTGGTGACGGAAGCTGGGGCTTCACGCTGGGCACGCAGGCTTACCGCCAGACATACTTCCGCACCATGCTGTACTTCACCGGGTCATGGCTCTTCAATCCACGCGACACGAATGGCGTTCAGACGTTCCGCAGCGCGCCGCACGAAGACGTGATGTCCGTGACCGACCAGTACCTCTGGCGCGGCGGCTTCTCGCACGGCGTCCCGAAAATCCGAAACCTTGCATTAAGCATGGGCGGACGCATGGAGGGCGTACCGGTCCGCGACGCATTCGGCGCCAGTAACGGATTTCGGCGTCCTGGATATGTGATTTCGATTGAGCCCGGTCTCACTTACTCGTATCACAACAACACACTGAATGTGAGCGCTCCCTGGGCGATGGAGCGTAATCGCAAGATCAGCGTTGCCGACATCCAGAATCACACGCACGGCGACGCAGCGTTTGCTGATTACACGGTCATCGCGTCATTCACGCGCCACTTCTAACTTCCAAGCTCGTGTCATTTACGAGTACACACACGGAGCGCCGTGCCCTAACCCGGCGGACTGTGGGCATTTTGTAGAGGACGGCGACTCCCAGACTTCTGGATCCTCGTACGGACGAGGGCATCCGGCGCTCCGGTACTGGGGCGCAGAAATCGCCTTCGTTTACTTCTTTGTGCTCCCGTCCGGTTGTTTGTGCTCGTGACTCCCATACTCCCTGAGCTTGCGATAGAGCGTCGTCTTGCCGATGGAAAGCAGTCGCGCGGCTTCGAGCTTGTCGCCGTCGGCCTGCGCGATGGCGTCTTGAATTGCCTTTCTCTGCAATTCGCCAAGGGTCGGCACCGACGGCTGAAAATTGCGATAGCGCTCCAGAGCCTCCACTAGAGCCGTCTCCAGCAAATCAGGTTTCAACGGCTTCTCCAGATACTCGGAAGCTCCGGCTTTGACTGCGGCAATTGCTGCAGGAATGGTGGCGTGCTCATCCGCGATCAGAACCTCGACCCGCGACGACTTCTCCTTGATCTCCCGCAGAAGTTCGACGGTATCAGCAACTGTACGAGCGTCAAGCAGGACAACGGTTACTGCCTCACGCTTGAGTGCGGCTAAGATCGACCCTCTATCTGCCACGACCAGGAGCTCGCACTCCAGTCCTTCGGCCACCTTCTGACACAGATCGCGAGTATCCCGATCAAGATCGGCAAGCACCACCTTGGCTTTCTGTTCCACCTGATCTACTTTTCCCCGAGTCTCTGCCGATCTCGCACAGGAGTTCGCAAACGAACGATCATGATGCCGTGTCTCTCGCACTCCTGAGCGTTTTGGAAGTTCTTGTGCCGAAAAACGTACAAGCCGTCGGACGAGAGAAACTCTGGAGGCGGAGACCTTGTGGTTGTCGCTTGTGAACGTGCGCCTTTGTGCACACTGGCCGGTGCAACTCACAAGCTTCTAAAGAATGGTTTCGCACCTTTGAATGTGCAGGTTACAGTGCGGCAACTGCTTTTCCACCCGCGTCCACAAGAGGTCCTTGTTTTGAACAGGAAACCCACAATTTCCGCTCGTATTTCGCTTGCGGCAATTTCTGAAAAGAGTAAATTCCCTATCACGCGAGCGTGAGATGTCCTGAATCGCTCGAGCCTGAGTTTCAAAGCGGAAGTCCTCGAAAGAGGATGGAAGCCTGAAACATTGGTTGGGATCCGCAGTCCCGTCGGAGAAGACCAGGTCGAAAGATTTGTTCTGACGCGCGGCGAGACCGAGAGTTCCAATCGAACAAGGGCTGGTCGCAAACAACGAAAGTTGGAAAGCGGCTGGTTGCTGAGATCGAAGATGCAGACGGGCGAGCGAACGGCAGCGGCGCAAGTTGCTGTACGGGAGCAAGGATCGGGCGGCGAATAACCGCTTGACTCCGGAAGCCAACGGGATCGCACCAGGGCCCAGTTCAAAAGGCTGGGTGGAAAGTGCTAGGAACTTCGGCAGCGCAAGCCACCGATATCCGAAACACCCGACAGATTGAGCATGGGTGGAGGCTTCACCGCTTTCTCCTGTGGGAACGAACCGGCGCAAGCTGGCGAGTTCGTCGATCTGAGAGCGTGGAGACGGACGAAAGTCTTGCTTCACGTGGGGAGGCGCCAAGGGCAACCGAAGCGCATTCTCAAAGACTCTGCAAGCTGTAGGGATCAGCACTGTGACCGGAAGACGCCTCTGTTGCGCGCAAGCGTGGCGGAGAAACGCTCCGAATCGCAGCCAGGTCGCCGGAGCTGACGGCGTAAGCCGGCAGCAAGTTGCAGTCGCTCTGGAAACAACGATTGCAAAGATCCGGTGTTCCCGAAAGGGAACACGCGAGCAGCGACCCGAAAGGGTAAGCTGTTCGGGCAGAATGCGAAAGCGCTCTGTCGATCACGGCAGCCAAACCGCAACCCAGCGCGTGGCGTAAGCCAAAGCGGGTTTTGCGGATGTCAATGGAACCGGAATCATCCCGGAGAATCCGGGAAGGAATCGGCGATTGATGATGGCGGTTCCGCCAGAACTGAGTCCGGGCTTGCCCGGAAGCAGGAATTCGGGGACGGAGCTGTTCGGCAAGTCCTCGCATGAGGAACCGTTCGGCGATAGTCGGGCGCGGAATCATGCAGGCAGAAGTCCGGTTGGCCTGACAGGCGTGGCGCAAGTCACGACGGACAATCGGCGAAGACCAACTGTGATGCTCGGTGGGCGAAAGTTCATCGTGCAATCCAGATGGCCTGGAAGACTGGCAGTCCTTCCGTGGCGAAAGCTGCGGGACAGATCAGCCAGCCTAGAGACCGCGGAAACACTGAAGGACGAAAGTTTTTCGGATCGTCCGCGGCCCTATCCCAACCCCGAGAGGGCGACGGGATAATAAAGAGCGGCGAATCGGTGGACGGCCTGCAGAATTCAGGCGGCAGGCTTCATCCTTCGGGCACTCGCAAGGCGTCATCGCAAGGTGAAGCCGGGCGTAAAGCTTCCGGTAACGGAAGGGGGCACGATGGGTGACACATTCACCGGATTGCATGTGGGTAGCCGGTTTCGGCAACGGAGTCGGTCAGCTCGATAGGACATCTCACCACATCATTCACGGCCTGCATTCGCAAGGGTGCAGGCCGTGATTGTTCTTGTGCGCCGGTTGTTAGTTTCCACACACCAACAATTCCACACACCAACAAAGAGAGGCGCGACCGTCGCCTCTCGCATACCCTCCGATTCAATCTACCTACCGATAGACACCGGGCGAAGCTATCTGCTCGTAAGGGACATTCGCCGGGATATCGTAACGGGCCATGATGTCGTGCATCTTGCGCTCGTTCTCATCCATATCTTCCTTATGATTCTTGTGGCGTGCCTCCAGCCATTTCTTGTAGGCCTTATCGAAATTCTTCTGATCGTCGGAAGAAAGATGCCGTGGTTGCGGATAGGCATAGGCTGGATTTGGATACACTCCGGCGCTGCCTCCGCTTGCTACCTGTGCGAACGGCAAGCCGGCCGGCATGTTGTAGCGGGCCATGATGTCCTGCATTTTGCGCGCGTGCTCGGAGATGTCTTCCTGATCGTTCTTGCGCGTGGCGTCTACCCACTTTGCATATTCTTTGTCGAACTGCTTCTGGTCGTCAGCGGAAAGCCGCTGCACCGCCGGCGGATATGCCGGATAGGGCGCGTAAGCCCCTGCTGGATACGGCGCGGGATATGACGCAACCCGATCGAATGAGACGCTTACGGGGATGTTGTAACGCGTCATGATCTCCTGCATCTTGCGCGCGTTGTCGGAGATATCGTCGCGATCGCTTCTGCGCGTGGCGTCTACCCACTTCGCGTAGTACCTGTCGAACTGCGCCTGGTCATCCACGGAAAGAACTCCGTGCCAGGCTTGCGGCTGACCGTATGGATCTTGAATGGGTGGTAGCGTCGCGGCAGATACTGCGGCGAAAGAAATCAGCAAAGCTGACACTGCCAAGAACTGTTTCATGGGGGCCTCCTCAAGAAAAACACGGGTGGCGCGCCGTATTTTCTTGCTCTCCTGTTTGTCCCATTTAGATGTTCGCCAGGAAGCGCCGAGATACCAGCCGACCAGGCGAGAAGCAGAGCTGTCGTTCGGCAGCACGGGATTGGACGTTCTGATCGGGGTTCAGGGAGGGCAATCAGATGCGTTGAACTTCTTCTTACGCTCCCGAGCTCACCGCAGATCCTGCCGGCGATTGCATCCTGACCAAGGCATCGATCTGCTTCATGTGATGGCGAGTGTGGAGCACGTGGAACTTGCGCCAGCCGCTGAGCGGAATCGCTCCCAGAACCGGATGGTCGGCGATCTTCACCTTGCCGCCGAAGCGCTCCTCGCACTGCGCGAATGCCTGGTCCATCTTTTCCAGGTTCGAGAAAATCAGCTCGCGCGCCTCGGCTCCGCCGATTCCCCCCGATGGAACGACCTGCTTGGGAGCGGGTCTGCCATGGGGAATGAAATTGCAGTTCAGGACTACCACCTGCGCGAAACGCTGCTTAACCGTGAGTGAGGTCACCAGAGGCTTGCCTTGCGCAACACACTTCTGCATCACCCGCGCCGTAGTTCCAAAGGTCAGGGCAAGATGCTCCAGGATGGCCGCCGTGTCCCACTTCCCTTCCGGATGCAGGCGTAATTGCGCCTCGCTCAGTCCGTCAGTGGCGTTCGCGACCGCGTCGCGAATCTGCTTTGTCATGGGATGCATATCTTCTCCGCCTTCCAGTACGCTACAGGTGAATCAGCAGCAATCCTTCCAGCTCCACCGCAAAACATTCGTCATGGATTGAAGCGTGCTCGAGTATGGATCATGGATGGGGTGCTCGCGAATGGATGCTCAAGTTCACGCCAGGATGAACTTTCTTGGTCGAGGAATGTCCTCCGTTGCAGTTACCCATGAGATTCAACCCCACCGGCAGCGTCACAGTTGCGTAACAGGAGAGGGTATTATTACGAGCCATGATTGAGAAGACTATTTCGATCATTCTTCTGGCATTCGCACTCACAGCCTGCTCCTCATCGCCCTCCGGCGGATCGCAGCCATCGTCACCTCCCGCCGCTAAGCCGGTGGAGACCAAGCCATCCGATACCGAAACCGGACGCATAGCTCTGCAAAGGCTCTACACCACGTCGCGCGGCTGGGCTCCCGATACGGAGCCGGTCAATCTTCAATCTCAGAACTCCAGGCACGCCGGCGGCAACGAAAATCCACCTTTAGGACACGACGGCAAGTCGGCGATCTGGCGCGGACTGTTCGCGTCCGCCTCGCGCCACAGCATGAAGACCTATATGTGGTCTGGCCTTAGCGGACCCGACGCTCCCAGTCCCGGCATTACTCCGGGAACCGAAGACAGTTGGAGCGCGACCAACAACTCGACGCAAATCTTTCAGCTCCCATTCCTGAAGACCGATTCCACCCAAGCCCTGGAAACCGCACAGAAACATGGCGGCGCCGCTCTACTGAAGAAGGATGCGAACCTGCCGGTAAACTTCACCCTCAGTTGGGAGCCGCGCACCAGCATGCTCATCTGGCATGTGCTCTACGGGCAGAGCGTGAACGATCCAGACCTCGACGTAGTGGTAAACGCGACGACTAATCAGTTTGTGCGCGTAGAAAAGTAAGCGAGCGCAGTATTCAGTGCGCAGTATTCAGTTTTCAGTGTCGATTCAAAGCAGACAGCGTCTCAATAAAAAAACGGTTTGGGAAGAGCGTCTTAGGTGTCTTGCGGCCCCTTCGGGTTTTTCTCGACGGTTCCTTTGAATTAATTGTTCCCGGAGTCAAGTCCGGCGGTTGCGGTCTGACGGCCGAGGAATGGAGTGCCCATGAAAAGTGTCTTCCCCTTGTTGCTGTTGTGTTCGCTGGCACATGACGCAGGTTGCCCAACGGGTCAGCGGAAGGATCCAGCGGCGCTGGTTCAGATCGAGCAGGTGTGGCTGCGAGCCGTGGAGCAACACGATATGGCTGCGCTGGGGTGCACTCTGGCAGATGAATTCGAAGAGGCTGACTTTGACGGCTCAGTGATCGACCGCCGCGCAATGCTGGCGAGCGCCGCGACTCCGAGCACCGTTCACGTCGAATTGTCTGACTTGCATGCGCACGCGTATGGCGATTTCGCGTATGTCCGCGGGCTGGGCGGGATAAGGAGCGATGACGGGAAATTCCACGCGAAGAATCGCTTTACGGATATTTTTGTCTATCGCGATGGGCGCTGGCAGTGTGTAGCCGGCCATGAATCGCATTTTCCTGAAGAACGCTAGGGAGGTACGTATGATCGGCCGACTAGATGAAAATCAGGCGATAGCGTGTAATCGTTTTTTCCACTTGAAACGAGGCCTGTTTCCAGTCGAAACTGAAAACTGACCACTGTGAACTGAAAACTGCCTTCCTACTTCTTCTGCGCCGAACTCTTCTGCTCCAGCCTCTCCAGCGCCTTCTTCGCTTCCGGTGAGAATTTTCCGCTGGACGGAATCTTCAGATATTCCTGGTAGTCCTTGATCGCCTCGGCATCCTGACCCTGGGCATCGAGAACCTCCGCCAAACGATAGGTCGCGATCGCGTCGCCGGGCTTATACTCCAGCGCTTCCCGAAAGCGGCCTTCCGCGGCGTGATAGTTCTTGCGCTTCAGGTAAAACTCTCCCACTTCGATGTTCTTCTCAGCCTTGTGCGGATTCCACGAGTGCATCTCCGTGACATCGCTGATGTCGCTGCCGGGATGCGCGGCGGCATCGTCCTTGGGAGGCGAGATGTCGATCTGCGTCTGCTTGCTCGAACTCTCGTTGTCGCCCACATCGGAAGTGGACTGCTGATCGCTATCCGACCGGGGAATCGGATCGGAAGGCTGCGCCTGCGGCTTCTTATGGGACGAAGACTGCGGAGCAGCTCGTGACACCATCGGCCAGCAAAGAGTGCACGCCGCAAAGAAAAGCAGCGCGGCAAAACGACGACGCATACTCAGATTCTACCGCCGACCGGTCCCATCAGTGCCCAAAAACAAGACCAACACCAAGAGCAAAACCAAAACAAAGCGGACGCAGGAATCAACCTCATAGTTTCAGGTCATGGATCGGCGATTTGTCGCGGGTGAGGTCCAGGCCCGCCAAACTCGGTCCTTTGCCGGTAAGAAACTTCTTGAAAGACAGGCGTTTGCCGACGAGTTCCTGGTAGTCGCGCTCGGCCATAATGACAACAATGTCGTGGCCACGGCAGACACGCTGCGGCCCTTCGGAGAGGGCACGAGCCACCAGTTCGCTGAAGCGGTTTTTTGCATCCGCAAGGCGCCAATGCATTTTCTCTTCTCCATCGAAAGGGCCAGATTGCTCTTCTGTTCCGTGTTGAGCCGTTGCCGTTGCTTTTGCCGAACGCCGAGTGCCGACTGCGGCTTTTCTAGCTGAAAACTGAGTGCTGACGGCTGAGTGCCTTTTCCCCCTCGATTCCATCTTCTAAAGGACTTACGCCCCGAGATCCCATCCGCCTCATGGGATATCCCGTCTTTTGCCGTGGGATACCGCTGACGGGTACTACACAGGCTCGGGTTAACTACTCCGCCTTCGCGAGCTTCGCCGGGGCGCCGTCTGCCGGGCAGGGGGCTCCGGCGGCTTGCCATTTTTTTACTCTGGCGGTGAATTCTTCATGCGGCATGGGAATCGCAGTTCTGCCTTCGCCTGGATTCCAGCCCCATGCCACCAGCTTGTCTTCCGTTAGGTGCTCGACTAGTTGATCGAGATTGCGGTTCTTGTTCTGTTTTGGGTCTTTGATGGAGCGGCAGAGTTGCGCGTCGCTGAGGCCTTGCCAGATCATCGGCGTCGCTCGCGGCGGGAGTCCCCAATTGGGGGCGCCGGGCGGGAGGTGTTCGCCGGCAAGGTTGTGATCCTGATGGCAGGTGACGCATTTTTCCGCGGTCACTCCGTGACCGTCGGGTCCGCGGCGCACGTTCATCATGTGCTGATGTCCATCGTCTCCCTGCCGGGGAAAGTCGCCGGTGGAGTGGCAGTTCATGCAGCGCGGATGCCGCAGCACCGGGACGAAGGCGATGAACAGCGCGCCGTCTGCTTCGGTTTGAGCGGCTTGAGCGGGTTGAGCAACCGGCGCTGTGTTGGTTGCGGGCGGATTCTCCGCCGCCTTGATCGAGCGTGAGACCAGCATTGCGCCAGCCAGCATCACGCTTGCAACTCCAATCACTACTCGGAAGCGGACTGAGATTTGACTGCGGTTCATACGGCCTCCGACATGCGGATCGGGAGCTTGCGGATCCGTTTTCCGGTCACCGCGAAGACGGCGTTCGCGATTGCCGGGGCGGTGCAGGGCACGCCTGGCTCTCCCACTCCGCCGGACTTTTCTTCGCTCTCGACGACATGCGTTTCTATTTCGGGACACTCGTTCATGCGCATCATGGGAAAGGCGTGGAAGTTCGTCTGCTGCAGCCGTCCATTTTCAAACGTGAGCTCCTGGAATAACGCGGCAGACGCGGCGAAGATCGCGCCACCCTCCATTTGCGCGGCGATGATTCCGGGATTCACGTAGCGTCCGCAATCGAGCACGCTCACGATCCTGTGCACGCGGACCTTGCCCTCGGTCACCGAGACCTCGGCCACCTGGGCGTTATAGCTCTCAAAGGCGAAGTGCACGGCGATGCCCCGGCCGTGGCCCTTCGGCAGCGGCTTGCCCCATCCTGCCTTCTCTGCGGCTAGCTCAAGCACGTGAAGATGTCGGGGATGCTTCTTCAGCAGAGCCCTCCGGAATTCGTACGGATCTTTTTTCGCTAGCGCGGCGAGTTCGTCGATAAAACATTCCGTCGCGAAGCCGGTGTGGGAGTGTCCTACCGACCGCCACCACTGCACCGGCACTCCCGCCTCGCCCTGGTGCGACTCGATTGCCAGATTGGGAATCTCATAGGGAAGATCGTCGGCGCCCTCCACCGACGCGGGATCGTATCCCTTCTGCTTGAGGCCCATAACGTCTTCAAACATCGTGCCGGCCATGATCGATTGACCTACCAGCCGCGATCGCCAACTGGCCGCGTTGCCGCCGGCATCGACGCTGCCTGCGATGGCGTGCACAAATGCCGGACGATAAAAGCCGCCTTGCATATCGTCTTCGCGCGTCCAGACTACTTTTACCGGTGCCCCCGCGGCCTTGGCCACGTGCATCGCTTCCACCACGAAATCCGATTGGGGATTGGCGCGACGGCCGAAGCCGCCACCCAGGAAGGTGGTGTGAATCTGGACCTTTTCCGGCGGAAGTCCGGCGACTTGCGCGGCGCGTGCGCGATCGACGGTCTGGAACTGCGTTCCCGTCCAGATCTCGCAGGAGTCGGAGCGCAGATCGACCGCACAATTCAGCGGCTCCATCATGGCGTGCGGAAGATAAGGAACTTCATAGACTGCCTCGATCTTCCTGTCCGCTTTCGCCAACTCGGCATCGGGATCGCCTTCACGGCGCACGCTCTTGCCCGGCGTCTTTGCCGTTTCGCGATACTGCTGCATCAGCTCGGTGGTGCTGAAGCTGTGCATCGCGCCTTCGTCCCAGTCGACGCGAAGGGCGTCGCGGGCGGTCTTCGCTTGCCAGAAAGAATCGGCGAACACCGCCACGCCGGAGGGAACGGCGACGATCTTGCGCACGCCGGACATGCTGCGCGCGTGGGAATCGTCGAAACTCTTCATCTTGGCGCCAAAGATCGGCCCGCGCGCAACCACGGCCGTCAGCATTCCCGGAAGCTTGACGTCGATACCGAAAAC
>Ga0207097_1017_pt1 | contig 14352 bp, 15 predicted proteins | sample Alteio_BWMinHeat_87_FD_153541 | JGI IMG/M metagenome (GOLD analysis project Ga0207097, IMG submission 153541) | Enriched cells from forest soil in Barre Woods Harvard Forest LTER site, Petersham, Massachusetts, United States -... | ecosystem: Environmental > Terrestrial > Soil > Temperate forest >...
CTGCTCGTTTGTTGGCTACATATTTGTTGCAATTAAAAAGTTATGGTCTTAAAGGTATATATTCTCTTGATGAATATTATGCGCAAAATTTGCCAGCTTATTATGAAGCTTTAACTATTGGCTCCCATAATTACTATACAGATAGAGCTGATGCGGATATAACTTCATGGTTAGAATATTTTTGTTCTAAAATGGTAGAAAGTTTTAGAAATGTAAAAAAACATGCTATTAAAGCTCAAAAGATTGGTAAAAAAGATTTGTCTAAACAAATTAAGTTGTTTGATAATAATCAAAAGAAAGTTTTATCTTTATTTAAATCAAAGGCTTTTATAACCTCTTCAGATATACAAAGGTTATTAAAATTGAATCCAAGAACTATTAGAAATTTAGCCCAAAATTGGGTTAAATCTGGATTTTTGGTAATTGCTAATTCTTCAAAAAAAGCAAGGAAATATTCTTTGTCTAGTGAAATGGATTTGTTATAGTTAAGAAATTTTCGATTTTTTGTCCATGATGCATATCTTCTGAAAATAAAACTGTGCATTTATTTTCAATAGCTACAGCAATTACAAGACTATCAGTAAAACTGTATTTATATTTTAGTGCTATATCTATTGCTAATTTCAAGGTAGAATCAGTAATTATCAGAAGATTAAATGCCTCTAAAAATTCATTTACAAACTTTTTTATTATCTCAAATTCAACTTTATATTTTTTATTTAGAGCGCGTATAAATTCAAATAATATCTGAGTACTGATAAAAAAATCATTATTTTTACTTAATAAGTTTTCGACTGTGGATTTTTTATTAGGATCAGTTTTAGAATGGAGATATAGCAAAATATTAGTATCTAAAAAATATTTGTTAATCTCGATCATATAATTCTTCACGATTAAATTTTATATTTTTTGTATCAATACCTGCCGAGCTAAATTTTTTTCTTTTTTTCTTTGGTTGTTTTTCTAAATTTTCTTCTAATATAATAATAATCTTTAATTTTTCTCGTAATAAGTTTAAATATTTATTTGGTATTGTGGCTTGAATAACACCTTTTTTTGCTTTTGCTTCTAGAATAATTGCTTCTTCCATAAAAACTCCTATTTTCTTTATAAGAAAATCTAAGGCTTCCAAATAAGTTCTTATAACAAATATTATCTATGAATATGATAAATAACAATTAAATTTTATATCAAAAATAACATAGCAAAAAAGAATTAAAAACTGATGTTCAATCGCTTAATCGTGATAAACTTTTATCTTTACTTTATGTGACTTTAAATTTTTTTATTATTTTATCTAAGGTATTATAATATACTAAAATTTTTTTGCTGATATCATCAGCTACAGTTTCATCATAAACATGAGTTGTTTGGTTTCTAGAATCTATCATTTCAATTAATTGATTTGTTTCTTCGTTTGTTAGTAATTTTTGTTGAAAACAGTCTTGAAATACTTTTCTTGGTGAATTTGCTTCTATTGAAAATCTTTCCTTTAATAATTGTTTAAAATATTTCCATGTCAAATCGTATAAAAGCTCAAACTGTTTTATCAAAGCATCTGTATATGTTATTAGTTTATTTTCTTTTTCTAATGAATTATTTGTATTTGATAAATTAAGAAAAGCTTTCTTGGTGTAATTTAATTTAGAACCTAGCAAAATTAATTTATGGTATTTTACTTCTGATTTCATGAAGAACCTCTAATTAAAAATTATATAATTTTGTCTAGAAAAATACAAGATCTTTTTAAGATGTTTTAAGGCCTGTTGAAATAATCTAAAAACCTTATAAAATCATTTATAGTAAGTTAATAATTTAATAAGAATGAGGTATTAATATGAAAAAGCTTTTACTTTCTTTGATTTTGAGTGCGGGTATAATTTCAACATCATTAAATATCAAAGCTGGATTTGATGTCGAAGTTAGCAATAAAAATATGGCAGTTTTAGCAGGATCACCTTTTTATGCAGCTTCTTTATATTGTTTTTATAAATTAGCAACATATGAGAGGGCTAAAGGAGACTATTCTGGCATTTCCAATTTTATTGGAGATGGGTTTATTGGAGGAGCTGGAGCAATAGCTGCTTTATTAGGTGCGTTAACTTCTACTTGGACCTATATGTATTTACAAAATAATACTATTAAGTAATTCAATATTAAATAAATTTAGAAATAAGAGGGCAGCTGGAAATTTGTTGGTTGCTGTCACAAAATTCTGCAATTTCTCCGGACTTAATATAATAAATGCGATCAAAAATTTGTTTAACGAAGCTCATATCCTGGCTTGAAAGGCAAATTGTTAAACCTTGGGCTGCTAATTTTTTTAATATATTAACAAGAATAGTTGTGTTTAAAGGATCTAGTGAAGCTGTTGGTTCATCCAATAGAAGAACTTTTGGTTTTAAACAAAGTGCTCGGGCAATAGCTATACGTTGTTGTTGTCCTCCTGAAAGCTCAGATGGATATTTGTTTGCAAAATTTTGCATTTCAAGTTCTTCTAATATTTTAAGTGCACGTTCTTCTGCTTGAGATTTATTTAAGCCATGTACTATTAAGGGGTCAATACAATTTTGTAGTACCGTTAAATTTGCAAATAAATTAAATTCTTGAAATACATATCCAATTTCCTCAGATCTTTGTTTTGAAGATAAACTATTAATTTTTTTGTCATTAATAGTAATGGTGCCATCTGTGATTGGCATAAGACCTATAAATGATTTTAGTAATGAAGTTTTTCCGGCACCACTTTGTCCAATTAGGGTTGTTATTCTGCCTGGAAGTAAAGAACAGGAAATAGATTTGAGTATAATTTCATTTTTTAATTTTATTGTAAGATTATTAACGACTAACATGGTGACTCCTTTTTTCTGTGTAGATAATAATTGCTTGCAATAATGCAGAAAATAATAAGTAAATAGATGCGATAATTAAATAAATTGGTATTGGATTTAATTCTCGTGAAATAATATTCATACCTGTTCTTGTTAGTTCAGTTATACCAATTGTTGCTAATAAAGATGTACTTTTGAGTAACTGTTCAAGTTCTCCAAATAAACTAGGTAATATATTTTTGAAAGTTTGTGGCAATATTATACGTAATAAAGCATCTTTTATTGGATAACCTAAAGCAAAACAAGCATCCCATTGGCCTTGAGATATAGTATTGATTCCTGATCTTACAATTTCAGTAACATATCCACTTGAACAAAAAGCTAAAGCTCCAGTTGCTGCTATAAAACTAGGAATGTTGATTCCTAGGGCAGCTGGTATAACAAAATAGGCAATCAAAATTTGTACATATGCAGGTATACCTTTTGCTATAAATGTATAACACCTTATAATTGTTTTTGTAAAAGTCGAAGTTAAATGACGGCAGCTTGCAATTCCCAGTAAAGTACCAATTGTGAGGCTTAAAATTGCAGAAATTACCCAAGCGGTAATTGTTATCAAGCTACCTTTTAATAAGAGAGGTAAATATTCTAGAATATTTATCATGATATATCCCATTTTTTTTCAAGCTGTGTAATAATTCCTGAATTTTTTAAATTTTTAACAGCTTCTTTTACTTGATTAGTAAGTTTTGTATTATTTTTCTTTAATACTATGCCAATACCTTGTACTTGGTCTTCTTGGGCTAATGGCACATTTAAAATTTGAATTTCTGGATATTTATTTTTAAATTTTTGGGCTATTGCAGGTTCTACTAATGCAGCATCAGCTTTTCTATATTGTATGTTTAGAAGAGCATCGTCTATTTTTTCTACAGGAAGTTTATTTATTTCAGCGTATTTACTTAAAACTGCATCTTGGGACGATGCAGGTTCAACGCATACGATTTTTCCTTGCATGTCAGAAATTGATTTAATTTCTGAAGGGATTTGTTGCCAAAAAATTAAAGGATAAGATGTTATTGTTTCACCCTGGTAATGTATCATAGCAACTTTTTTAAGACGATCTTGCGTTATAGACATTCCCCAAATGATCGCATCAATACTACCTTGTTCCAAAGAAGTTAGAAGAGAAGTCATTGACCCTAAATCCTTTATAGTTAATTTTTTGTTCATTTCTTTTGCAAGCACATTGGCTATGTCAATATCAAAACCTTCATATTCACCTTGTGGATTTATACTTACAAATGGAGCGTAGGCTGCTGTTGTTCCAACAATAAAAGTATCACTATTTTTTTGTCTTATGTGAGACTTTTTTAAAAATATAAAGCTAGTTATAGCTAAAATTAAAAATAATATAGTAAACATTATTGTTTTGAAATTCATGTTTATTCCTTTCTATTTTTTGTATATTCGTTTAAGTATAAGCCTGTATCCATTGTGCGGTTCGTCTTTTAAAAATCTTGCGATTCTTCCTATGGTTGCCAAACTGGCTCCTGTTTCTTTATTAATTTCACGATATGACAGTTTGTCTTCATTTAAAATTTTGCAAACTCGCCAGCGTTCTGCAAATGCTCTTATTTCTGCTGGTGTGCATAGATCTTTCAAAAAAGCTTCCATTTCTTGAGTATTTTTAACTAGTAATAAAGCTTGATAGAGCTCTTGGATTGCATCACTTTGATCTTTATTTCTTTTACTAAGTTCCATTTGTACCTTTCCATTTTTTATATCCCGTATTACTGTAATATCATGATAGCACAAAAGTGGGACAAGTGTCAACCTCTTTATAAATTTTATATGAATTATTTGATTTGCTCGTATGGTTCGACAAGCTCACCACGAGCGCAGGGAGAATTATCTTAAATCCGCTCGTCCCGAGCTTGTCGAGGGATACGACGGATTTAATGAGTTTTTCAGGTATTCTCTTATCTTGTCTATATTGATTCTTTCTTGATTTGTAGTGTCTCTGTGGCGTACAGTTACTGAATTATCGTTTATACTTTCAAAATCATATGTAAAACATAATGGGGTGCCAATTTCATCCTGCCTTCTGTATCTTTTACCTATTGATCCTGATTCATCAAATTCAATTTCATAACCTAGTGATCTAATATCTTGATAGATTTTATACATTGGTTCATTTAGCTTTTTTACTAATGGGAGAAAAGCTGCTTTAATTGGAGCTATTTCTGGACTTAATTTTAAAACTATGCGTTCTTCTGAATCAATAAAATCTTCTGTGTAAGCATCACATAATATTGTTAAAAATAATCTATCGCTTCCTACTGAGCATTCTACAACATGCGGTATATATGATTGTTTAGTTTCTTCATCAAATACTCCTAAATCTTTTCCAGAATGTTTGCTATGTTGGGTTAAATCATAATTGCCTCTGTTTGCAATGCCTTCTATTTCTTTCCAACCAAATGGAAATTCATATTCTACATCTGTACAGCTTATAGAATAATGGGCGAGTTCATCTCTGCCATGTTCTCTGAGCCTAATTTTATTCATATTAAGCCCTAGAGATGCATAAAATTCTTTTCTTGCTTTGCACCAAAGATTAAAATCATTTATGGCATTTTTAGGATTGCAAAACCATTCTATTTCCATTTGCTCAAATTCTCTACTTCTGAATAAAAATTGCTTAGGAGTTATTTCATTTCTGAAAGCTTTACCTATTTGAGATACGCCAAATGGAATTTTCACTCTGTTTGTTGATATTATATTTTTAAAATTAATAAAAATAGCTTGTGCAGTTTCAGGTCTTAAATAAGCTATTGATGATTTATCTTGTATTGCGCCTACATTAGTTTGAAACATTAAATTAAATTGACGCACTTCTGTCCATTTTGTCTGTCCGCAGTTTGGACACGGCTTTTTTAAATCAAGTTCATCTGCTCTAAATCTGTGTTTGCAATTTAAACAATCAACCATTGGATCGCTGAAATTTTGTACATGACCTGAAGCTTCCCATACGGGACTAGGTGCTAACAATGAACCTTCAAAAAAAAGTATATCTTCAAATGATTTTTGTAGTGATTTTAACCAAGCGTTTCTTATATTTCTTTTTATTAGGGTGCCTAAGTGTCCAAAATCATAAACACCATTAATGCCGCCATATATTTCTGCTGAGGGATAAACTAATCCTCTACGCTTACATAAGGATACTACTTTTTCTAAAGTAACTTGATTTTGTTTTGGCATATAAAACTCAAATTTTAGGTTAAGTGACTATATGAAAATGATAATTAAAATGCTTCTATTTTGCAAATTTTGCTGAAACGTGACTAAATACTTGTTTAAAGTTATTAGAAAATAATATTGTGTTATAAATATGGGAGATGGTCTATGTATTTTTTTTACAAAAAATTTTGTTATTTATTAGTATTATATTGTTTATTAACGTTTAATACACTCTTTAAAGCAGATAGTTGTTCTCAAGTTATTGAACCGGATCCTATAGGCAATTTTTCTCTACCAATTTCTCAGCAGCCTGGAACTCTTTTTGGTTTAGGACAACATGTTGTAGAAAAAGGAGATTTTTTATTAGAAACTTTTGTAACACAATTAAGAGGAAAAAAAAAGAATACTATAATAGCTGATCCTTATGTTTTATACGGCATAACGGATGATTTGTCCTTTGTAGTAAACGTGCCAGTTTTTGTTAAATCCAGATATAATGATTTACATTCTTCTGGCATTGGTGATATTTTTCCTGTATTAGAATATGCCTATTATACAAAGCCAACTAAAAAAACCTATACTCAATTTACAGTTGTTGGTGGTGTCACCTTAGCTACAGGTTCTGACACAAAAATACCTAATACAGGTTTTGGATCATCGGCCTTTTTTTTAGGTCTTACATTTGCTTATTGGACACAAAGATTCTATTTTTTCGGTTCAGTTGGCACAAATCAGACTACTACCAATAATAACAGAACTAAATTTGGAAATTCTTATATTTATCAATTTGGAGGAAGCGTAAATTTGGGAGATTGGAGGCCTGGTTGGATATTTGCGTTAGGATGTGAATTCAATGGCCTTTATACTCAACGGGATCAAATTTCTGGAGCAATAAATGCTAATTCAGGTGGTAATGTAATATTTTTTGGACCATCCTTTTTTGCTTCTAATGAAAAACTAATTTTCCAAATAGGTTTACAAGGTACTGTTTTTCAACACTTATTTGGCGTTCAAAATCATAATACTTATTTATTTGCTCTAAATGTTGGCTGGAAATTTAATTAAGTTTAAATTAACGTTTTAGTCTTTTAATAGTATTGACCAATTTTGTACCGAAATCTCCAAGAAAAATTCCGTATACAATTAAAAAAATCGAGCAAATTATTATTAGATAATATAAAATTTGTGTAAACATTCCTGACAATAAAACTATACCAAGAATTATGAACAATAATCCCAGCTGTTCAGAGGTTAATCTTTTTAATAACTTCATTATAATCCTTTTGTTTTAAAATATTTATTAATCCAAAATATTAAGAACTAAATTATATTGTCAACACTTAAGATCTATTATTTTTTTTATATTTTATTAAACTAGTGATAAGATCTACAAATTAAGACTATTGAAAGGCTTTGTATAATGAACGAGATACGTGGTGTAATTTTAGCAATTATAACATCTTTATTTTTCTTTTTAGGTTTTGCAGTTTATAGATTATACCAAGGACAGAAAAATTTACTTGAAGTTATAAAATCTAATCAATCTTTAGAAACAAATTCTGATCAATCTCCCAAGGATCAAAGTGAAACTATATGTCCCACAGAAAAACTTTCTTGGGCCCAAATACAGCCTAAAATTAAGGATACTGTTGTACAAGTTTTCTCTCAGGTTGCAGAATTTAATTGGTTAGAGCCATACAAAACCCCAAATCAGTTGGGAGGTTCCGGTTCCGGTTTTTTTATTAATGATAAAGGATATTTAATAACAAATTTTCATGTAATTAATCAGGCTCGAGTTATAAGTATACAGATTCCTTCAATGGGCAAAGAGCTTGTAGATGTAGAGGTTATAGGAGTTGATCCAGTTAGAGATATAGCTCTTTTGAAAATTCAAGATTCAGAAATTGAAACAGTAAAAAAGGAATTAGGCAAAATACCATTTTTAACTTTTGGAAATTCAGATTGCGTTCGTAGAACAGACGAAGTTGTTGCATTAGGATATCCTCTAGGTATGATGTCCCTGAAAAGTACAAAGGGGGTAGTTAGTGGGCGTGAAAGTGTTATGAGGCGCCAATTTATTCAAATTGATGCTGCAATCAATCCTGGAAATTCTGGTGGTCCTGTATTGGATAAATTAGGGCAAGTAATAGGTATTTCTACTGCAGGAATACCGTCTGCTCAAAATGTTGGATATATAATACCAATAAATGAGTTAAAACTTATTTTAAAAGATATCCAAAATCCTCCAGTAGACAAAGTTTTGCGAAAACCTTTCATGGGGGTATTTATTAATCCTGGAAGTGCAAAAATAATTACTAAATTTTTAAATAATCCTGAACCTGGTGGCAGCTACCTTACAGATGTGTTTAAGGATAGCATACTTGATAAAGCTGGTGTGCAAGCAGGAGATATGATATATGAAATTAATGGAAATATAGTTGATGCATATGGGGAAGTCTATATCGAAGGTTGTGAAGATAAAATGTCCTTAGTTGAGTATATTTCTTTAATACCATTAGGTTCTAAAATAAAACTTGTAGTATATAGAAATGGCAAACGTAAAGAATTTAATTTTAACTTTACTCAATCTAAACTGCCTGAAATTAGGGTAATGTATCCAGATTATGAAAAAATAGATTATACTGTTATTGGTGGAATTGTAGTAATGCAATTGTCTTTGAATCACCTCCCATTATTGATTACGCATTCTCCTGATTTAATTATTTACGAAGAGATTAAAAATCAAATTGAACCTGTGCTTGTTATATCACATATCCTACCGGATTCGCAGGCATATAGATCTCGTAGTATTGCGCCAGGAAAAAGAATTAAAAAAGTTAATGATATAGAAGTTAAATCCTTAGAAGATTTTAAAAAAGCTATCAATAAAAGTTCTCTTACTAATTTTTTAATTATAAAAACATTTGATGATGTTTTGACGGTATTACCTTTTGAAAAAGTTTTGCAAGATGAGATTAAATTATCACAAGTTTATAAATATCCATTATCACAAGAAGTACAAACATTAATAAAAAAACAATTTGAAAAAAATGGTAAAAAAGAGACTGGATCAATTGCTGAAAGATAAGCTTCCTCAACTTAGTAGAAATAAGATTGCTAGTTTGATTATACAGGGCAAAGTTAAAGTAGATGGATCTATTATTACTAAAGCTGGATCTTTATTCAAAGAAGATGTTATATTGAATTTTGATTTTGAGGAACCTAAATATGTCAGCAGAGCTGGATTTAAGTTAGAAAAAGCTTTAAATCATTTCAATATAAACGTAAAAAATTTGATTGTTATGGATGCTGGTATATCAACAGGTGGATTTTCTGATTGCCTTTTGCAACACGGTGTTAATAAAATCTATGGTGTTGATGTAGGTTATGGTCAGGTACATGAAAAAATTAGAAATGATTTGCGAGTAATTTTATATGAACGAACTAATTTACGTGAACTTGAAAATTTGCCAGAAAAAGTTGATCTGATAACTTTAGATCTTTCATTTATATCTATTTTAAAAGTGATACAAAATGTTTATAATTTATTAAAAAATAATGGATTATTGATAGTTTTAATAAAACCACAATTTGAAGCAGGAAGAGAACAGGTTGGCAGAGGTGGAATTGTAAGCGATCCTAGAATTCATACTGAAGTGATAAAGCGAGTGACTGAAGGTATAGCTAAATCTGGCTTTAAACTTATTGGTCATATTGATTCACCTATTCTTGGATCCTCCGGCAACAAGGAGTTTCTAGCTTATTTTCAAAAGCTATGATTTGAAGGTAACTTACTTTTTAACAATTTATTAAAGCCCCGATTGCCCTGAGCGAAGCACTAAGTGCTGAGTCGAATGGGTTGCATATTTTCAAAAAATTTAACTCTCTAGTGTGCCTTCCATATATTCAACCAATTTTTTTATATAATCAAATTCATCTTTAGTTGATAAAGTTCTTATTAAGGCTTTAAAATTAAATGCTTTATTTATATCTTCTATTTGATTGCTTACAAGTGCATAAGGCCCTTCTTTTGAGGTAAAGTATGGAACCAGTACATTAGGAAATTCAAGTTTTTTATTTACTTGTTTTATTTTTTTTAACCTATTAGTTTTAAAATCAAAGAAATACATGTCATTATTATCATCTACAAAAATAACAAATGCGGATATATCTTCGGGTAGCACTTCTCTTCTGTAAACTCTAGGTTTATTATATTTAATATAAAATAAGACATTGTATAAATTAATTTTTCTTCCAATATCAGAAAGTCCTCTGAGTTCATTAATAATATTTAATTTTTTAATATAAAAATATTTTTCAAAAACCGATTTTCCATAAGTTAGTGACTTTATCAAATTTGTTAAACTGGTATTCATGTTTAAGCTTTCAAATTTTGTTAGTCCAATTCCTGGAGTCATAGAAATTATGATAGGAAAATTATCAAATGTTTTACATTTTATATTAATTTCTATAGGAACATCTTGTGGATATATTAAAATAGCACGCTTATTTTCTGAATTTATTGGTTTTTTTTCTAAAATATTTTTATTTAAAGATACATTTGATATGATTTCAATATCATTTTCAAGAGGCACTACTCTAAATATTTCGGTTTCAGGTGACATTACTTGAGGTAAAGATTCTAAAGGAGTTGCGTCTGTAGGAGATTTTGCCATAAAAGATATTGGTGCTAATATTTTTTTTAACTCTTCATCATTAAAAATAGTTGATTTTATACCAGAGCTTAGTTGATATAATTGATCAAAAAATGTTAAATAATCAAAATATCCCTTTTCTATTTGATTAGGTTTTTTGACGCATTGTTTTGATAGATTAAAAAAAATAGGAACTACAGCGTCGGTTGTTGAATTCGTTGCTATTGTAAATTTTGGCTTGTTATTACTTGTAATATTGCCTCTGGAATTAATAATATTTGTTATATAGGGTAATATTCTATTGTATCCGCCAGCATAGCAAGATACATAATAAAAAAAGTTAACTCTTATTTTTTCATTAAAAAATGATATTAGTTTTCTAAATTCTTCTATAGATAAATTACATATTCTTGCATTTTTAATATCTACTTCTTTTACAAAATTTGAATAGGTTTTATCAGAAACATCAGATAGTTTTTTGGGAGCTGCTCCATGTCCAGTTAAATAAATATTCCAAAGTCTCAAGAAATCATCTTGACCATGAACAAAAATATTAAATAAAGGCTCAATTTTAATAGTTTGATTATAAGAGTCTAAATTAACTGTTTTTTTAATTTCATCCGCTGTAACTTTCTTTAATATTGATTCGGTGTTTATTTTAAAACCTATAAGGGCTTCATATGGATCCAAGTCATAATGATCAAGCTTAAAATTTAAGGGTCTAAAATTATAATAAGTTTCTCGTGAATATTCTTTTGGTATAAGTAGATAGAAATCACTGTTTTGTACTTTATAGTAGTTCCATATTTCATCTGAAATTAAAGGTGCATTTTTTAAATCATCATCGTTTTGCTGCCAATCTAATAATACCCGTAGACTATAACCTAATGTAATTATTGGATTTTGAGCTTGGCAACAAGCTACAGCAAGTTCACCAGTAATAATTGGTTTGTCATATTTTTCTGTATTATCTAATGTAATAATAAGATTTAGTAGAGGTTTAGGGGATATAGGCTCTTTTTTTTGACCGACAGTTTTAGGTTTTATCTCAATACCTTTTTGCTTTTTAGCGGCCTCATCCATTTGAATTTCTAGTTTTGCAGCTTCTAGGGCTATACTTTGCTGCAGTGCCTGTTCTGTTTCATAGTTTAACCTTGCTTCTTCGGCCTCTTTGTCTTCGGCTAATGTTGAAAAAGCTTGTGCGATTTCTTGTAAAGGTTTGTTATCTTTGTCTGCAGAAGCCAACTGATCTAGCTTGCTTTTATTGCCCCTGAATTTATCAAGTAATTTTTGTTGCTTTGCAATTGCAGCATGTCTGCTCTCTTCTATAACCTTCTCTTCTTGCAATCTTCTACTTTTTTCGATGTCTGGTTGTGGCTTTTTAAGCTGTGATAATTTTTCAATCAATCTTCTTTGTTTTTCAATAGCTTCAATACGACTTCTTTCTCTTTCTTCACGATCTTTTTGTTCTTGTTCAGCTGTTTCTAAACTTAACCTCATAGCTTGCTGAATTTGTTCTTCTTCTGTCTGAGCTGCTTTAAGTGGATTTATAGAAAAAATTATAAATATACCTAAAATTATAGAAAGTTTATTCATGAATAATATCCCCTATATAAAACGAATATATTAATATGTCCTCTTTATTATAATTTGAAATCTAAAAATGTTTTCACATATATTTTTTCTTCTTCAGTTGATAAAGTCCTAATTATATTTTTAAGGTTAAATATTTTATTTACTTCCATTTGACTACCTCCTTTTTGAGCAAAATATGGTACCAAAATATTAGGAAATTCAAATTTTTGATTTAATTTTTTTAATTTGATTAATGCATTGGTTTTAAAATTGAAAAAATACATATTGTGATTATCATCTATAAAAAGCGCAGCTCCTAATATATTTTTAGGGTATGGTTCTGCTGAATAAATCTGATTATACTTACATACAATTAGTACATTATATAAATCTATATTTCTTCCAAGGTATGGTAAATCTGTAAATTCATTTATAACATTTAATTTTTTGATGTAATAATATTTTTCAAAACCGGATTTACTACTACCTAAAGAGAATATTAAATTTTTTAAAGTTGTCTCTATGTTTAAATTTTCAAATTTTGTCAAACTGATTCCTGGTGTCATGGATATTATTACAGGAAAATTATCTATTGTTTTTCCCGTTATATTAACTTCTATGGGTATATCTTGTGGATAAATTAAAATGGCCCGTTTATTTTCGGAATTTATTGGTTTTTTCTCTAAAATATTTTTATTTAAAGATACATTTGATATGACTTCAATGTCATTGTCAAGAGTGATTACTCTAAATGTTTCAGATCCAGGAAGCATTACTTGAGGCAGAGATTCTATGGGAATTGCTTCTTTAGGAAATTCTGCCATATAAGACACTGGAATTAATATTTTTTTTAACTCTTCGTCATTGAAAATAGTTGGTTTTATACCGGAGCTAAGTTGATATAATTGATCGAAAAATGTTAAATAATCAAAACGTCCTTTTTCTATTTGATTAGGCTTTTTGAAGCATTGTTTTGATAGATTAAAAAAAATAGGAACTATTGCGTCAGTTGTTGAATTTGTTGCTATTGTAAATTTTGGTTTATTATTACTGGTAATATTACCTCTGGAATTAATAATGTTTGTTATATAGGGTAATATTCTATTGTATCCGCCAGCATAGCAAGATAAATAATAAAAAAAGTTAACTCTTATTTTTTCGTTAAAAAATGATATTAGTTTTCTAAATTCTTCTATAGATAAATTACAGATTCTTGCATCTTGAATATCTACTTCTTTTACAAATTTTGAATAGGTTTTATCTGGCGCATCAGATAATTTTTTTGCTATTATTCCATGTCCAGTTAAATAAATATTCCAAAGTCTAAAAAAATCATCTTGGCCCTGAACAAAAATATTAAATAAAGGTTCAATTTTAATGATTTGATTATAAGAGTCTAAATTAACTGTTTTTTTAATTTCATCCGCAGTAACTTTCTTTAATATTGATTCAGTTTTGATTTTAAAGCCTATTAAGGCTTCATATGGATCCAGGTCCAAACGATCGAGTTTGAAATCTAATGGTTTAAAATTATAATAAATATTTCGTGAATATTCTTTTGGTATTAGTAGGTAAAAATCACTGTTTTGTATTTTATAATAGTCCCATATTTTATCTGAAATTAAAGGGTTATCTCTTAAATACTCATTATTCTGTTGCCAATCTAATAACACTCGTAGACTATAGCCTAATGTAATTATTGGGTTTTGGGCTTGGCAACAAGCAACTGCAAGTTCACCAGTTATAATTGGTTTGTCATACGTTTCTGTATCGTCTAATGTAATGATAAGATTTAGTAGGGGTTTAGGGGATGCAGGTTCTTTTTTTTGACTTATAGATTTAGGTTTTATCTCAATAGCTTTAATGCGACTTTGTTCAATTGTTTCACGTGTTTTTTGCTCTTGTTCAGCTGTTTCTAAACTTAACCTCATAGCTTGCTGAATTTGTTCTTCTTCTGTCTGAGCTGCTTTAAGTGGATTTATAGAAAAAATTATAAATATACCTAAAATTATAGAAAGTTTATTCATGAATAATATCCCCTATATAAA
>Ga0207097_1075_pt1 | contig 14292 bp, 14 predicted proteins | sample Alteio_BWMinHeat_87_FD_153541 | JGI IMG/M metagenome (GOLD analysis project Ga0207097, IMG submission 153541) | Enriched cells from forest soil in Barre Woods Harvard Forest LTER site, Petersham, Massachusetts, United States -... | ecosystem: Environmental > Terrestrial > Soil > Temperate forest >...
GGCTGCACAGGAACGAAAATACAATGATCCTGCGCTCGCGCTTTGTACACCGCAGGATGTACTAGGAGAAAACTATGGACGACAAAACCTTTATCGCTAAATACGTGGCCGAGGAATCGGTGCGGGTGAAAGACCGCTTAAAGAACATGGTGCAGAGCGACACACCGCCAACGGAAGAAGAAAAGGCGGCGGTAATGCAGGATATCGAGACGACGCTCAAACGCCTGCAAAGCGCCCTGGCCTCCATCACGCCGGAAATGCTGGAAGGACTGGACGATGATGATCCAAAAGAAGAAAGCAAGCAGTGAGTAAGCAGCGCAGGAGCATGGAGTAAGACGTGAGTGGACAATTCTATAACGACGTACGCAAAAACACGGCCTTAGATCGCGGCGATTATGCCGTGCTTGCGCAAAAGGCTGAAGCTGGTTCGCAATTGAATAAGCTCATGGATTTATGGAATCGCATCGAGCGCAAACAGGATAACCTTACACAAGAAGAATTTATTTCCTTAATTACAGAGTTTCCCGGTGAAGCAGAAAAAGGCGGAATGTCGCTTGCTACGATTAATTTCTTTAAACAAGAAATTGCACCACTTTTAGAAAAGTTGAAAATGCAGTGTTCCGACGCATCAAGAGTTGAAGCGATGCTAAGAACGTATGATGAGTTATGCACGACGGTGCAAAATTGCATTGCACATCACCCTGTGGGTTTTACCTATATTAAAATCGATCATAAAAACGAATACAGAGCGTTACTTGAGATCAAAAACAAGCAGGGGTACAATCTCCTAAGCGACGAAGAACTGTGTAGCTTGATTGGATTACATTCCCCAAAAGCACCTGGATTCATGAATGAATATCAAGGTAAGGTTGTACCTCTTTTAAGCAAACTACAGAAACTACGAATCCATTATACGCAAGAGGAAAAAGAGGCACAGGAAACATTAGGTAAATTCTGGCGAAAGCATGGCGGGCATATACGCGGCATGCTCTCTCAAACTTCGTACGGGATATCAAAGACTGGCGTTACAGAAGATTGGCGAACCCACATTGAAGAGTTATTAGTCGCCGCAGCGGCGATTTCCAAAAAAAACAAGAATACCTCTATGGATTGGAACATGTACGAAATAGAGCCAGAAAAATTGCGGGAAATATTAACTGGAAGCATGCCAACTTACCTCACACTCCGGGATGTAGTGCCTGTATTAGATCGTGGAGGAAGCATACTTGCGTTTAATAAAGTCGATGAACACGCTCGGGTTTTATGGGATGCATCTGCAGATGCGACCAATATGAATATATTTAATAAGCTTCACAATGCAAAAATGTCAGTGAATGCGCTCAACAAAAATGCAAACGTTATAAGCGTTGGCATGGGATTATAAAAATAACGGATGCGTACAAACACATATGACCTCTCTCCCCACCCTCCCCCTTTCCTCCCTGCGCGACGGCCTTCGCGCTAAAAAATTCTCCGCCGTCGAGCTGGCGCAGGCGCATCTGGACGCCATCGAAAAAGCCAACGGCCATTACAATGCCTTTATCACGGTTACGCCCGATTGCGCGCTCACCATGGCCAAAGCGTCGGATGCGAAACTGGCCAAAAACGAAGGCGGGCTGATCGAGGGCATCCCCGTCGGCGTCAAGGATTTATTCTGCACCAAGGGCGTGCTGACCACGGCCGCATCGCATATTCTCGATGGCTTCAAGCCGCAATATGAATCGACGGTCACCACCAAATGCTGGCAAGCCGGCGGCGTTATGCTGGGCAAGCTCAATCTCGACGAGTTCGCCATGGGATCATCGAATATGAGCAGCTATTATGGGCCGGTGGTGTCGCCTTGGCGACGGACGGTGGACGGTGGACGGTGGACGGAAAAAGAAAATCCGTCATCCGTCATCCGTCATCCGTTATCTGACGAGGGCAAGTCCCTCGTCCCCGGCGGTTCCTCCGGCGGCTCCGCTGCGGCCGTGGCCGCCAATCTCTGCCCTGTGGCACTCGGCACCGACACGGGCGGCTCGATCCGCCAGCCTGCATCGTTTTGCGGCATTGTCGGCATCAAGCCGACCTATGGGCGCTGCTCGCGGCTCGGCATCATCGCCTTTGCCAGCTCACTTGATCAGGCAGGACCGCTGACATGCAATGTGCGCGATGCGGCCATTATGCTCAATGTCATGTGCGGTCACGATCCCAAGGATTCGACCTCCTCGCCCAACGCCGTGCCCGATTTTGAAAAAGCGCTGACCGGCAACATCAAAGGCAAAAAGATCGGCATCCCAAAAGAATACCGTCCCGATGGCATGAATCCGGAAATCCTGGCCATGTGGGAAAAAGGTGCAGCGCTGCTGAAAGAAGCAGGGGCGGAGATTATCGATATCTCGCTGCCGCACACGAAATATGCGTTGGCCACTTATTACATCATTGCACCGGCGGAGTGCTCGTCCAATCTCGCCCGCTATGACGGCGTGCGCTTCGGCTTGCGGATTGGCGCTGAAGAGGGACTGACCGCTATGTATGAAAAAACGCGCGCCGCAGGATTCGGCGCGGAAGTCAAGCGCCGCATCATGATCGGCACCTATGTATTGTCGGCGGGGTATTACGATGCGTATTACAAAAAAGCGCAGCGCGTGCGCTGGCTGATCGCTGAGGATTTCCGCAAGGCATTTGAGAAGGTCGACGCCATCTTGACACCCACCGCCCCCTCCGCCGCGTTTGGTTTCGATTACAAACCGAGCGATCCGGTCGAGATGTATTTAAACGACGTCTTTACCGTCCCGACTTCACTTGCTGGCCTGCCCGGTATCTCCCTCCCCGGCGCATTGAATAAAGACGGCTTGCCGCTGGGATTGCAATTGATCGGCAAGGCGTTTGATGAAGAAACGGTGTTGAATGTAGCCTATGCGCTAGAGTCTGCGATTGGCTTTAACGCCAAGCCGCAGGGAGTCGCCGCATGAGCCAACTCATCAAAGGCAACAGCGGCGACTGGGAAATCATCATCGGGCTGGAAGTGCATGCGCAGGTGACGACGCAGAGCAAATTATTCTCCGGCGCGGCAACGCAATTTGGCAATGAGCCAAACCAAAACGTGTCCTTCGTCGATGCCGGGATGCCAGGCATGCTGCCAGTTATCAATGAAATGGCGATCGAGCAGGCAGTGCGCACCGGGCTTGCCATCGGGGCGCAGATCAACCTGAAAAGTGTGTTCGACCGCAAGAATTATTTCTATCCCGACCTGCCGCAGGGCTACCAGATTTCGCAGTTCCTCGACCCCATCGTCGGCAAGGGCGAAGTGCTGCTCGACATGCCGGACGGCTCGATCAAAAAAGTCGGCGTCACCCGCATCCACCTCGAGCAGGACGCCGGGAAAAGCTTGCATGAATATAACCCCAAATACACCTATATCGATTTGAACCGCGCCGGCGTGGCGCTGATGGAAATCGTCTCCGAGCCGGATATGCGCTCGGCCGATGAAGCGGCGGCGTATTTGAAAAAGCTGCGCGCCATCGTGCGCTATATCGGCGCCTGCGACGGCGATATGGAAAAGGGCAATATGCGCTGCGACGCCAACGTGTCGGTGAGGAAGCCCGGCGCGCCGCTTGGCACGCGCTGCGAAATCAAGAACGTCAACTCGGTGCGCTTCCTGCACAAGGCCATCGAGTTCGAGGCCATGCGCCAGGTGGAAATTCTGGAAAGTGGCGGCAAGATCGACCAGGAAACGCGCCTGTTCGATTCCACCAAGGGCGAAACCCGCACCATGCGCAGTAAGGAAGACGCCATGGACTATCGCTATTTCCCCGATCCCGACCTGTTGCCACTGGAGCTGACGCAGGAATTTGTCGACACCATCCGCAAAATGCTGCCGGAATTGCCCGACCAGAAAAAAAACCGCTATATGGAAATGTTCGGGCTGTCGGCGTATGACGCGGGCGTCATTGTGGCCGAACAGGAATACGCCGCTTATTACGAGCAATTGACCGCCAAGCACGACCCCAAACTTGCCGCCAACTGGATGACCGGCGAATTGTTCGGGCGTTTAAACAAGCTCGGCGTGGCGATTGAAGACTCGCCCATCACGGCGGAGAAACTAGGCAGGTTGCTGGCGCTGATTGAAGACAACACCATCTCCGGCAAAATAGCTAAAGATGTTCTCGATTTGATGTTCGAAAGTGGCAAGGATGCCGCCGCCATCGTCGAGGAAAAAGGCATGAAGCAGGTCACCGACACCGGCGCGATTGAAAAAGTCATCGACGAGGTGATGGCTGCCAATGGCGACAAAGTGGCCGAGTATCGTTCCGGCAAGGACAAATTATTCGGCTTCTTCGTCGGCCAGGTGATGAAAGCTTCCGGCGGCAAGGCCAACCCGGCGGCGGTGAATGAATTGCTGAAGAAGAAGTTGACTTAATCATCCTGCGCTGGCGTTTTGCGTCCCGCATGATGACGGCTTGGATGGCAATGGCACAAACATTGCATATAAATAGCTATAACAACCCTTATGCGCAAAAGGTGCCGGTGAAACGTATTATCTCAACGCTGGGTATAATCTTGCCGCTGGCTTCCTGCGCGCCTGCGGAAGACACGGGGCAATCCATGCTGGAAGCCTGGCGCGACAATCTCCGCGCAACGTCGAATACAATCGAGAAATGGGTGACCACCCATCCCGGTCATGAACCGCCGCAGGCCATCGCCTCCTCCTATTGCTACCATAGCCTGCAGGACGTGTTGTGCTACCGCCAGCCCATGCCCGGCTGGGAGAACCGGCTCATCGCCTATCAAGGCACCAATGCGCTGCCGCCCGAACCGGCCATCATGCAGCTTTTGCCCAAGCAGCCGGTGGAAGCTGACATGCTGCCGGCCAACCGCGTCGCCAATTCCAAGCCCGTCTTTTCGACCATGCCGGTATCGGTCAAGGAAGGGGGGAAATCCTCCGACCAGCCGCAGGTCATCGATTCCAGCCACGAGCAATTGCCCGATCCAGCCCTGGCGCCGCAGTTGTGAGTGTATATAAATCCTGTGAGCCGCAAAGCGGCTGCACAGGATCTCATGCAATAGGATAAAATCCTGCGCCTCGCCTACGGCTCGCTCAGGATGATCTATCCTCATACAGCGTCTTGTCGAACGTCCCTTCCGACTTGTCGACCAACAGGGTAATCACCGAATCGCCGGTGATGTTGACGGTGGTGCGAAGCATATCGAGAATGCGGTCGACGCCGGCGATCAGCGCGATGCCGTCCAGCGGCAGGCCAACCGAGGTCAACACCATGCCCATCATAATCAAGGAACCGCCGGGAATGCCAGCTGCACCGATGGAACCGAGCGTTGCCGTCAGCACCAGCACGATCATGTGATGCGCATCGATAGGAATATTATAGGCTTGCGAGAAGAATAGCGCGCAGATGCCAAGATAAATCGCCGTGCCGTCCATATTGATCGAAGCGCCCAGCGGCAGCACGAAGGAGGTGCTGCTCTTGGACACGCCGATGCTTTCATTGACCACGCGCATGGCAGTAGACAGCGTCGCCTTGCTGCTGCTGGTGGAAAAGGCCAGCAATTGCGGCTCGGCCATCTTGCGGTAGAAGGGAAACGGCGACATGCGGCCAAACGCCACGATCATGATACCAAACAGGATATATTGCGTCGCCAGCGCACCGACCACCGTGCCCACCAGCTTGAGCAGAGCGATCAATATCTCGATGCCCTGCGTGCCCACCACCCAGGAAGTCAGCGCGAACACGCCGTAAGGCGAGAAGCGGATGATGGTTTCAATCAGCTTGAACACCAGCAGGGCGCAGGATTTAAATATATCGTTCAAATTCTGGGTTTTTTCGCCGAGCTTGTTGAGCGTCACGCCGACGAAGATAGCGAACACCACCACCTGCAAAATCTGATCGTCGGCCATCGCTTTGATGACATTGGTCGGCACCATGCCGACCAGCATTTGCACCATGCTGAATTCTTTTGCCTCCGCCGCAGGCGCGGCCGCACCCGCATGCGCCTTGAGCGCGCTTAGATCAATGCCAACGCCGGGATGAAAGGCCGTGCCGAAAAACAGGCCGATGCACACGGCAAATGCCCCGGTCATCAGGAACGCGCCGACGGCCTTGAGGCCAATGCGCTTGAATGCTTCGGCGTTGGTCATGCTGATGATGCCGGAGATCAGCGAGAAGAAAATCAGCGGCACCACGACCATTTTAATCAGGTTGATGAATATCGTACCCACGGGCTTGATATACTCGGTCAGCAACGTCTTGCCGTCAATTCCCAGCGGATTATTGGCCGTTATCGGCCCGACGGCAAAGCCGAACATCACGCCCAGCAACAGGCCGAGCAACACGCGAAACCACAATTTCCCAAGCAATGACTTAAGCGACGACGCCATAATCCTCCAAAAAGTAATAGGCAGGAAATGACGTGTTTACCGTAAAAGCCCGCCTGCCGTCAATGTTGTTTTCTGGCCGTTCCCTGCCATAAAGGAAGGATTTGATCTGTTTCAGCAAAGTTGATACATTTCCGCAATGTATAATAATCGCCATTCGCCGGGAATATCCGCCTCCTGCCAGGACGGATTTACGCTGATCGAATTAAGTATAGTGCTGGTCATCATCGGCCTGATTATCGGCAGCATTCTGGTCGGGCAGGATATGATTAAGGCGGCAGCGATTCGCGCCCAAATTAGCCAGATTGATAAGTATAACGCAGCCGTCAATGCATTCCGCAGCAAGTATGGCGGTTTACCTGGTGATATCCTTCCGGCCACCGCCGCTTCCTTCGGCTTTGTCACTCGCGCCGGAACGGTAGGTGAAGGAGACAATAATGGCCTACTTACGGCAGGAACATCCACCAGCGCCCAAGGCGCAGGAGAAATCGTAGTATTCTGGAACGACTTGAGCACAGCCAATCTGGTGGATGGGAGTTTTGTAGGCGTAGACTGTGCCTATGGCGGCAGTAGTTGCACTGCCGCATCCGGCGGCGGCGGTGGAACCATACCATTAAGCCAAATTGTACCTCCAGCTAAATTAGGCGGGAATAATGTCGTCTCGATTTATTCTACAGCAGGTAGTAATTATTTTCAGATAATTGGTCTAGTATCCGTCAATAATGGTGGTGGGTTTCTTGCTCCCGGTGGCACAGCAGCGGGAACTTTGCAAATGACGCCGCAGCAAGCCTATGCGATTGATAGCAAACTCGATGACGGATACCCGGGCACTGGCACTGTTACCTCGACCTATTTTAACGTTGATCCTCCCGGTCCCGGTCAGTCAGGAGGAGCCGGGGCAGGAAACTGCGCTCATAACGATGTTGCTCCCACCATTTATAATCTTGGCTTGCCCTACGCCAATACCCTGACCTGCTCAATCAGCATTCGAGTAAATTTCTGATACTATTGCGGTAAAAGAAGGATTTGATCTGTTTCAGCAAAGTTGATACGTTTCCGTAATGTATAATAATCGCCATTCGCCGGAAATATCCGCCTCCTGCCAGGGCGGGTTTACGCTCATAGAATGACACTAGCCTTTAAACAAGCGAAGATTGCTTAAGCGTTGAACACGAGGGGAAGTCAGGCATGAACAGTGGTGCTCAATCGCTAAACGTGGTGATGAAGGTAGCCGCTATTGCAGGCATGGTGCTGCTCATGGCCATGGCAGATGAATCTTTTGCAAAGCTTGATTATGATCCATGTTACGGCGACACGTTTCAATCGCAATGTGCGTGCAAAAGCGATGATGATTGCGGACCGTTCCAAACCTGTTCCACGGGTCCAGGCAGCCTTTTCTCCACCTCGTGTTTCAATCAGACGACTGGCGCAGTAACATGCGCTTCGCGGCCAGGGTTGGAGTTTACATGTGATGACAATCAATTCTGTGGTTGGGGCTGCTGGCCTCCAGAACAGGGGTATAGCGGATGCCCCGATGAGCATGACCCCGCTACTGGATACTACAGCCTCTGTGTAAGTGCCATAGGCCCTGGTGGAAAATTTTGCCAGACCAATGACGAATGCGATACGGGATTTTGTTGTGTTTCCACAGGAGCGTGCTTATCTCCGGGGTCCAAATGCGGACCGGTATGCAGTAGCAACATCGATTGTATATCTGCTGGTGCAAATTATGTATGCGTTGATGGTCAATGCGTCCCCCCCCCCAATCCCCCAAGTTCCAGAATTGCCCAACTCTTTAGTGATAGCGTTTGTCGCCGCCGCGGGAGGGATGATCTGGCAACTGCGGCAAAGAGTTGCATTACGGGCGCCAGGCATCAGATTTTAGCATAAGACCGTTCAGAAAAAATAAAAGTGATCCCTGCCGCTTCTTGCGGCGTCATCTCCGCGTCGTGCGGAGAACAACCCGAAGAGATTAACCTATTCTTTATCACCTCGGATTATTATGGTCTTATGATGACCGATGACCGTACGCGCCTTACCCTTTCCGCCGGATTTACGCTCATCGAACTTTCCATCGTTCTCGTCATCATCGGCCTGATTGTCGGCGGCATACTGGTAGGACAGGATATGATTGCCGCCGCGCGCATCCGCGGCACCATCAGCCAGGTTGATAAATTCAATGCGGCGGTCAATACCTTTCGCTCAAAATACGGTTATCTGCCCGGCGATATTATTCCCACTGCTGCCTCTGCCTTCGGCTTTCTCACCCGTGCCGGGAGTGCCGGGCATGGCGATGGCAATGGGTTGATCCAATCCGAAGCTCTCAATAACAATGGTTTGGTATGGGAAGGACCTAGTGGAGAAATCCTCTTATTCTGGGCTGATTTAAGCGCCGCTAATCTGATAGAAGGCAATTACAAAGGACAGGATTGTGGCGGCTCAGGCACTTGCAATAGTGCTGGGATTGGAAATACTGGTAATTTCCTGACATACTATTCCGTAGGTGACATACTGCCGCCAGCTAAAATAGGCCGCGCTAATTATTTCCACGTCTATTCTGAGTATGGGATCAATTATTATGAATTATTAGGCGGCAGCAATATGAACATCCAAACCGACGGCAATTTTTATAACAATGCCAGTGGTAGCTATTATGGTTCCAATTTTCGAGCCATGACGCCTCTGGAAGCATTCAGCATTGATAGCAAAATAGATAATGGTTATCCCACCACCGGCACTGTCATATCCAGACAAGGCACCTTCTATTATGGTCATGGCACTGACGATGAAAATTACCCGGGGCCGGCTGGTGCCGCTGCCGCAGCCAATTGCGGCAATACCGATACTACGCCCACCAGCTATAACACAGGCGCGGCCTACGCCAATCTCGTCGTTTGCGCGATTCATATAAAGACGAGCTTCTGACGCTAATAGACTTCCTCCGAAACTCTACTGCATCAGTCCTTTTTCCTTGAAATACCTCAGTGCGCCGGAATGGAACGGCACGATATCGCTGCCCTGCGCCATGTGGCGGGCGTCGAGGGTAGCAAAGACGGGATGGAGGGTTTTGAAATTATCGAGATTGTCGAACACGGCCTTTACGATCTCATAAGCGGTAGTGTCATCCAGCTCGCTAGAAGCCACCAGCATGGCGCGTACGCCGAACGTATGCACATCCTTGGGATTGCCGACATACATGCCGCCGGGGATGACGGCGTGGGCATAGAAGGGATGCTCGCCGATCATCTTGTCAATGACCGGCCCGGATACGTCGATCAGCCGGGTTTGGCATAGGCTGGTCGCCTGCTGGATAGCGCCGTTAGGGTGACCGCCGGCATAGACCATGGCGTCGATCTTGCCGGAGCATAGCGCTTGCGCCTGGTCGTTGGACTTTAGATCGGTGACGCTGGTGAAGGCCTTATGGCTCCAGCCCTTGCGCTGCACCAGCTCTTCCATGGTAGCGCGCATGCCGGAACCCGGAGCGCCTACATAGACGCGCTTGCCCTTGAGATCATCGAACGTATTGATCTTGGAATCCTTGCGCGCCAGTACGGTGAACGGCTCGGAATGCAATGAGAACAGCACGCGCAGTTTTTTATTGGCGCCGAGATCGGAGAATACTTCTGTGCCATTATAAGCGTAATAGAGCAGGTCGGACTGGACGACGCCCAGTTCCAATTCGTCCTTATGGATGGCTTCCAAATTATTGATCGAGCCGCCGGTGGATTCGACGGTGCAACGTATGCCATGCTCCTTGCGGCCGCGATTGACCAGGCGGCAGATTGCTCCCCCGGCGGGGTAATAGACGCCAGTCACTCCGGCGGTGCCGATAGTGATGATTTTTTCGGCCGCTTCGGCGGTAGGAATGACGTGAGGCGCAGAAAAAACGATAATGGCTAAACATAGCGAGAGTTTCTTTATGATGCGCTGCATAGCCCGTCCTGCAATTTCTTGGTTTTGGTTATAATTGAAAAAGCACTGTAACAAAAACCTTATGAAAGTACAATAAGGGATTGCTTTATGCTGCCATTTCCCGAGTTTTTCTTGGAAAATATAATAGAAGGGAATCGTTTTGGCGCTGAATTCCTCTGTACAGATTGCCGTCATCATACCCGGATTTGCTGACAAATCTTTTTTTCTTCTAATTCTTAAGTAAAGCGAGATACGCCGCTTTTGCTATGGCAAACGATTGACTTACTTAAAAAAATCTGGCGACAAAAAAAATAAACTTTCCCCCTTCCGCGTTTGCAATTGTGCGCGCATACTTGCTTGCAGTCATGCATGACAAGTAAGACCGGCAAGCGGTAGCGCAGGTTTCCGCTTCCGGCAGGAGTAATGAAATACAGGCGCAGTTCGCCTTCGCTAAACGTTACGATGTGACAGGACTTGTCGCGCCGTAGCCGCAGGCGAAGACGGATGGCTTAGGGTTCGGCGACTTGCCAGTGGCAAGGTATAGCGTCAGCTATGCACTCACCTCACGTGCCCTTCCTCACTTTTGCAGAATGCGCAACCGCGCTGTGAAAGCTTCAAACCTGCATGGGCGCGCCCAGCTTTTTTTACTGTGCTTAAGGAAAAAAGGAAAAAAAGAATAAAGAAACAGAGAGATAAAACAATATACTCCTCCCTAATCCCCCGCCTCTATGTGGAGGAAGGTTAGGAAGGAGGCTATTATTACAACTGCTATACCTGCGCCACTTTGGTCTTGGCGCGGCGCTTATCGACATACATCGACATATCGGCTGAAGCCAGCGCCGACTCGGCGTCGTCGCCGCTATGGACGCAGTAATGACCGCAAGCGGCCGTAACATAGAGGTGCTTTCCGTTGAAAACGAACGGCGTTTTCTGCAATTTTTCAGCGATTTTCGCGCCGCGTTTCTTGGCGGCGTCTTCATTGGCATAATACATGATAACGGCAAATTCGTCGCCGCCGATGCGCGCCAGAAAGTCGGATTCGCGCATGGTAGTGGTCAATAATTGCGAAATATGGCGGATGGCCAAGTCGCCGGCGGCATGGCCATATTGGTCGTTGATCTGCTTGAACTCATTGATATCGAAATACAAAATTGTAGAAGGATGGCCATAGCGCTCATGCATGGTAATGGCCCAGGACAAACGGCGCATGAAGGCGCGGCGATTGGGTATAGGGGCCAGACAATCGACATCGACCAGCCGCTCGATTTCCGCCAGGCTTTCCTTAGTGCGCGACAATTCGCGATTAACGTCATCGAGCTTTTCGAAAAGGGCCGACACGGCAAGGTTCACCGACGGAGTCATTTCACTTTCGGGAATGCCGAGCATGAGCAGACGCTCAGATATTCGCTGTTGTTTCGAGGTGATTTCCGATTGCGGCAATGCGTCCACAGACCCTGTTGTTTTCATATCGTTTCCAAGCGGCTGCGCAAAGCGCACCAACCATTCGATGGTGTTATTATACGACATTCTCTATACCACAAATGACATGAGATAAAAGCGGAATAAATGCTAAAAATTTATTTACTTTATGAAGTAAATTAGTTAATTTATAGTTAATAAAAATGCTCTTTTTATTAATAATAGGGTAGTTTTTGACTTTTCGCCTGATTGCTGTAGATTCCTGCCCTTCTTCATGGCTTAGTGAGATTGATTAAGATGAGCAAAACCGCCGCCGTTGCTATCATCATGGGCAGCCAGTCTGACTGGGAAACCATGCGCCATGCCGCTGAAACCCTGGATGCACTTAAAGTCGGCTACGACAAGCGGGTTGTCTCTGCGCACCGCACGCCCAAGCGCCTCTACGATTTCGCCACATCGGCCAAAAACTTGGGAATTAAAGTGATTATCGCCGGCGCCGGCGGCGCGGCGCATCTGCCGGGCATGACAGCCTCCATGACCTCCCTGCCCGTGCTTGGCGTTCCGGTTGAGAGCAAATCGCTTAAAGGCTTGGATAGCCTGCTTTCCATCGCACAAATGCCCGGCGGCGTGCCGGTCGGCACATTAGCTATCGGTAAGCCCGGCGCTATAAATGCTGCGCTACTGGCCGCCGCCATCCTGGCGCTGGAAGATAAAAAACTGGCAAAAAGGCTTGAGGATTGGCGGGCCAGGCAGACGGCAAGCGTGGCAGAAAAACCGTGAGGGTTATACCCCCGCCATGGCAAGAAATCCCGCCGCATTCACAATCGGGATATGCCGGAACGGATGTAGCGACAATAGGTCTTTATCGCCGGAGATGACACAATTTGCCACGCCGTTGACCGCCAATTCCAGTACCCTGTCGTCACTTTCGTCCCTGGACGCGTGCACGCGCTGGATGATCGCCACCATCTCACAATTCTTATGTAACTTATGCAGAAATAGTCTGCGCTCATCACCGGAAATATACCTATCGAACTTGCGGCGGGCCAGCGCCATGTCCAACTCCAGTAACATTATCTCACTCATCAGGAGCGTATGCGAACGAAATGCTTTACGTACCGCCTCCGCCGGTTTGGAATCCGGCAATAGCAAATGGCTGATGAAAATATTGGTGTCGATGACAATGCGCATTAATCGTCGCTATTTAGCAACGCCGCCAATTTTTCTTCGGTCATGCCTTGGGCCTGCGCGCGGCGGCCAATGGCATCGCAAAATGCCAAGAATTCCTCGATATTATCCTGGGTAATGCGGGCGAAATCCTCCGGCGATAGGATAACGGCCACATCCCGCCCCTGCTTTTGTACCATCACCGGCTGGCGTTGCGCCATGTCGATAGCCTTGGACAAGTTGTTTCTGGCGTCAGTTGAAGATACATATTGCATAAATGCCTCGTTTTTTTTACATTATAGCCTATTTGTACAATTTGAACAATATGAATCGTAAGGATACAACATGCTTCCTCCCGGCTCCACCATCGGCATTTTAGGCGCGGGGCAGCTTGGCCGTATGCTGGCCATGGCCGCCGCCGAGATGGGCTACCATGTCCATATCTATTGCCCGGAAAAAGACTGCCCGGCCAGCGAAGTGGCTGCTTTTACCACCACTGCTCCTTACGAAGACCTGGATGCGCTGAAACGTTTTGCCCAGAGCGTCGATGTCGTCACTTATGAGTTCGAAAATATTCCCGCCGCGCCGGTGATTGAGCTGGCCAAATGGGTAAGCGTACGCCCCGATCCGGCGATTTTAAGCGTCTCGCAACATCGCATCTTGGAAAAGCAGACGCTTAACCGGCTTGGCATCGCCACTGCGCCATTCCGCCCTGTGAATACATTGCAGGAACTGAAAGAAGCAACCCAAACCATCGGTCTGCCCGCCGTGCTCAAGACCGCCCGCATGGGCTATGACGGTAAGGGACAATGGAAAGTCATGAGTCATGAGTCATGGGTCATGGGACAGCTAGCTGCGGAATGTGGTCTCCTTACCCATGACCAGAAACCCATGACCCATGACATACCTTTCATCCTCGAATCCTTCATCCCCTTCCGCATGGAAATATCGGTCATCGTCGCCCGCGACACGCAAGGCCATATGGCCTGCTACTGCCCGGTGCAGAATATCCATAAAAACCATATTCTCTCCGAAACCATCGCGCCTGCGCCCATCCCCCCTGCCCTGGCCGAAAAAGCCGAAACCATCGCCCGCGCCATTGCACAAGGACTGGAGTTGGTGGGGCTGATGGCGGTTGAAATGTTCGTAACCGACACGGATGACTTACTGGTCAATGAACTCGCCCCCCGCCCGCATAACTCCGGGCATTGGACGATCGACGCCTGCGTCACCAGCCAGTTCACCCAAACCATCCGTGCCATTTGTGGTCTGCCGCTGGGATCGCCGCAACGTTTGTGCAATGCAACAATGCTCAATCTGATCGGCGACGATATCAATGATTGGCAAACATACGCCGCCATGCCAGGGGCAAAATTACATCTGTACGGAAAGAAAGAAACAAGACCAGGAAGAAAAATGGG
>Ga0207097_1007_pt1 | contig 14059 bp, 12 predicted proteins | sample Alteio_BWMinHeat_87_FD_153541 | JGI IMG/M metagenome (GOLD analysis project Ga0207097, IMG submission 153541) | Enriched cells from forest soil in Barre Woods Harvard Forest LTER site, Petersham, Massachusetts, United States -... | ecosystem: Environmental > Terrestrial > Soil > Temperate forest >...
ATGGCTATAGAGTAAGCATAAAAAAGCTTTCTAAAGAAAGAGAGCTCTTGCAAAGGCTTTTCAGGAATTAGGCTATTTTTTTGTATTTTTAAGCGTGTGATTGTAAAGAGCTCTTTAGGAGGCGGAGGGCATTTAGCAAGAGTCAGCAGAGGGTTTTCTTCTTTTGCTTTAGCTAAAGTCAAAAGAAGGGAGGCTGCCTCTAAAAGCGCTACTTTAAGCTCTTCATCCGCGCTATTATCGGGGATAGGGGCTAAAAGAGGCCCAAGGTCTTTAAAATTAAGCTTTCCTTCTAAAATAGCTTCCCAGTAACTCCAAAACTTCTTAAGTAAGTCCTTTGATAAAGAAGGAATTCCTATTTTAGCACCTGGCGGTTCCATAAGAAGGATTAAATGCGTTAAAAATTCTGGGGCTAGTTCTTCAACCTTAAGAGCCGGAGTGAAAATAGAAAGGGTGTTTGAAGTGCTAGGGGTTTCTGCTAATGTTACATGTTCTTTTTGAAGAATCGCATACTCTTCATGCTCATCTTCTTTTAAAAGTAGGCCCGCTTTATTTAAATGCTCAAAGGTTATAGGGTTTTGAATATCTTGTTTGTATTGCTCGTATAAAGAGAGCATTTTAGCTGTTTCTTTTTCATAATTTGGAGTTTCAAAAGGATTAAATCGAACGCCTTGGAATTGCTCTTTTTGAATTTTATCCATAAGGAGTTTTGCTTTTAAAAGAAAAGCAAGCGTTCTAGAAGTTCTAGGTTTTTCTTCTAAAAACCACTGAAGAATGGTGCGAAAGAGGTCCTTTTCTTGAGGCTTATAATCTCCTTTTTTCTCTATAGCTTCTAGAAAGCGAAGAGCCTCTCCAAGATTTCCTTCAACATAGTAGACATAAGATAGATAAAGAAGAGAGGCGTAAGAACCCTCTATTTCCCCTTTTTGATTAACTCTCAGCTTTAAAGAGGGGAAATTCATTAGGAAATTAGGCGTTTTGTTAAATGTAACTTTGTCTTTTTTTACCATTTTATAAGGCAAAAAAAGAAACTCTTTAACGCCTTTGCTTTTACTTGTAAAGGGAAGCATAAATTCCTCATAGTGAGGAATTTGATTTAAAAGAGGCCCTGTATTTTCTACCCAAAGCTCTCCTAAAGAAGAAACCCAATCTCCCTCTTCATTTTTATAAAGATTTAAAGGAGGGTGGAAAAGGCGTATTTCATCAATCTGTTTTGTTTTTTTATTTTCAAGAAAGACAATTTCACTCTCTCTTACACATCTAAAGAAAGCTAGAAGGGGATTCTTCGTATTTAAGATAACTTTTTTCCCCTCAAAGCTTTCCATGCGCGTTATCTTTTCCGCTCCTTTATCAAGGCTTAAGACAAAAGAGTTTTTAAAGAGCTCGCTTTGCGTTTCAAAAGCATTGAGCCTCTGTGGAAAGTAATATGCTTTTGAAGCATCCCTTACACTTTGCCAAATCCCAAAATGGGTAAATCCTTTAGGGGTGCTTTTATCACTTTCTGTGATCTTTTTATGGATGAATGTCTCTCCATTTAAAAGGAGTGTGATTTCAAGTCTTTGCGATTGGGTAAAAAACGTTGCATGACAAGAGGTGTCTCCTACACTCCAGGTATAACACTCTTTACACTCTTCGCCTGAAAAAATCTTTTCTCCAAAATACTTTGCATTTCCAAAAAGACATTTATAAAGAGGATTCCGACGTATTTCTTGAGGGATCATCGCTTTTAAAGGGGCTCTTTTTTCGGAGAAACTTTGGTTTCCGAGTGTCTCTAAAATATTTTGCTCTATATGGGGAATTAAGGTTTCTTGTAAGAAAGGAAGCGTAATATTAGTTCCTCCAAATACAGCATGCTTGTACGCCTTAAAAAATAGCGCCGGATCTTCTAAGGCAAGGTTTTGGTGTGCATCTAAATAAAACATGCATAAAGAAGGCTCTGGATTACTTTTTTCTATAGCCTTCTTTAAATGCTCTTTTCCCAAAAGTCCTTCAAACTCGGTAAAATAGTCAGGGATTTCTATTGCTAAGGCGGCATGAGAAACATGCTTCTTAATTTTATCGGAAATAAATAAAAGAAAGGCCGCACTAAGGAGTTTTTTTTCTTTTAAAGCTATAGAAATAAGCCTTTTAAGTTCTACGCCCATTTGGCTTACAAAATCTGAATTTTGAGTAACAAACGAAGATAAATACTGTTTCAAGAAAAGCACTTGGGCAATTCTTCTTTGTGTATGAGAATCTTCTAATAGATGGGGGTCAGATAAAATCTTTTGAAAGACTTGCAATACGCTTTCAGTGTCGTTATTACGAAGGGCTAAAAGATCAAATTCATGTGCTGTGTCTGTATCTAAAGAGGGGTAATCTCTTGCTTGGCAATAAGCTGAAGTAGGTGTTCTTTTATGATGCAAAAAAGAACTTCCGATATCAAGAGGAAGATTTCCAAAAGCTTGCAGGTGAAGGTCTTCGTGTTCTCTTACAAAACTCCTGCTGTTTGGCTCATAACAAATTTCCCCATTCTCTTTTAAAGAAGGATCGATAAGCGTGATATCTTTAAGGAATTTCCCTTCTATTCTAAAATCAATTCTTTTTAATTTTGCTACATGTTCTTGAGTCTTTTTTGCAATAGCATCGGCTGATACCGTGTCTCCATCAAAATCATACCCATTTAAATCAATTGCCTCCTTGAAGGCTGAAAATCCATGCTTCAAAGCGGAGACTTTACTTGTCAAAAGAATAAAACAATAAGGATCGAGTATAATTGTAGATGTAATAGAGTGCCTACGAAGATCGATATAGAAAGGGGAGAGTAAGCCTTTGTTATCCGCCCTTTTTATTGTATTATCTACATCAGGAAGGAAAGGCGCTTCATAAGGTTTCCCCTCAAATCCTTCATGTAAATGAAGAAGGTGTTTGTATAAAACTGGCCAGAAAGAGTGCTGAGGGTCAGTTGTAATAAAGCCTGTAGGTAGATCATTTTTGCGGTTTTCTTTCTTGAAAAAGCTTTCTAGCTTAAGAACTTTTTCTTCTTTTTGAGGGGTTAAAGAATGGGGTAAATAAAGATTTTCAAAATTTCCCAGATACCGATTAGCTGTATATCCTTCAAGAGCTAGAGTTTGGCATTCTTCTTTGGTTAAACCTGATTTTTTAGCTTCTTCTCCAAGTGTTTTATAATCTGTTGCAATGCTTCTAAAATGAGGGATTTTTGAGTGAAGACGCTTTAGTTTTTCTTGTAATAGCAAAAGAAGAAAGGCATTTGTATTTAAAACGCTTAAGACTTCATTTATTTTAGGACGGGTATGTTGTAAAAGGAGCCTTGCTTCCATTAAATAGTGGGTTATTGTTTCAATAAGAAGACTTGCTTTTTCCATTTGCGCGTCATTAAAAAGAGTGAAATCTACATCAAGAGCAAAAGGTAAAACATCTAATGTATAAGAAGAGACTTTGGCTGCATTTAAATACTGCTTTTCATTAAGAAGGTTATTGGAATAGATGCAAAGCTCTTCTAGGGCCTCAAGAAGCAAGTCAAGGGATTCAGCTGATAGAGGAGCTAATCCGATGCTTTTTAAGCGATTAAACGCTTCCACCTGATGTATTTGAAGAAGAGGGGGTTCTTCTTTAGAAAGTCCACTTTTCGCATTTTCAAGCTGAATAGAAATACTTTCAGTTTTAATCGTCTTTTCGAAGGTCTTTTTTCTTAAAGCTTCTTTTTGCTCTATGTTTTTAAGCTCTCTATGCGCTACACGGCTCTCTATTTTTCTTTTAAGCTTATCTACAATAGAAGTAGCCGCCTCTTTTCCATAAGTCGCTTCAATCTTTCTTTCTAGCTTTTCTAGTTTTTTAAAAAGAGCGGAGGAAAATTCAGCTAGGTTATCTTTGCTTAAAAGGCCCTCTACTTTTGTAAGCGCGTTTAACATATGGTTTGCCATATGAAGTAGAAAAACGGGCTTTTCCTTTAAAGGGAATGAGGTGTCCTGAAGCCAATTAAAAAGAAGGGATAGAGGATCTTCTTGAGTCTTTACTTTGCGCGTGCATTCTGTGTGAATTTTCCCCTCATGCATTAAAACAAGGCTTCTTAAAAAGTCTTTCTGAAGGGGAGCTTCTTGTGGGAAAAACTCTTTGAATAGCTCTTTCGGAACAGTATTTAAAACATCTCTTCTTCTTATATATTTAGAATCAAGAGTAAAGGTCTCTTTATTAGGAATAGAATGTTTAGATAAAGCTTTTAAAAAGGGCTCAAAATTCTTTTCTTCAAGACTATATTCGATATAAGCATCCTTTTTATGGACAAGAGAAAGGTCATCAGGAGTTAAGCTGTAGCTTCGGATAATATATTGATCTTTTTCTTTATAAATACTTAGTAAAGCCGGATAAAACCTTGTTCCTACATAATATCCTGAGGCAAGAAGTTCGGGGTAGTCTTTTGTTGTTCCTTTAAACTCTTCTATAAAAGGGGCGTAGTCCAAAGAAGGGGTTAAAAAAGCTTTACTGCGCTCAATAGCTCCTTCAATAATAGCTGCGCCCTCTCCTCGCATTTCTTTAATGAGCGTGTTTGTTGTTTCTAAAAGGCCAAAAAAAGCTTCGGGGGAGTGTAAGCTGTAGTCTAGTAAAGATTTTAAGTGCTCCCCGGAAGTTTCTTTTTCTTTATGAATTTCTAAAAACACATAAATGGCAAGACCCAGTTGAAAGAAAACAATAAACAGATTTAACCAGCTGGATTGTTTAATAAGCTCTTTATATCTGGAACAAAACGAAATGGGTTTAATTTCTTCTTTAAGATGCACTCTTTTTACAGAAATAGAAGGGGAGGCAAATGCGAGAATTTCGGTTAAAACGCCATCAACACACACAACAGCTGTTCCCTTTTCTGCATCAAAGCTATTTATGCAAATGGTTGTGGCACCGTAAAAATGGGAGATGATTTCTTCTATTTTTTCGGGAGAAAGGGGGATTAACGTTTGCACACAGACGTTTTTACAATACTTCTCTCTCCCTTCCTCTCTAATAAGAGAAAAGAATGAAAATTCCTTTATGTTAAGATTAACCGACATAAATACCCATTTTTCCAGGTATTTTAGAGCCTAAAGTGCTTAAAAATCAATTAAATACATTTATTTATAATTAAATGCTTTTATATTATTAAATAATGTAGTAAAATATATAAATAAAACAATAAAAATAGCGATTGGATTATGACAAACAATGTAAAAAACAGTATTTATTCAGACTTTGCCTCTCTCTTATTAGAGCCGGCAACGCTTCAGGCTATTAGAGAATCTGAAGTCAAATATGGAGTTATCATTTTAGGTTCTATTCCTAACACGCTAAATGATAGCTTGTTAGGTAAAGCGGTAGAGGCGCCTTCAGTTTTAGATAAGATAATTAAAAAAATTACTACTATTTTTGTTTTCATGCTGTACCTCCTCTACAATCCATGCAAAAATTATTTTAAAGTTAAAGACGGGGAAATGGTCAAATTCACCCTTTCTGACTCTATAGAGTACACCGTTTCTGAAATTTCAAGGGCAAATGATATCCGCGAGATGAAGGTCTATTTAAATAACAAAATACATGCCCCCGCTTCCCTAGATAGCTTAAAAAAGGATTTTGCCTTATTTAAACGTATATCTGTTATTTTTTCCCTGCCCGAGCAAAAGATCTTAAAATCGAAATTCAAGGAATTAAAACTTAATTACGTCCTCGCTTCCCACTCGGAATTTTTAATTCAATTTGCAAAGGATTTTGCAGCTAATTTTATAAAACAAGAAGTGCTAACTCTAAGGGGAGACTTCATCCTAGATCTTATGAGAGATCCTACAAAAATTGATCTCCTTTTTAAAAATACCGATTTCCGTAAAGAATTTGTCACAAGATTTATGCAGCATTTAGAGAAAACGTTAACCTCAAATCCTTTAGCCTTATCCATTTTCTTAGAAATTGGAGAAGCTTTCAAAGGGGAGTTGACATATAGTGAAAAAGTAAAATTTAAACTAGCTGAAAATGTTCTTCCTAAGCGCTTTGTTTTATCTGCTTTTGAAAAGCTCTTAAATGCCGGGATTGATGAAGGGGATAAAGTTTTTAACAATTTGGCCGCCACTTCTTTTGATACAGTAATTAATGAAGGATTTAATCTTTTAAAAACAGAAATTAGAAGTAACGAAAAGACGAAAAACTTATTTAACGCAGGTATTGAAATCCTTCTTGATCAGGGCTTTGCTTTCCTTAAGGCTAAACTTTCTAATGATTTTTTAAATGCTTCTCTTAAAACTTCAGTGCAGCAGGGGTTTTCAAAGCTTAGTTTACCCACTCAAAACTCTGCAGATGTTCCTCCCGATTAAATCTTAGTTTCAATTAAAGATTGGATATTTCTTCTTTATTATCAGCATGTTATAATTATTTAAAAATAATGATGTTGGCAATGTTATGTCTAGTAGTACACTTCCTATTTCCTTTAAGCAGCCGAACTTAGACAGTTTAACAGCGCAGTTAACTTTGCAAAAACCGGAAAAATACCATGTCATTTCTTCTCACGCCGGTATTTTAACGAAGATAAAAAATGTCTTTTTAAATATGGCGATTTTTTTTCTTAATTCTTGGAAAGCTTATAAGGCCAAAGAGATTTGCGCCCATATCGAAAAAGAGATAGCCTTAGTAAATCCCACTCTTATTCAATTGAGGCTTCATCCAAAACCAAATTTTGCTCCTTTAAGAACTCTATTAGATGAATGGAAGCAATGGGATCCAGAAAGTGAGATTCTAAATATTCAAGAATCTATAAATAAAATTTCCGCCAAATTTTTTACTCCCGTTATTCAAAACCCTCCATCCAAGTTTTCCTTTCCAGGCTTTATAAGGAAAAGAGTAGTCCCTAATTCCAATAGAGTAGAGATTAATCCTATTCAAAAGCAAATCTCTGATAAATTTGTAGAAGCTTTTAAAGATGAATATATTGCTAGTTTTTTTGCGAGGAAATTTTTCCCAGTAGAAGGATTGGAATCATTAAGCAAAGGTCCTAAAGAGGGAACATATATTATTCACCTTAAAGCAATGAACTCTAATTACACCATTCCTATAGGCACCGTAATTGATGGAACGCCTTTACCCCAAGAAATAAGGGGCATTGTAGGGAAGGTAGGATCTGTTGATAAAACGGCGAGCAGAAAAATTGAAGGGGCGTATTTCGTTTTAAACCGGGAAATCCATCTTGAAATTGAAAACGGTGTCATCTACTTTTTAACCGAACGCTTTGAAAGAAGAACTGTAGAGGATCATGGAAAAGCGCATGAAATGCCTTTAATGATGTACATTAGTGGTAAATCTATTATTGCTGAAAAATCTCAAGCTAAAACCATTTTTAGTGAGGGGCATTATGCAAGTATTGCACCCGTATGCATGAGCTATGACCTGGCCCAGCAAAAAGTCCACATGACCTATATTACAGATTTCGATCCAAAAAGCAAAAGTACGTTCCTAAAACTCATTTCCCCTTTTAAAAATGCTACCTCTGAATTTAGAAAAGAGGTGAATACCCCCATTCCACACCTACAGAGAAAAGAGATCTTCGCAAGAACCTTCGAAAACCTCACTTATTAGACTTCTTTCGAAACTCGCTTTGGTTGAAAAAATTAGTCATTTTTGTGCAGATTTACAATCAAATTTTTCAAAGCATGTGTAAATCACATGGTTGAAAAATTTGATTGTGAAGATGCCGAAAAGGACAATTTTAGCAAACAAATGGAGTTTCGAAAGAAGTCTATTAGATAAAGAGCCGTTATTTGCCGATAAAATTTGTGTTGTTTGCAACTTCTTCTGGAAGAATATCGGAAAAATCGAGTAGCCAATCCTCAGATCGAGTAGGGTAATGGCGTTTTGGAACACGAATTATTTCACTTTCTCTATTTGGCAATAGCGAAGCTTCTTCTACCCCGTCTTCTCTTTTTCTCTTTCTAGAAATTTCATCGTAGCAGTTCCTGCAGGCATTCTGGGTTTTGTTTAAAGGGTTTTTGTACCAAATAGATGTTGTTTTGGTGGAGCTGCAGGAGAAGCAGCTTTTTCCCTCTGCTGAACCTTTTTCTGCCATAATTCTTTGGTAGCAGTTCCTGCAGGCATTCTGGGTTTTGTTTAAAGGGTTTTTGTACCAATTAGATGTTGTTTTGGTAGAGCTGCAGGAGAAGCAGCTTTTTCCCTCTGCTGAACCTTTTTCTGCCATAATTCTTTGGTAGCATGTACTGCAGGCATTCTGGGTTTTGTTTAAGGGGTTTTTGGACCATCGAGAGGTTTTGGTAGAGCTGCAAGAGAAGCAGCTTTTCCCTTCGCTTGAGCCTTTTTCTGTCATAATTCTTCTGTAGCAGTTCTTACAGGCATCTTGAGTTTTGTTTAAAGGGTTTTTGTGCCATTGAGGTGTTTTGGTAGAGTTGCAGGAGAGGCAAGTTCGAGGCGTTAAAGTTTGTATAGCATTCATTCTTGCTCTCCCGTTGAGATGTTTGGGATTTCTACTCCGTCAAGAATGTCAGAAACATCAAGCATCTGATCTTGCGATCGAATGGGATAATGGCGTTTTGGAGCACGAATTTCTTTACCTTCTATATTTGGCAATAGTGAGGCTTCTTCCACAACGTCTTCTTTTTTTCTCTTTCTAGAAAATTTATCATAGCATTTCTTGCAGGCATCCTGGGTTTTATTTAAAGGGTTTTTGAGCCATTGGATTGTTTTGGTAGAGTTGCAGGAGAAGCAGCTTTTTCCTTCTGCTGAACCTTTTTCTGCGATAATTTTTCGGTAGCATGTACTGCAGGCATCTTGGGTTTTATTTAAAGGGTTTTTGTGCCATTCAGCTGTTTTGGTAGAGCTGCAGGAGAAGCAGCTTTTCCCTTCGCTTGAGCCTTTTTCTGTCATAATTCTTCTGTAGCAATTATTGCAGGCATCTTGGGTTTTATTTAAAGGATTTTTGTGCCATCGAGAGGTTTGGGTAGAGTTGCAGGAGAGGCAAGTTCGAGGCGTTAAAGTTTGTATAGCGTTCATTCTTGCGCTCTAGTTGAGGTGTTTGGGATCTCTATTGGGTCAAGAATGCCAGAAACATCAAGCACCTGATCTTGCGATCGAATGGGATAATGGCGTTTTGGAGCAGGAATTACCTCACTTTCTATATTTGGCAGCAGGGAGGCTTCTTCCGAATCATCTTCTCTTTTTCTCTTTCTAGAAATTTTCTGATAGCATTTAGAGCAGGCATTTTGGGTTTTGTTTAAAGGATTTTTGTACCATTGAGGTGTTTTGGTGAAGTTGCAGGAGAAGCAGACTTTTCCTTCTGCTGATCCTTTTTCTGTCATAATTCTTCTGTAGCATTTCTTGCAGGCATCCTGGGTTTTGTTAAAAGGATTTTTGTGCCATCGAGAGGTTTTGGTAGAGTTGCAGGAGAAGCAGCCTTTTCCTTCTGCTGAGCCTTTTTCTCTCATAATTCTTTGGTAGCATTTCTTGCAGGCAATCTGGGTTTTGTTTAAAGGGTTTTTGAGCCATTGAAGTGTTTTGGTAGAGCTGCAGGAGAAGCAGCTTTTTCCTTTTTCTGCCGCATCTTTCTCTGTCACAATTCTTCTGTAGCAATTATTGCAGGCATCTTGGTTTTTGTTTGAAGGGTTTTTGTACCATCGAGAGGTTTTGGTAGAGCTGCAGGAGAGGCAAGTTCGAGGTGTTAAAGTTTGTATAGCATTCATTCTTGCGCTCTCGTTGAGGTGTTTGGGATCTCTATTGGGTCAAGAATGCCAGAAACATCAAGCACCTGATCTTGCGATCGAATGGGATAATGGCGTTTTGGAGCACGAATTACTTCACTTTCTCTATTTGGCAATAGCGAAGCTTCTTTGAGCCCGTCTTCTTTTTTTCTTTTTCTAGAAATTTTTTGATAGCATTTCGTGCAGGCATCTTGGGTTTTGTTTAAAGGGTTTTTGAGCCATTGGGGTGTTTTGGTAGAGTTGCAGGAGAAGCAGCTTTTTCCTTCTGCTGAACCTTTTTCTGCGATAATTCTTTGGTAGCAATTATGGCAGGCATCTTGGGTTTTGTTTAAAGGGTTTTTGAGCCATTGGGTTGTTTTGGTAGAGTTGCAGGAGAAGCAGTTTTTCCCTTCTGCTGAACCTTTTTCTGCGATAATTTTTTGGTAGCAATTATGGCAGGCATCTTGGGTTTTATTTAAAGGATTTTTGTACCATTGAGGTGTTTTACTAGAGTTGCAGGAGAAGCAGCTTTTTCCTTCGCTTGAGCCTTTTTCTGTCATAATTCTTCTGTAGCAATTATTGCAGGCATCTTGGGTTTTATTTAAAGGGTTTTTGTACCATCGAGAGGTTTTGGTAGAGTTGCAAGAGAAGCAAGTTTTTCCTTCTGCTGAACCCTTTTCTGCCATAATTCTTTGATAGCATTTATAGCAGGCATCTTGGTTTTTGTTTGAAGGATTTTTGTGCCATCGAAAGGTTTGGGTAGAGCTGCAGGAGAGGCAAGTTCGAGGTGTTAAAGTTTGTATAGCATTCATTCTTGCGCTCCCGTTGAGGTGTTTGGAGTCTCTATTGGGTCAAGAATGCCAGAAACATCAAGCACCTGATCTTGCGATCGAATGGGATAATGGCGTTTTGGAACAGGAATTACCTCACTTTCTCTATTTGGCAACAGCGAAGCTTCTTCTAACCCCTCTTCTCTTTTTCTCTTTCTAGAAATTTTTTGATAGCATTTCTTGCAGGCATCTTGGGTTTTGTTTAAAGGGTTTTTGTACCATCGAGAGGTTTTGGTAGAGCTGCAGGAGAGGCAAGTTCGAGGCATTAAACTTTGTATAGCATTCATTCTTGCGCTCCCGTTGAGGTGTTTGGAGTCTCTATTGGGTCAAGAATGCCAGAAACATCAAGCACCTGATCTTGCGATCGAATCGGATAATGGCGTTTTGGAGCACGAATTACTTCACTTTCTCTATTTGGCAATAGAGAAGCTTCTTTGAGCCCGTCTTCTCTTTTTCTTTTTCTAGAAATTTTTTGATAGCATTTCTTGCAGGCATCTTGGGTTTTGTTTAAAGGGTTTTTGCACCATTGAGATGTTTTGGTAGAGTTGCAGGAGAAGCAAGTTTTTTCTTTTGCTTGGCCTTTAATTTCCAGAAAGCATTGCCTACAAGCATCTTGTGTTTTATTTAATGGATTTTTATGCCACCTTGTTGTTGAAGACGACTCGCAAGAGAAGCAAATTGGAGTCCTGAAAGTATGTACAGCATTCATTCTTGCACTCCGGTTGAGGTGTTTGGGATCGGGTCAAGAATGCCAGAAACATCAAGCACCTGATCTTGCGATCGAATGGGATAATGGCGTTTTGGAACAGGAATTACTTCACTTTCTCTATTTGGCAACAGCGAAGCTTCTTCTAACCCGTCTTCTCTTTTTCTCTTTCTAGAAATTTTAGTATAGCATTTCCTGCAGGCATCTTGGGTTTTGTTTGAGGGATTTTTGCGCCATTGAGATGTTTTAGTAGAGTTGCAAGAGAAACAGCTTTTTCCTCCGCTTGAGGCTTTTTCTGTCATAATTCTTCTGTAGCAATTATTGCAGGCATCTTGGATTTTATTTAAAGGGTTTTTGTACCATCGAGAGGTTTTGGTAGAGTTGCAAGAGAAGCAAGTTTTGCCTTCTGCTGACCCTTTTTCTGAGAGAATTCTTTGGTAGCATCTCCTGCAGGCATCTTGGGTTTTGTTTAAAGGTTTTTTGTACCATCGAGAGGTTGTAGTAGAGTTGCAGGAGAAGCAGCTTTTTCCTTCTGCTGAACCCTTTTCTGCCATAATTCTTCTGTAGCATCTCCTGCAGGCATCCTGGGTTTTGTTTAAAGGATTTTTGTACCATTGAGGGGTTTTGGTAGAGTTGCAGGAGAGGCAAGTTCGAGGCGTTAAAGTTTGTATAGCATTCATTCTTGCGCTCCCGTTGAGATATTTGGGAACTCTATTGGGTCAAGAATGCCAGAAACATCAAGCACCTGATCTTGTGATCGAATGGGATAATGACGTTTTGGAGCAGGAATTACCTCACTTTCTCTATTTGGCAACAGCGAAGCTTCTTCTAACCCGTCTTCTCTTTTTCTCTTTCTAGAAATTGTTTGATAGCAATTATTGCAGGCATCTTGGGTTTTATTTAAAGGGTTTTTGTACCATCGAGAGGTTTTGGTAGAGTTGCAAGAGAAGCAAGTTTTTCCTTCTGCTGAATCTTTTTCTGCCCTAATTCTTCGGTAGCATTTCCTGCAGGCATTCTGGGTTTTATTTAAAGGATTTTTGAGCCATTGGGGTGTTTTGGTAGAGTTGCAGGAGAAGCAGCTTTTCCCTTCTGCTGAACCTTTTTCTGCGATAATTCTTTGGTAGCAATTATGGCAGGCCTCTTGGGTTTTGTTTGAAGGGTTTTTGTACCATCGAGAGGTTTTGGTAGAATTGCAAGAGAAGCAAGTTTTTCCTTCTGCTGAACCCTTTTCTGCCATAATTTTTTTGTAGCATGTATTGCAGGCATCTTGGGTTTTATTTAAAGGATTTTTGAGCCATTGAGAGCTTTTAGTAGAGTTGCAGGAGAAGCAACTTTTCCCTTCTCTTGAGCTTTTTTCTGTCATAATTCTTCTGTAGCAATTATTGTAGGCATCTTGAGTTTTATTTGAAGGATTTTTGTGCCATCGAGGGATTTTGGTAGAGTTGCAGGAGAGGCAAGTTCGAGGCGTTAAAGTTTGTATAGCATTCATTCTTGCACTCTAGTTGAGATGTTTGGGATTGGGTCAAGAATGCCAGAAATATCAAGCACCTGATCGTGCGATCGAATGGGATAATGGCGTTTTGGAGCACGAATTACTTCACTTTCTCTATTTGGCAATAGGGAGGCTTCTTCCACTCCGTCTTTTCTTTTTCTCTTTCTAGAAATTTTATCATAGCATTTCTTGCAGGCATCCTGGGTTTTATTTAAAGGGTTTTTGAGCCATTGGGTTGTTTTGGTAGAGTTGCAGGAGAAGCAGTTTTTTCCTTCTGCTGAATCTTTTTCTGCGATAATTCTTCGGTAGCATTTCCTGCAGGCATACTGGGTTTTATTTAAAGGGTTTTTGAGCCATTGGGTTGTTTTGGTAGAGTTGCAGGAGAAGCAGCTTTTTCCTTCTGCTGAACCTTTTTCTGAGATAATTCTTTGATAGCATTTCTTGCAGGCATCTTGGGTTTTGTTTAAAGGGTTTTTGAGCCATTGGGTTGTTTTGGTAGAGTTGCAGGAGAAGCAGCTTTTCCCTTCGCTTGAGCCCTTTTCTGTCATAATTCTTCGATAGCAATTATTGCAGGCATCCTGGGTTTTATTTAAAGGATTTTTGAGCCATGGAGAGCTTTTAGTAGAGTTGCAGGAGAAGCAAGTTTTTTCTTTTGCTTGGCCTTTAATTTCCAGAAAGCATTGCCTACAGGCTTCTTGTGTTTTATTTAATGGATTTTTATGCCCCCTTGTTGTTGAGGACGACTCGCAAGAGAAGCAAATTGGAGTCCTGAAAGTATGTACAGCATTCATTCTTGCACTCTGGTTGAGGTGTTTGGGATCTCTATGGGGTCAAGAATGCCAGAAACATCAAGCACCTGATCTTGTGATCGAATGGGATAATGGCGTTTTAGAGCACGAATTGCTTTACTTTCTCTATTTGGCAATAGGGAGGCTTCTTCCACTCCGTCTTTTCTTTTTCTCTTTCTAGAAATTTTATCATGGCATTGCTTGCAGGCATCTTGGGTTTTGTTTAAAGGGTTTTTGCGCCATTGAGATGTTTTAGTGGAATTGCAGGAGAAACAAGTTTTTCCCTCTGCTGAATCTTTTACTGTCATAATTCTTCTGTAGCAATTATTGCAGGCATCCTGAGTTTTATTTAAGGGATTTTTGAGCCATTGGGGTGTTCTGATAGAACTGCAGGAGAAGCAAGTTTTTCCTTCTGCTGAACCCTTTTCTGCCATAATTCTTTGATAGCATTTCTGGCAGGCATCTTGGTTTTTGTTTAAAGGGTTTTTGTACCATTGAGGTGTTTTGGTGGAATTGCAGGAGAAGCAGCTTTTTCCTTCTACTGAATGCTT
>Ga0207097_1076_pt1 | contig 13993 bp, 12 predicted proteins | sample Alteio_BWMinHeat_87_FD_153541 | JGI IMG/M metagenome (GOLD analysis project Ga0207097, IMG submission 153541) | Enriched cells from forest soil in Barre Woods Harvard Forest LTER site, Petersham, Massachusetts, United States -... | ecosystem: Environmental > Terrestrial > Soil > Temperate forest >...
GCTATATATGTACAAAGTACATTGGATTTTAAAACCTATGCAGATTTTGAAAAAATTGTAAAATCAATGATTAATATAAGAAATAAATCTAGATGGGGAAATGCAACAGCAATTGTAGCGACAACTCCTTCGCCTGTTAAAATAGATGACGCTCTTGTTGGTGAACACAGGCATGCCATTGGTCGTCAATTGCTTTGGGTAAGAGAAGCTTGGGTAGAAATGTTAATAAATAAAGCTTTTGCAGTTGATAGTTGTACTGATCATTACTTTAAAATAGGCTTTTTCCCTTTTGAATTAGGTCGCGGTATATCATTAGGTAATGCTTATGCAACCTCTCCCGGTTTATTAGGATTTTATGCAAATAACGTTATAGATCAATATGCTCCTGGATGTTTGTGGAATGGCGAAATTTTTAAAGATAAATGGTCCTATGATTTTTATATTGGAATCTTAAGGAATAAATCTGATAGTTTTGATAATGTAAATGAAAAAATTTATGCAAATATAATTGGAGATAGATTAATTCCAGAAAGAGGTTTTGGTCATTTGGATTTTGTTCTTGCATTAAGGTCCGATTTTAAGGTTAAACCTTGTTGTGATGGTACTTTAACTATTGAGCCCTACATACTTTATAACAAGGACCCTGAGCAACGAGTAGATTTTCCTGCTGATGCTCATACTGATTTGGCAACTTGGGGTTTGTATTTTGACTATGAAGGTAAAAAAGTTGAGTGGGGTGTAGAATTTGCTGGAAACTTTGGATCTCAAAAAGTTAGAGGTTTGGATAGAAATGTTATTCAATTAAGAAATGTAAATGGAAATGCAGTGTTTAATTATAGTCATGTATTAAATCATGCTGATGGAACGTCTGCACTTGTAACTCCGGACAATAGAAAAGCAGTTAATAATGCTCCTCAAGGCGTACAATATAATGGACAACCTATAAATAGTAATTTAGATAATGATCCAAATAGATTTCGTAGTGAGTATAAAAATTTCTTTAAAGGATTTATGATCGTAGGTGACATAGAATATAAAATGACAGATAACTTTACAATAGCTGCAACAGGCGCATATGCTTCAGGAGATGAAAACCCAAATAAGGATTTAGCGTTGCCCAATGACAGCCAACAAGATACTGATTATGATGGTTTTATTGGATTGCAAGAAATTTATTCAGGAACTCGAGTTGAATCTCTTTTTGTGATTGGGCCAAATAGAATTACTCGTCCATTATCTTTGCCCTCAATAAATGTACCTAGAAATAGCAGAATTGCTTCAACTATTTCTGGATTTACTAATCTTTTGTATACCGGTATAGGTACTGAATATATTACTCCTGGATGTTATGACAAAGAAATTAAATGGGAATCAAATTATCTCATGTATTGGCAGCCAGAACCTGGAGATAAATTTGATATTGCAACGGGAAAAGCTATACCAAATTCTCTTGCTAGAAAATTTTTGGGATTTGAGGTAAATACATTTATGGAAGCAAAACTTTATAAAGCGTTAAAAGCCTTTATAATTGCTGGTGTATTTGTTCCATTGGATCATTTTGAAGATATTAAAGGTAAACCTATCAGTAGAGAACAGTTAGATATATTGGATCGTGTTGATAACACAGGTTTTGTAGATCCTAACATTCTTAGACTTGGAACCTCCCCAGCCTTTGTATTTAACTGGGGATTTGAGTTTGCATTTTAATTAGGAAGAAAATGAAAAGTTTTAAACGTACTATTAATTGTGGTTTATTAAACGAAAATCACTTAGGTAATACTGTAACTCTTGTTGGATGGGTAAACAGAAGAAGAGATCATGGTGGGTTAATTTTTATAGATCTTCGTGATCGTACTGGTATAGTACAGCTTGTTTTTAATCCAGATTTTTCTAAAAATGCTTTAGAATCTGCCCATGCATTAAGATCTGAAGATGTAATATCTATAGAAGGTATTGTCGTAAAAAGATCTGAGCAAACAATGAATAAAGAGCTTTCTACAGGAGCTATAGAAGTACAAATTAAAAACTTAGAAATATTAAATAAAGTAAAGAGTCTTCCTTTTTCTTTGGAAGAAGCTGATAAAGTTGAAGAAGAACTAAGACTTAAATATCGTTATTTAGATTTACGCAGATCAGAAGTTAGAAAAAGATTCGAGCTTCGCAATAATATAATTTTTGCAATGAGAGAAATATTGCAATTTGAAGGTTTCTATGAAGTTGAAACACCTATATTAACAAAAAATACAATGGAAGGTGCGCGTGAGTTTATTGTGCCTTCTAGGGTCCATCCTGGATCTTTTTATTCCTTGCCTCAATCACCACAACTTTATAAGCAACTTTTGATGGCTGGTGGATTTGAAAAATATTATCAAGTTGCTAGATGTTTTAGAGATGAAGATTTACGTGCAGATAGACAACCTGAGTTTACGCAGCTTGATATTGAAATGTCTTTTATTACTGAGATTGATATACAAAACTTAATAGAAAAATTGTTAAGTACTGTTTTGAAAAAAATATTTAACAAAAATTTGGAACTACCTTTATTGCGTATGACCTATCAACAAGCATTTGATGAATATGGTGTAGATAAACCTGATATGAGATTTGAGTTAAAAATAAAAAATTTAAGTTCTTTGTTTGCAAACACTGAAATTAAATTTTTAAGATCAGTATTGGACCAATCAGGCAAAATTGGTTCTCTTTTAGTAAAAGATAAAATGTTTACTAGATCAGAGCTTGATTCATTAGTAGAAAAAGCAACTATGTTTGGAGCAAAGGGATTGTTGTGGATAAGATTTACACAAGATGGTAAACCGGAGTCTCCAGTCGCGAAATTTTTACCGGATGATTTTATTGAGCAAGTAAAAAAACTTATTCCAGATATTCAAGTATCTGATACATTGTTTTTAATTGCTGGTCAATATGATGAGGCTTGGCCACTATTAGGAAGATTAAGATTAGAATTAGGTAATCTTTTAGATCTTATTAATAAACAGGATCTTAAATTTTTATGGGTAACAGATTTTCCTATGTTTGAATATGATAAAGAGGATAAGCGTTGGGTAGCCAAACATCATCCATTTACAAGCCCGCAGGATGGTTGGCAAAATTTAAATCCTGCTGATATAAAAGCAAGAGCATATGATATTGTATTAAATGGCATTGAGTTAGGTGGCGGTTCTATAAGAATTTATGATAGACAGACCCAAGAAAAAATATTTAATACTTTAGGGATTAATTTAGAATTAGCTCAAGAAATGTTTGGTTTTCTACTAGAAGCTCAGGAAATGGGTTTTCCTCCACATGGTGGTATTGCTTTAGGTTTAGATAGATTTATAATGATGTTATTAAATTTAGAATCTATCAGAGACGTAATTGCATTCCCTAAGACTGCCCGTGGTTATGATCCTATGATGAAGGCGCCTAGCACTGTTAATGAAGCAAAATTAAAAGATTATGGATTGTGTTTTAGACCTAGTGTAAAATCTAAAATATAAATAAACTTTAAAAAAAAGGAAAGTAAGTGAAAATAACAAGTATTAATGCAAAAGAGATTTTAGACAGTCAAGGTTTGCCTACAATTTTATGTGAAGTTCAGCTTAAAGATGGTGCTATTTTGAAAGCATCTGTTCCATCTGATTTTTCAAAAAATAAATACGTGGCCACACAATTGCGGGATGGTGGTAAACGTTTAATGGGAATGGGTGTTACAAGGGCCATAGAAAACATTAATAAAATTATTGCACCAAAATTTGTTGGAAAAGATCCCAATGCTGTAGAAATGGATCTCGAAATGATTCAAATGGATGGGTCAACAAATAAATCTAACTTAGGTGCAAATGCAATATTGGCCGTTAGTATGGCAATTTACAGAGCTCATGCATATGTTGAACAGTTAGAGCTTTTTGATTTGCTTGCTTTAGTTTCAGATTCTGAGTCTGTATCTCTTCCTTTGCCTATGATTAATTTTATTGGTGGACAAGGAATAGAAGAAGGTCACAATCTTGCTATCAGAGAATTTTTGGCAATACCCTATGGTTCTCAAAATATAAAAAAAGCTTTAGAAAGCTCTGTTGTTTTATTTTACAAATTACAGGAAACTTTAAAAGAGAATAACAAGCCAGTAGCGATTGGATCAGAGGGTGAAATTATTTCTAACTTTAAAAAAGATACTGAGCCTTTAGATTTAATTTTAGAAACTATAAAACAAAATAAAGCTTCTAATTTAGATGCTTTTATGTTGGCAATTGATGTATCAGCAGGCAAATTCTATAATTCTAAAGAAAAAACTTATATTTTGAATGGTAAAGAACTTCAAGCAGATGGTTTAATAACATTTTATGCAAAACTTTTTGAAAACTATAATTTGTTTTCAATTGAAGATCCGTTGGCTGAGGCTGATTGGGACAATTGGCAAAGATTGACGAAAGTATTATCTGCTAACATGAATATTGTAGGTGATAATATATTTGCTACAAATCCAGAACGTATCGCTTATGGTATAGAAATTGCAGCAGCAAACACTGCTGTTATTAAGCCTAGCCAAATTGGAACTATTACTGAATCATTGCAGGCTATTCAACTATGTAAAGAAGCAGGGTGGAATACTATTGCTGCACACAGCCCTTTGGAAACAAATGATACATTTATAGTTGATCTTTCTATTGGCGCTAGTACTGAATATCTTAAATGTGGTGGCCTTTCCCGAGGAGAAAGAACTTCAAAATATAATAGATTATTAGAAATTGAAACTTTACTAAATAGCAGCAGAAGCTAATATTTTATACGGACCAGATTTCTTCTTCATGATATTCTAATTCAGGAACATATTCCTCAGCATATTCTAGAACATACTGTAAAGGGCCGTAGGAACCTGTAGAAATGTATTTTCCAGCTTCCTCTTGAATTCTGCGTTTTCGCTTTTCAATATTTTCTGATCTAGTTTTTTCTAAGAACTCAAATATACTTTTGGATTTTGTTTTAGCTATATTCATTATTGTTTTGCCATCAACAGTTATATTATCTATAAATGCTCCAGATATAATCAAAAGTTTTGTTAATAATAAATGGTTGTTATCTACGGCTAAATAAAGCGGTGTACGTTTTTTATGTTGTGCATTAACATTTGCGCCGGCTTGTATTAATACTTTAATGACATCTATTTTGATGGAGTAATGTTCATAGTATGGTTCTACCCAATCTGTAGTCATTTTCTTTTTTCCAAAAATAATTGAATATATTAATGGACTCATGTGATGATAATCATCAATACAGTTTATCTCTGCTCCTGCTGATATAGCTTTATTAACTAAAATTACGTCGCTTTTTTCAATAGAATCAAAGAGTTCTATATTCTTTTCTTTAATAGTCATACATTGAACTGAAAGTATTATTAAAGGAGATAAAAATATTATTTTATTTGTAAATGGCATAGAGTTATTCGCTAAATTTTAAGTAATAGCTTTGAGTTTAAATTATCATATTTTTAAGTTTTTAAAAGGAGTTGGGGTGAAAAAAATTCAGATTGTTGATTTTTTATAAATTGTTGTGTTAATATACTATTAATATAAGTTGTTTAATTATTTAAAAGTGGAGTTTGTTATGAAATTTAAATTATTAGTATCGCTTTTATTTTTAACATTCATTAGATCAGTCTACAGCATGGTCGAGTCTAACAATGAAATGCTTTTAAGAGGCGCAAGAACTAACAATATAAGGCTTGTTCGAGAGCTTTTGGAACCGAAAGTTGATATAAATACTCAGGATGAAAATGGCGATACGGCTTTGACTTTGGCTATACACATGGGTTATAAACCTATGGTAGAATTATTATTAGATAAAGGAGCTAATCCTAATATTAAAAACAATGTTTTTTGGGGTTATACTGCCTTATTATGGGCCGTAGATAAAGATAAACCAGATATAGTAAAATTATTGTTAGAAAAAGGTGTTAATCCTAATATTCAAGATAATTTTGATAATACAGCTTTAATGATAGCTGCAAGAAATAATCGTATACTAATAGTAAGATTATTATTAGATTCCGGAGCTTCTTTAGATTTGGTAAACAATGAGGGCAAAACCGCTTTAGATTTAGCACAAGAAAAAAAGTATGGTCCTATAATAAAGTTAATAGAAGAAAAAATAAGACAAAAAGTTTATAAAGAAATTGCTGATTCTGGGTATTTATTGCCTGAGTTAGCTAATATAGTTTCAGAATATGTTGTTTGCCCAAAAGAAAAAGATTAAGAGCTGAGTTTTTTTGTTTGTAGGAAGATTTCATTCATTTCATCTGTTTTGCAGGTAAAGATTTTGGTTGAATTTATTTGATTAACAAAAGTATCAGTATCGACACTTTTATTATTTATTTCTTTATCTAGAAAGATACCAAAAAATTCAAGTTTTTGACAAATTAAAGATCGAATTAGGGGTGAACCTTCACCAATGCCTCCGGTAAATACTAATAAGTCAATTCCAGATAAAGTTACGAAATAAGATCCTATATATTTTGCAACTGAATAAGCAAATATTTCAAGAGCGTCTAGGCAGGTTTTATTATTTTTTTGGGCCAAAGAAATAATTTTTCTCATATCAGTATAATTTGTTAAACCCGACATACCAGAGTGATTAAATAATATATTTTTTAGATTATCTAATTTTATTTTTTTAGATAAATAAATAACAGCTTCAGGATCTATATTGCCTATTCTAGTAACCATTGGTACACCTTCAAGTGGACTAAAACCCATTGAAGTATCAACGCTGATACCATTTTTTATGGCAGTTATGCTTGATCCTCCACTTAGATGACATACAATAATGTTTTCCGGTAACTTTTTATATAATTTTTCAACTTTTTTAATAACAGATGCAATTGAAATTCCGTGATATCCAAATCTGTAAATTTCATATTTTTCAGTTATTTTTTTTGGTAGAGCATATATCTGTGCTTGGGATGGGAGTGTATTGTGAAACGCGCTATCAGATATTCCGTAAAATGGGATGCTGGGTAGAAGCTTTTGCCATTTTTTTAATTCAAGGATTAAATTTTGGGTGTGTAAAGGATCAATTTTTGCGATAGATTTTAGTTTTTTTAAATAAAAATTATCTATTTTTCTATGTTGAGTAAAATATTTTCTTGGCGCGACTACACGAAATCCTAAAGCAGTTATATTATCTAAAAGTTCTAATTTTTTTAGCTCTTTTAAAAATATTTGGGCACTATTAATATATGACTTTTTATTAGAAGCTTCTTCAAAGTACATAGAGAATGGTTGACCATTAAAAAATATAGAATATTTTTTAGATGAACTTCCCAAATTGATTATTATATATTTCTTTTCCATTGCCATTCTTCAATTTCTTTTGGGTCCACACCATACCGTTTAATATATTCAGAGTGTTCTTTTAATTTATTTTCATAAATTTTTATAAATCTATTAGCTATTTCAGAGCTAATAGATTTGTTTTCAGATAATAATTCTAAAGCAGTTATAGTAAGATGGTAACGGCTCGTATGATTTCTTACTTGCATATCAAAGGGGGTAGTAGTTGAGCCATTTTCAATATATCCAAACACTTTAAATCTTTTAGTATCTCCCTGATTGAAAAGAATTGATTTTATAGTTGCAGGGTAACCATGATAATTTATAATAACTGGTTTGTTGTGTGTAAAATAATAATTAAATTCTTCGTTTGATAATGTTCTATTGCCAACTGATCCAAAACAACTAAGAACCATAATATTAACAAAACGAATTTTTATTTCAGGTATTAAGCTTTTTAAAATATCAATAGCTGCTAATGCTTCTTTAGTTAAATATTCACCAACTGCTGCAAAAACAATATCTGGATCATTATCACTTGCAAAATCCCAAATCATTAATCCATTAGTTAATTCTTGTTTGGCTGATTCAAGTGTCAACCAGCGCGGTTCAAGGGTTTTTCCTGCAACAATAATATTAATACCATTTTTTGAAGATAAACATTGTTCTAATATTGCAAGAATACTGTTTCCATCTGGAGGAAAATATACTTTAATAAAACCACAATATCTTTCTAACATTGTGCCAATGAATCCGGGATTCTGATGAGAAAAGCCATTATGTTCTTGTCTCCATCCAGATGAGGTAAGAATATAATTTAAAGATGAGCAATCCCCTCGCCAAGGGTATTCTTGCGCAATTTTTAAGAACTTGGCATATTGTTCAGCCATGCTACTTATAATTTCAACAAAAGCCTCATATGAAGCAAATATTGCATGTCTGCCAGTTAGAACATATCCTTGAGCAACTCCCTGCAAAGAGTGCTCGCTTAACATTTCAATTACGCTACCACTTGGAGCTAAATCGTGATCCCATTTTTTAATTGGTAACTCAAATTCTCGAGCTGTACATTCAAGTAGTGCATCAAGTTTATTAGAATAAATCTCGTCTGGAGAAAATAATCTAAAGATATTATTTTTTTTATTATTTAGTTCACATACTTCTTGCAAATATAAACCGGCTCTTCGCATATTACTTGACCCAACAGTTCCGGGAATAATTGCATCTTCTTCAAATTTTTTTGCATCGGGTAAAACTAAATCTTTATATATTCTACCACTATAAGCATTATTGTTTTCCCCCATGCATAAATTAGATTCCGGTATCAGTGATTTAATTTCTTTGCAAAATCCATCTTTAGAATCAAAAAGTTCATTGAACTTATATGATTTTAACCATTTTTCTAGAATTTTAAGTTCCTTTTTGTCAGTTTTTGCTTCAGTAAGTATTACTTGATGAGCAAGATTGTTACCTTCAATTTTTTTCCCATTTAGTTTTTTTGGACCTGTCCATCCTTTTTTTGTTTGCAGAATAATCATAGGAAATCGAGCAAATCCTTTTATTTGACCTGCTCTATGTTTTTTTTGAATATCTTGAATCATTTGATAAGCATATTCTAAGCTGGTAACCATATTTTTATAAACATCTCTGCCTCCAACTATAATTGGATGATAGCCATATCCATAAAAGAGTGATTTTAATTCTTTGTTTGTCATTCGGCCAAAAATTGTAGGGCCTCCAATTTTGTATCCATTTAAATGTAATATGGGTAGTACTGCTCCGCAGGTAACTGGATCTATAAATTTACTTAAATGCCAGGCCGTTGCTGTAGGCCCTGTTTCTGCTTCACCATCACCAACTATACATGCAACTAGCAAATCAGGATTATCTAATATTGCACCATAAGCGGTTGATAGAGAGTAGCCAAGTTCTCCACCCTCTAAAATCGCTCCTGGAGTTCCAGGGTTTGTATGACTAGGAAATCCATAGGGCCAGCAAAAATTTTTACATAAATATTCTAAACCTTCTAGATTTTCTGTAACTTCCGGATAATATTTTTTCAATGTGCCTTCTATAAATAAATTTGCTTGTAGAGCAGGAAATCCATGACCCGGACCTAAAATTAACATGGTGGACATTTTATGTTTTTTTATAAGATAATTTAAATTTGCGTAAATAAAATTAATTCCTGGACATGTTCCCCAATGTCCCAGAAGTCGTGGCTTAATATCATCAAACGTTAGTGGTTCTGTTAAAAGTGTATTTTTTTGTAAGAATATTTGAGCTACTGTCAAATAGTTAGCAGCTCGGACATATTGTTCTATCGCTTTTAAGTTATCCATATTTCATATGCTAAAAATATTGCTAACTCAAATGCAACAGTTAAAATTTTACTTTGCTTAGATAATTTAATAAAATCACTATTAATAAAAACTAAGGAACACATGAATAAAAATTTAATATTTTCTCTAATACTTATAACTAGTTTTAATTTGGTAATAAGTGCAGAGTTAGAGCAGGAATCAAAATCATCAAAAGAACAGACAAAATATGAAAAAGTTTTGATACAATTCCCAGGTATTGAATCAGATTTAGCTTCTAAAAATATTAGTGAAGAAAACATTAATAACTCAAAAAAATTTAGTATTTGCGGCTCAATGATATATTTTGAAATAGGTGACCAAACAATAAGTATTAAAAAAGATAATGAAGATTTAACAAAATACAAAATTAAGATTCAAAAAACAGCCAGATTAATGTGGTTCTCATAAATTAAACTTTAGAGAAAAATGAATTTAAAAAATTATTTATTTTGTACCATTATCACTTGTGGTTTATTCTTAAAAAGCGCAGAGCTAGAACAAGAATCAAAACAAGCAAAAGAACAAACAAATTATTCAAAACTTTTGAAGATTTTTCCAGATGTAAAATCAGCTTTAGAAGCCAATAATATTACTGAAAAAATAATTAACGATTATCCAAGCATGTTAGACATGGGAAAAACAATAATATTTTTCTCAACAGATACTATAATCTTAACAGTTGAGAAAATTGGTAGAGAGTATAAAATCAAAACAAGAGCAAAAAAGGATATCTTGTTGCAAGATGATTAAGGAGTATATGAACGCTAAAAATTTAATATTTTTTTTATTGTGTATAACAAGCATTAACTTATTGTTAAAAGGCTTTGATCAAGAATCAAAACAATCAAAAGAACAAACAAATTATACAAAACTTTTGGCAATTTTCCCAAATGTAAAGCCAGCCTTGAAAAAGAAGAATATTACCGAGCAAATAATTAACGATTATCCAAGAATGAGGTCCATGGTGGGTGGAACTGTAGTATATTTCTCCAACGATGATATGATTCTAATAATTACAAAAAAACCCAAGGTCGGTTTTCAGATCGTGACAAGAGAAAAGATAGATTATCATGCTGATTCTGAGGACAATACTTAAATAGTTTTATCTTTTTGCACCTAAATGGGCCCGACGAGCTCTTATGCTAGCCTCAGCTTTATTCTTTTGATCAGAATGGGCAATAACTTCCCATCTTCCTTTTTCAAACCTTAAAATCGGCCAACCTTTAGTCTTTGTTTTTTTACCTACTTTATACGGCATAATTTCCTCCTTTTTTTATAATTTTAGCAAATAGGTATTGCAAAAATCAATGAAGCGCTCAACGGCTTTTAAGCCGTTGTTTTGCGTGAAATTCTTCGAAGCCAACCTTACTTCGCTACTGAGGTAGCTATGAAGGGTGCCATTAACCATTCATCGCATCTTAAAAGCTTGGGGTTTTTAGCGTAGTAGAATGAAAAAATAGAGGTAATTTACATAATTAAACAACGTCGCTTAACTTGGACCTCTTTTGCAGGAGTAAATTCTTCTTTCTTTTTTGAATCTATTTCTGAAAGTACCGAATATTCCATAATTAAGATACCAAGATCTTCATCCGATATTTTAAAAAACTCTTCTGGATTTTCGGGAAATAAATATTCGCAGTAACCAATAACTAAATTTTCAAGCTCCGCTGGTAATATCTTAAGATTTCTCAATGATTTATACCTGTTATTTCTATATTGATTAACTCTTTTAACTATATTTTTATAACTTTTATTCTTAAGGTTTTCAACTTTTAAAGCAAATTTTTTTAATAATTCTATTTTTTCATCGAATTGTAGTTTCAGTTTAGCTCGATCTTCTGCACAAATTGTATCAGACTTGAATCTTATTTTGTCCCTATGAGCGCCTACAAGTTCAAATCTTTGTATTGTAGTGTTAAGATCTTCATCTCTCTTTTTAATACAAGAAATTCCATTCCAAATCAAAAATCTAACAGTATCTAAATTATCAATATCCCTATAATCAATTGTAAGTAAATTTTTATGCAATCCTTTTTGCAACAAATATTCACAGATTTCTAAATTATCAATAAAGCTTGCTACTGTAAGAAGATTATATCCATCTTGGTCAACGCAATTAGGGTTCACACCTTTTTTTTCAATTAAAAATTTAACAATATTCAAATGACTATATCTAGTGGCATGAAAAATAGCTGAACGTGGTGAAAAATAATCGGAACATAAACTATATTTCCCGCAATAATTAATATCCGCTCCTTGGTCAAGAGCTTCTTGAACTCCTTTAAGGTCACCAGCAGCTGCAGAATCAATAAGTAACTGATTTGGATTTGTTGAAGCTACTTCTGTTACTCTCCAATCTCTGCCAATACTGTTAATGTTAAATACAACAGCAAATGATAAAATTGTTAAAAGTTTCATTAAATTTTTAAACATTGTTTAATCCTCCATATTTATAATTTTTACATAATAACGCAAGCATCTTGACCTTGATCATCAAAATCTTCTTCTTTGTAAGTAGAAGTAGATTCACTTTTTTGTTTCAGTTCTTGTTCTGTTTCAAAAACTTCAATATATGAGTTAATTAATTCATTGACGTCTTCTTCTGATAATTCAAAAAACTCCTTTGGAGTTTCTGGGAATAAAGTTAAACCATAACCTGCAACTATATCTTCAAGAACAGTTGGTAAATTTTTTTGAGCTTTCAATATATTAAGTGCAGTACGTCTATATTGATTAACCTTTTTAACCATGTCTTTATAACTCTTGTTTTTAAGATTATCAACTTTTAATGCAAATTTTTCTAATAGATTTTTGATTTCTCTTTCCGTTGCAATCATTTCTCTTATTTGTTCTTCAGACTCTTTTCTATCCTCTTCCTCTTCGGCTTCTTCCTGCTCTAGAATTCGTTCTACAAGATCTGGACCTAAATAAACACGTTTTATTTTAGCAATAGCATATTTAAGATCCTTCTGTCCTTTTTTGCGATGAGGCACTCCATTCCAAATTAGAAATTTTATAGTATTCAAGTTTTCCGGATTGCCATAATTATAATTAATTAGATCTTGTTGTAAGCCATTTTGCATAAGATATTCAGCTATATCGTAATGACCACGCATTATAGACATTTTAAAGAGGTCTATTCCGCCATCTTCATATGTTCTTCTACTATAAAGTATATTTGGATTTACCCCTTTTTCTTCAATCAAAAATTTAACAATATTTAAATGTCCACCAAAAGTAGCTTGAAGGACAGCAGCGCCATATACATAACAATTCCCTAAATTATGACTACCTTCATAATTGATATTAGCTCCTTGCTCAAGAGCTTCTTGAACTCCTTTTAGATTACCTGTAGCTGCAGAATCAATAAGCAACTGATTTGCCTGATGTAATTGATTTATCTGTTTTTTAGGAGCTTCTTCTGCTGCTCTCCAGTCTCTGCCTATACTGTTAACATTAAAAACAATGGCAAATGATAGAACTGTTAAAAGTTTCATTAAATTTTTAAACATATTTACCTCCAAGTTATAGACCCATTCGACTTATTCTTCGACTCACCTTCGGTTCGCTCAGAATTCGCTTCCGTCTTCGCTAAAGCTACGCCGGACAGGCATGGTGACCGGGTGAGGGAAAAACTACTAAATATTAGATTTATCATAGCAAATTGATATATAATTGCAAGTAATATTATTTTTTAGGGGGTATTTTTAAGTGAATTATCAGGTTAAAAGTATAAATTTTAACAAAATAATTGACATATAGAAAATATTTCTGGTATTCTTAGTTTTAGAGGATGAAAAGGTAGTGAAATGAAGCTATTTTCTTACTATCCCGATAAGCGTTAGTAAGAAGCATAAAGTCAGATTTATGAGTTTTCATCTTTATTCTTTTTTTGATCAAAAAAATATAATTTCTAAGTTTTTCTCTTAATTTCTTATTCTAATCCTACCCATTGTTTCAATTAATTTTTTTGTTATAATTAATTTATGGATCTTACTATCTGGCTTTCTCAATTAAATAAAAGACAAAAAATATGAAAAGAAAAATAGTTACTCTAATAACCATAATAGCATTTGCTGCAACATCATTAAATTATGGAATGTATGATGATGGTATAGAGCATGAAAACAAAGAGAAAAAGGAAATAAATGAAAAACTTTATAAAGCTGTAGAAGATGGCGATTTGGCTCTAGCTCAACAATTAATAAATAAAGGGGCTGATGTTAACTATGAAAATGATCGTTGTATTTATTCAACGCCTCTTATGACAGCAGCAGAATTAGGACATTTTGCATTAGCTCAACT
>Ga0207097_1078_pt1 | contig 13961 bp, 13 predicted proteins | sample Alteio_BWMinHeat_87_FD_153541 | JGI IMG/M metagenome (GOLD analysis project Ga0207097, IMG submission 153541) | Enriched cells from forest soil in Barre Woods Harvard Forest LTER site, Petersham, Massachusetts, United States -... | ecosystem: Environmental > Terrestrial > Soil > Temperate forest >...
ATGCAGCGAATAGCAAAAGGAGAGAGCTTTGCTTGTTTACAAATCATGGGAATAATCGAGGAAGAAGTTGTCACAACAAAATCTGCTAAAAAATTGTACAAAAGGCGGCTATTGAGCCCCTTTTTAATGGCTGTTGACAAATGTCTTGTACGTACAATTTTTTTCTGAGAAAATCTAGCTGCAAAACCAGCTGTCCAAGAATCTAAGGAAGAATGGGTATTAACAATATCAATATGTTCTTTTTTTAAGATGAAAAGGAGCCTCAGAAAAGTAAATAACAAAAAAGGCCTTTTAAAACTCACCTCATAAACCTTAAAGCCATGTTTCCTAGCATTCCGCTCAAGACCGCTTCCTTTGGCTGCAGCAAAAACCACCTCGTGCCCCAATTTTTGCATTCCTAAGGACTCATTAAGGATACTAATTTCTTGACCACCCCATCCAAAAGAGCTTTCTGTATGTAATATCTTCACTTAGACCTCATGTTTAAGTTGATGGAGAATTTTTCTATGACCAGAAGAAAAGGGAAGCTTTTCAAGGTCTTTAAATTTTACCCAAAGATACCCCTTTTTGTCTCTTTTTTCCAAAACATTCCAAAGAGAAGGGATTAAATGAGCCTTATATTTCGTAAATGTATGGGAAACCGGGCTAAGATGAGAGTGAAAAGCCCCTTTGAGACCAAAAACCGCCTCAATATCTTGCACCCCAAGATTTTTTGATTCCACGTAGGGGAATTCATATAAACCAGCCATAACCTTCTTTCCTTCCTCTTTTCTTAAAAGAAAGAAATCTTCCCATTTTAGGATAGCAACCGATCTAAAAAGCGCAATAGTTTGCCCTTTGGGCTTTAAAATAGGAATTTCCTCTGTCTTGTTTGCCTGAAAAGCCAAACAATCCCCTTTTAAAGGACAAGAAAAGCAGTTTGCCTTTTTTTTGCATACTAGAGCGCCTAGTTCAATAAGAGCTTCCATGGCAATGTGAGGATCTTCATTAGGAAGTAAAGACTCTACAAGAAAGCGGATATGGGCAAGCGTTTTTAAAGAGGTAACATCTTCTTGAATCAGGAAATAGCGAGAGATCACTCTTGCAACATTCGCATCAACAGCGGCTTTTTTCTTATGGAAAGCAAAACTAAGAATAGCCCCTATGGTATAAGGCCCAAGCCCCTTGATTTTTTTAAGATCTTCTTCTTGAGAGGGGAAAACCCCATCAAAATGAGCTACAATGAATGCCGCTCCTTCATGTAAATTCCTTGCTCTTGAATAATAGCCAAGACCTTCCCAAGCTTTTATAACAGCTTCTAAGGGAGCTTCTGCTAAAGCCTTTACATCAGGGAATAAACGGATCCAGTTTAAAAAATAAGGCACCACAACGGAGGCCTGAGTCTGCTGAAGCATCACTTCAGACACCCAAACAGCATAAGGCCCTAGATCTTCCCTCCAAGGAAAATCCCTTTTTACCTCTAAAAACCACTCTTGAAGTTCATTTACGGGAAATTTTTGCATAGGGTGGGGGAATTAATTGCCGACAAGAGTAACCTATCGGCTAAAAACATGTCTAGGAATTAGGATTAGTAGCATTAGCTGCGCCAGCTAACAAAGCCATGCACGCAGCAAGGCCCATCTGGAAATTTCCAGGTACATTAGAATCATAAGTGTAATCAGTACTTCCCCCCTCACTCCAAGTATCTTTTACATCCTGCAATTCTTTTGTAAAACTAGTAATATCAGCAGAAATCTTTGCTTGCTCATCCCCTGGAAAAAATTGTAAGTACTCAGATGAAAAATCTGTAGCCATACCTTGTGCTTGATTCATCCACTCAAAAGCAGCGGCAGTCCCTTGATCACTAGGAGAAGAAGAATTGTAGGGAGGAGGGTTCCCAAGAGAAGCTAGTTTAAGATAATCCTGTGCAATTTGCACCTGTTGAGCGCTTGGAGCCGAGCTAGAGGCGCCATAAAGGCTTGTTATATGTGATGAGTTAACTATTTGATTCGCATAATTTTGTGCATCCTGAGTATCTCCCGAATTAAGATCGGCTTGAAAATTATCCCAAGGAGACCAGCTCGATTTGTTTGTAGCCGCACTTTGTAATATAGACCCGAGCCCCATAATCGTGCCCTTTAATAAATTCTGATCGTAGCCGGACCCAAATGCTTTTTTATAGAGGGCTTCAATATTTTGAAAAATCTGAGAGAATGAACCACTCAAAGGTAGAGAAGATAAATTAGTCATGGCTTGGACAGTAGCATCTGCATCATCAGCGCCAAGGGCCGTATTTAAGTCATTAAGATATAAGGACAAGTTAACTTGCTGATCTCCTGTTAGAGATGTAGGCAAAGGCAAGCTGTTAGAAATAAGAACAAAAGCCTGTGTTTCTCCAATTGCGGTCCCATTTTGAAAATTATCGTTGCCTCCAAAAGCAAAAGCAGCATCGCAACTAGAAATTATAGAAGTCCTTAAACTGTCTAAAGGCGCTGGCAAGGTTAAACCTTGCAAATTTGCTTTAGCATCTAAGTAAGCTAGGCCATCCCCACTCTCAAGAGCTACTTGCATCTCTCCTACATAGGTTGAAGCAAGGGAAACAGGATCATTAAAAGAGATAGGCTGAGAGCCACTTGCTCCGGAAATAGGTCCAACCATAAAGCCTCCATCTTATTATATCTTAATTATAAAAAAATATTTATTAATATTCAATAAATTAATTGGCACGCTTCTTGCAGGTAGTATAATAAAGAGGTGTTACATGGAACAAAAGAACTTTGAACAAGAAGAAGAAAACCTTATCGCGCTTATGCAGAAGGAGATAGCTCTTATGCGCGAAGTGCTTGCCAATATGCATGAAGAGGAAATATCTCTTCGGATGAACGATAAACATGTGTGGACAAAAGTTTTATGCCAAAGAGCGGAAATCTTAAGACTTTTAAGCCCATTAAGGGAAAAACGGATAGAGGCCTCCAAAGGATTTAAAAAAGAGGTGGAAATGGACCATTTTGAAATCTTAACCATGAGAGACCAGCTTATGGCATTAATCGAAAAAATGAACCAGCAAAATGCTACTAATGAAAGCCTATATAAAGGATCAGAGCGCGCGCCTCAACTTCAAAAAATCCCTGAAGCCAAAAAAAAATCGTCTATTGCGACTTACGATGGTTATGAATAGACTAAGGGCATGGATAAGAAAAATGTTGCGGCCCTCCTTTATGGGAACCAAAGCCATCATCTCGATCACTTAGCCCCCCTTTGCAGCCTTATGCAAATGCCTCTTATTTTTACAGATGAAGAGGTAGCGGCTTCCTATAAAAAATATTATCCAAATCCTGAAAGCATTCTTCTTGATCCTTTAAGCGGCCCTGATTGGATTGTTAAAAACTACGATCTGCTTTTTTATTCCATGCCACGGCCTTTATTCGAAGAGATCTTCTTTTTTGCAGAAAGGCTTTTTAGAAAAAAAATCCCTACCATCTGGATTCCTCATGGCAATTCCGATAAAGGTAGCGATTCCGTTTTTATGGAAGCTCTTGCCGAAGAAGAAGTAGCTCTGCTCTACGGAAAAAGAATCATCGATTTTTTAATGAAAAAACACGTGCTAGAGAAGTTTAAAGGATATGTCATTACAGGAAATTTACGTTATACCTACTACCAAAAAGAAAAACCCTTTTTCCAAAACCTTATAAAACAACATATCCATAGAAAACTAAAGAAAGCTGTTAGAACAATTCTTTATGCCCCTACATGGCAGGACTATGAAAAATCTTCTTCTTTTTTTGATGCCGCCCCGCTTCTTTTAGAAACACTTCCGAAGGAATTTAATCTTATTATAAAGTTGCATCCCAATTTACTGCTTCAACAAGAATTTAATGTTGAAGCCTTAATAGAAAAATATGAGGGAGAAGAAAACATTCTCTTCTTAAAAGAGTTCCCCCCTATTTATCCTTTACTCGATGATGTCGACATCTACTTGGGAGATGCCTCTTCTATTGGCTATGATTTCTTAAGCTTTAATAAACCCCTATTCTTCTTAAAGCAAACAAGCACTCCCTTATATCTTCATCAAGCAGGAGTTGTTATTGAAAAAGAAGACTACCCCCGCATTTATCAAATCATCGATCAAAACCTAGCTAATGATACAATGCGTTTTGCCCCCATTCGAAAAGAACTATACGAAGAAACTTTTGGAAAAGAAAAACCTTGGGACCTTCTAAAAGAAGAAATTATAAAAACCTACGAGCTTTTTGAGGATGATCTGAATTTTTTATGAAAAAAGCAGCTATCATTACAGGTCCCTATACCTATTTAGATCATTTAGGGGTTTTATCCTCTCTTTTAGAAATCCCTCTTATCGTAACCGATCAAAATACCTATGATCTTGGAAAACAATTCTATCCCGATATAAAGATTCATCTAAAAGAGATGCATGAGCTAAGCCTTGGCTTTTTAGCAGAGCATATCGATATCCTTTTTCAAACAGGAAAATTTTGGGCAGAAGACATTGTTCCCTTTGTAAAGCTTTTGTACAATAAAAACATCCGTCTTGTATTTTGCCCTCATGGCAACTCTGATAAAGGATATTCTCTTACTAAAGACTCTCAGGCCTCTCAAGATATTTGCCTTGTATATGGCAAACAAATGCACGACCATCTTAAAAAAACAGGAGCGCTAGAAAAAACGCGCAAAGTGATTGCCACAGGAAATTACAGATTATCTTACTATTTAAAACATCAGGAATTTTACGATACGCTTACAGATTCCCTTGTTTTTTCTCGCCTGGACTCCTCCAAGCAAACCATCTTTTACGCCCCCACCTGGAGCGACAAGGAAAATACAAGTTCCTTTTTTTCCTCTTGCGATAAGCTTGTAGAAGCTCTTACTCCCACGTTTAATTTGCTTATTAAACTGCATCCTTTTCTAGAAGAAAACCATCCAGCCCATACCTACCATCTTTTGTCGAAATACGAAAATAAGCCCGGAGTCTTCATCTTAAATAACTTTCCCGCGATCTACCCACTTCTCAATAAAACCTCTATTTATCTCGGCGACTACTCCTCAATCGGCTACGACTTTTTAGCTTTCGATAAACCTCTTTACTTCCTCCACCCTAAAAAAGTCCCCCTTTCCTCATCGGGAATGGTCATCCCCGAAAAAGAAAACCCTCTCACCTTCATCCAAAACACCCTAACCCAAAACACAGAAGAATTTTCCCCCAAGCGAAAGTCCCTATACAACTACGCCTTCGAAAAGAGCGATTTTAGTCATGATTTTGGCTAAGGAATTGGTGGCAAGGAAATGATAAAAATGATACAATGATAAGAACGATATTTTTTTCTTCATCATTCATATCATTATATCATTTTTGTCGTTCTTTTTGTCGATAGGCTTCCAAATTACGCAAGATGTCTTTTGATTTTTTCTATGTTTTCTTCGAGGGAATGTGCGTAGGTATCAATTTCAAGATCGTAGGATACATTTTCATGCACTTTAAAATATTGCCCTCTAGCGCTTCCTAAAAAGCGGTCTCCACGCATTTGTTCTCGCTTTTCAAGAATAGAAAGAGGAGTTAGAACACCTACATAAAGAACAGAGTAATCTTTAAGAACTTCTTTCCACTCTTCTACTTCAACAGCTCCAAAGGCCACATCATCGATAATAAAATTGTAGTTTTGCATGGCAAGTAAAAAAGCTATGTCTTTAAGAGTGCGCGATATCTTTTGCGCAAAGGGCCCTGCATGGATATGGTAAGTGGGCTGCCCTGTAGAATCTATTTCAGGCTCCCAGCAAAATCCTATTTCAGATGGCCCGCCTCTCCAGTTATTGATTTTTTCAGGCATAAAATCAATGATCTTATCAATCCCAATATGAAGATAAGGTTCTTCTAAGGCATTCTGCAACGCCTTAGCTAAAGTTGTTTTACCAGAACTTGAAGGCCCATTAAGATAAATAATTCTATTTGACATACGCAGCTCATATATTTTAACTAAGGATGAGGAACGATTGCTACAATCGTTATTTGACCTTTTTGTGGGCCATAATGCCAAAATACGCGATAAGCTCCCGGCGTTCGATTTTGCGCATACGATTCAAAAACTTTCTCTCCATGAATCCCTTCTAAATTGGAGTATTCATGAGTTTGTAATGAGGGATGTCTTAAACTAGTTTCCATCAAACCTAAGGTCTTTCTTACCGCTTTAAGAATAGCCTTTTTGTCTTTTGCCTTTTCAAGCGCTGTTAATTGGAAATCTGCTTTTTCTGTAAAAACTAATTCAAACATCATCTTTGGCATACTTGGCAAAAGAACCTCTACTACGAACTTTTCCTTCTTTTGATTCTTGTAATCCCTCTTCAACAGCCTTTAAAGCTTTTGGATTTTTATATAACCAGAGTTCTTGAGCCGGGATCTCCGCCATAGGTTCAAGTACAATTTTATCCCCATCTGTATAGGCTCTAAAAGAAGAGACTTCGCAATCAGGTAATAATTTAGCTAAACTAATCCGCTTTCTCGTATCTAAGGTCAGCCTAATTTCATTCTTATGTTTAGGGGCACTCTTTCTTAATGTCATAACGTTCCTCTTTAAAAACCTTATTATATCACAAATGCAACAATGTTTCAATGAAACATTGACAATTTGCAACAATGCAACAGATAAACGCCTTAAAATAAGGCAGTTACGGGTTATTATTTTCAAAGCCGATGGGAGGAAGAACGAGGAAGTGGCTGAGTTCATCGAGGTTGCCACAGGTGAGGCGCGCTTCTATTTCGTAGCTTGAGGCGCCCTCTTTTAATCTGCCGATTTTTGAAACGATTGCTACATCTAAGCCTGGAGGGAAAATTCCGTCGTAGCCTGTTGTGATAAGAAGATCTCCCACTCTTAGAATATCCCCTGTACGAAGATCTCTTGGCAATCCTTCTTCATCGGGGAAATCATAATTAAAACCAATCCCTTTAAGAGTTTGGCCGCGCATCCTGAAAAAGGGATTTTTAGAGCCTCTAAGCTCTCCTTTTGCAAGGAACCGATCGTTGACATTTTGGGAAAGTAAGTTTTTAAGGCGATTAAACTCTAAAAGAGATTTAATTTGGAGCTCTCTTGAAGAAAATAAATCCTCTCTTAGTTCAAGCGCAGTTAGTACATCTTCTAAGCGCTCAAGAAGATAGTGATTTTGCAAAGAGCCTCTTGTTGTTCTAACCGATGGCACAAGGCCCGAATCTGTAATAAGTCTCACTTTGCACTGTTTATATCCTACCTCTTCTACAGCTCCTACAACCGATGTTCCAATGACAACAGGGCTGCCAACAGCAACAATTCTTGCGCCGAGTAGTTCATTATCTTTTTCTCCAACACCCAGCCAAAGAATGCTGCTTCTAGCCCCAGGCTCTCTAAAAATCACTTTAGCAGGCATTGAGCGTATTTGAAGATCAATCAACGAAGAGATTTCCTCGCTTCTTCTTCTAAAAAACTCTTTGTAAAAAAGATCATCGGGAATATTTTTTTGGACAAGCTTAAGTTTTTCTACTTGCTCATCAATCCGATCTTCAAAAAGAAGATATTCCCGCATACTATCAATCTGTCTTTTTAGGCTTAAATTTTCACTTTTAAGCTCTTCTATTTCCTGTATTTGGTGAGGATCTTGAAAAGATGCGCCCCTAGGAGCAATCACAAGAAGTTTAAAAATAGAAGATTTTAAAAAAGACACACCTTCAAAACTAGGCGCAATACATCCAATCACGCTTGCGCGTATTTTGTTTGCCTTCTTAGGAGGAATGCTAAATACACAAAAAAGCAAACACACTAAAAAAATATAAGGAGTATAGGATTGTCTTCTCATGGTTTTTCTGTAACAGAGATAATGGCATCTACAACGTAGTTTAGATTGAAAGTATTAAGTCCTGCAACACTAATCCGCGCATCAGCTGTCATATAAATTCCATATTCAGAAGTAAGGCGTTTAACTTGTGAAGAAGTTATTCCTAGAAAAGAAAAAAGGCCCACCTTATCTAATAAAAAACCAAAATCTGTTTTTTTACTTTTTGCATTGAGGGATTCTCCAAACTCCCGTCTCATGGAGTTAACGCGGCTACGCATCATGCCAAGTTCATTTTCCCATAACATTTTAAGCTCTTTTGATCCTAAGATATGAGAGATAATATGCGCTCCGTGCAAGGGAGGATTAGAATAAAGCGTTCTAATCACCCTCTTCACTTTAGTTGCTACCGCGTGTTTGGCAGTAGGAGATTTTGTGAGAATAAATAAAGCAGCAATTCTTTCAGCATACAAAGAAAAATTCTTAGAAAAAGAAGATGCTATGAGCATTTCATGTCCTTTGGCAGCAAAAAGGCGCATAGGTTTAGCATCTTCTTCAAGCCCTTTTCCAAAGCCCTGATAAGCATTATCAAAAAAAGGAAGAAGACTCTTTTCTAAAAAAAGATCCGAAAGTTTATCCCATTCTTCTAACGTTAAATCAGATCCTGTAGGGTTATGGCAAGAAGCGTGCAATAGAACAACACTCTTTGCGGGAATTTTTTCTAAAAAAGCATAAAGAGAAGCAAAATTCACTTTATGGAGTTCTTCATCATAATAAGGATAGTGCTCCACTTTCATGCCGGCTCTTTTAAAAACAGCTTCATGATTGGGCCAAGTAGGGCGAGGAATAAATATGGGGGAATAGGCTTCTTCTTTTAAAAATTCAGCCCCAATTCTTAAAGCAGCAGTCCCTCCAGCTACTTGAGCTCCACAAATAACGTCTTCTAAACTTTTAAAAAGATGCTCTCCCAAAACAAGAAGCGCTGCATGATCAATAAAAACAGAGTCTCCATCAATAGGTAAATAGGCCTTGGTTTTTTCAAGCTCAAAAAGCTCTAGCTCAGCTTTTTTTACACAGTCTAAAATAGGAGTTTTTAAATGCTCATCCTTATAAACACCCACACTCAAGTTAACTTTAAAAGGTCTTGGATCAGCATTAAAAGCCGCCTGCAACCCAAAAATGAGATCCGGAGATACAGCTTCGATATGGCTAAAAAAACTCATAAAAAACCTCTATTAACAATATTTTATCATTGTTACAAATCCCCTAGAATTTATACAATTGAACTCTCAATTGTTGGGGCGTTAGCTCAGTTGGTAGAGCGCAACGATGGCATTGTTGAGGTCAGCGGTTCGACCCCGCTACGCTCCATATTACCAAACGTTTGATGATAAGCCCCTCTAAAGAAAAAACAAAGAGAGAGAGAGATAACTATAAAGGGCTGGAGTAAAACTTAGTCATTTTATCGAAGATTTTTTCTTGTTTATCAAATAGCGTTGCACAAGAGGGCAAGCTTTTAAGAAATAGTTTTCCGTAGCCTTTTGTTACAAGGCGTTTATCGAGGCAAAGCACGCATCCTCTATCATTTTTTGTGCGCATAAGCCTGCCAAAGCCTTGCTTAAATTTTACGATGGCTAAAGGAACAGAATAATCAAAAAAAGGATCTTTTCCTTGTGATAACAGATAGCTTGATTGGGCTTGCGTTAAGGGGTCATCTGGGGCCTTAAAGGGGAGCTTTGCAATGACTACAAGGCGAAGCTTTTCTCCTGCAACATCGACTCCTTCCCAAAAAGAATCTGTTCCAAAAAGAACGCTTCCCTCTTTTGCTTTAAAAAGCTCTAACAAATACTGCCTTGAACTATCTCCTTGCTTAAGAAGAGAATATCCCTCATTTGTAAGAAGATCGTGCACCTTTTCATAACAATCTCTTAGCATTTCGTAGGAAGTGAAAAGAATAAAGGCATTTCCCTTAGAGGCGCGCACAGCATTTACTATGGCATCCTTTGCACTATTATTAAAATCAGGCTCAGAAGGCAGAGGCAAATCTGTAGGGACAAGAAGAAGCGCTCTATTAGGATAATCAAAAGGGGATTCAAAAACACTTTCTGAAATTTCTTTGTGATTAAGAAGCCCTAGACGGCTTTTAAGATAGTTAAAATCTTTTCCGGTGGTAAGTGTTGCACTACAAAGCGATGTGCTATTTAAGCGGTTAAAAAGATATTTGTTTAAATAGGTTGCCGTATCAAGATCAGCATCTACAAGAGTTGTTCCCTTTTTATGAACCTCTATCCATCTCACTCGAGATTTTTTTTCTTTAGCTTCTTTAAAAAAGTTTGCAAGCACATCGATTTGTTCCTCTAAGCGAGAGGTTATGGCTTGAAGAGAAAAAATCAGCTCTTCATTTTTATTTTCTAATTTTTCAAGATCATTTTTTAAACAAAATAATCGAGAAGAAAAACTTGTTAGAGAAGCTACAAGTTTTTGTATTTGGAGTATAAGCTCTACTTGCCAAAAATCCTTACTTAAAATTTTCTCTTCTAAAAGAATTTTCTGCTCTTCTGTATCACTTTTTAAAAACGGCTTAATAAATGTATAAAAAAGAGCAAAGGTTTTTTGCACTTCCGCTAAGACCCCATTTTTTTCTGCAGGAATTTCAACTTCTATTCGCGAGCGTAAGGAAGAAGACATTTCATCGGACACCCCTTCTGCATTAAACTGCTCGATTAAATGAAGAAGACTTACATCATTAAATCTTTTAGATAAACTCTCTAAAGCAATTTGCTCAATGTGATGCGCTTCATCAAAAATCACTCTTTCGTGTTTAGGAAGAATAGATTTTTCTTCATGATAATCTTTCGCCATTTTTGCAGAGATATCAGCAAAAAGAAGATGGTGATTTACAACAAGAATTTGAGCGTCATCTACCTGGCGTCTTGCCTTAAAGAAAAAACATGACTTATAAAAAGAGCAGCGTACATTATTGCATTTAGAAGCATCTGCGCACACCTTATTCCATGTAGAGGCGGTTAGAGGAAAAGAGATTTCAGATTTCGAGCCTTCTTTTGTTTTACTCGCCCATCTTTCAATCTTGTCAAACTCTTCTTGCTCTTTTAAAGAAGCAAGAGGCCTTTCCTCTAGCCTTTGCAAGCATACGTAATTGCTAAATCCTTTAACCAAAACAGCTTTGAGATCCAGATCTAAAAGCTTTAGCAAAAAAGGAATATCCTTATAAACAAGCTGCTCTTGAAGCGAAATCGTATAAGTAGAAATCACTGTTTTTTCTTTATGCTTTAAAGCCCAAAAAAGAGCGGGGACAAGATAAGCCATTGTCTTGCCAATTCCTGTACCAGCCTCTATTAAAGCAACTTTATTTTCCTCATAAGCAGAAAGAATTTGCTTAGACATCTGCAGCTGGCCACTGCGCTCTTCATAATCTTTATGGTATTTACTAAGAAGACCGTCTTTTGAAAAAATGTAATCAATAAAATGGGATTTTTCAGAATGTTTTTGCATGGATTTTCTTGGTTTCGAACATTCTCTCATGTTTAGGCAATTATTCACTACGAAAGAGACAGAAATATTTGGTGTTTTTAATTTTCCCAATGGCTAATGTCCAAATAAAAGGAACATAAGGAGCGTTCGCATGTTGCTGGTGAAGACTATATTAAAACCTAGTCTGTTAGGAGGAATGGGGTTATTTGCAGGCGAAGACATTAAAAAAGGACAGCTTATTTGGAAGTACTCTGAAGAAACCTGCCTTATTTTAACAAAACCACAATTTACCCATGTCGAAAAAACAAATATTACCCAAAAAGAGTCTTCGATTTTAGAACATTTTTTGATATATGGGTACTACGGAGAAAAAATAAACGGCGTTGTATTACATTTAGACAATGAAAGATTTATTAACCATTCAGATGCGCCCAATAGAAGCGGTGGATGGGATCATGCTATCGCTAATCATGATATTAGAAAGGGAGAAGAACTAACAGATTCTTACTCCTCCTATGATTCTTGCGATTGGTTCGAGAATTTAAAAGAAAGTTATAAAATATGGAAACCGGATAATGTGAAACCTCATGCTGTTAGTTAAAACCATTGTACTCCCAAGTCCTATTGCAAATATTGGCCTTTTTGCAGATGAAGACATAAAAGAAGGGCAAATCGTTTGGCAATATGACAGTAAAACCTGCATTACATTAACAGAGCATCAGATCGATTCATTTCTAAAAAGTTTTCAAAAAACCAATGAAAACATGATTCATCCTTTTCTAGAATATGGTTATTATGCAAAAGATTTAGATAGCATTATTGTCTGCTTTGATAATGGCCGCTATGTTAATCATGCAAAAAGCCCTAATCTTACAAGTAACGATTGGAAAATGGCTCAAGCTTTAAGGGATATCAAAAAAGGAGAAGAGTTAACCCAGCGTTATGATTTGTATGATTCCTCTGCTTGGTTTGAGAATTTACATCAAAAATTTAACATTTGGCTTCCTCGCTATGTATAATAAAATCCTAAAAATATTCGACGTTAAATTAGAAGAAGTAAGAATTGTTGGATTAACATTTCTTTTCACGCTTCTTGTTGGAGCTGTTTTAAATTTTATGTACAGCATTCCCATGGCTATGTTCTTAGCTCGATATAATAGTTCCTTACTACCCTATATTTATATTTGTGCAGGAATTTCAACCGCAGGATTTGGGGTATTTTTTGCCTACCTTGAAAAAAGACTTAGTGTTTTTCGTCTTTTAACAATAACTCTTACGATTTTAGCAGGTTCATTATTTGTTTTTTGGGGTGTCCTAATTGCAACAGATATTAAATGGATCTCTTTTGCTTTAGTTATTTGGGCTTGGATGGTCAATTTAATTTTAGCAGCTATTTATGGAATTCTCATTAATCAAATATTCACTTTGCAACAAGGGAAGAGGCTCTTTGGTCTGATGGGCGGAGGAATAGCTTTGGGAGGGATATTTTCAGGATTCGCAACAGATTATTTAGTCGGATTAATAGGGACTAGCAATGTAATCTTATTAAATTCTCTTATCTTACTCTCCTGCTTTTTTATTCAATTTTCCATCAAAAAGCACTCTGGAACACGGCTCACAAAATCGGAAAACGTAGAAGAAATTCAAGAGAAAACAAGCTTCAAAAACTTACAAAACAAACGATTTGTCTTTTCCATATTTATCATCTCTTCCGTTATCATTTTTCAGTACTATGTTTTTGATCTGCTATTTAATACAGAAATTCAAAAACATTTCCCCAATGAACAAGAAATGGCTGGTTTTTATGGGGTTATTTACGCAATTTACGACATATTTGCCTTAATAACAGGGTTTTTTCTGTACGGATGGGTACTGCGTAAAGGGGGACTAATCTTTGCTTTAGCGCTCTTACCCCTATCCATGTGCATTTTTATTGGGATCACTTTTTTTGCAAGCATTATTCCTGCTGCTGCAGGTCTTGTTTTTGGCCTTTTAGTTACTGCTGCCATTATTGAAAACACATCGCGTGAATCTATTTATGCGGAATCGGTTCTACTCCTTTTTCAGCCTTTAAAAGCAAATCAGCGCGCCTTTGCACAAATGCAAAACGAACTAAAGATTATGCCTTTAGCAACAGCTCTTATTGGAGTCATCCTTGTTCTAATAGATCATTATTTTAAAATTTCTATTCCCACTTTAGCTCTCATTATATTTGGAATATCGTCAGTCTCTGTTTGCGTTATATTTCTTATAAAAAAAGGATATATCAAGGCGCTTGTTCAAGCCTTATCAAAAAGAAATCTTTTAAATCCGGAATTTAAAAAACTCGATAAAGACAGTTTAAATATTTTAAAACAGCACCTTAAAAGTAAATTCCCTGAAGAAATCGTCTACATTCTCCAAACAATAGAAAAGATTGATCGAGAAGAATTTATAAAAACCATTGAAGAAACCCTAAACCATCCTCTCTCTGAAGTGCGCAAATACGCCTTAAAAAAAATTGAGGAATATGACATTAAATCTGCTAAAGAAAAAGTAAAACAGCTTTGTTTAGAAGAAAAAGACCCTGAAGTTTTAATTAGAGCCATTCTAGCTTTTGCCAAAATTGGGGATTTAGAAAGCCTATCTTCTCTTAGCGCATTTGAAAAAAATCCCAATAAAAAAATTGCAACTGCAGC
>Ga0207097_1079_pt1 | contig 13867 bp, 10 predicted proteins | sample Alteio_BWMinHeat_87_FD_153541 | JGI IMG/M metagenome (GOLD analysis project Ga0207097, IMG submission 153541) | Enriched cells from forest soil in Barre Woods Harvard Forest LTER site, Petersham, Massachusetts, United States -... | ecosystem: Environmental > Terrestrial > Soil > Temperate forest >...
GTCGCATCAAGTTTCTTATCACCTCCATCACTACTTCCGATTTGCATTCTGCAGTTCACGTGCTAGTCTCTGATTAGCGAGTGACCCTGATGTTGAACTCGCTTCTAATCCAGGCTGATCTCTCGATCGTGACGTCTCGATTTGGGACGTCTTACAGCACCGCTTCCGGCCAGTAAAGTTGCTGCTTTCTCCTTGTTGAGCTGTAGAGTTGCAGCCCTTCACCAGTCCTGCGGGCGCCGTGCATGAGCGCATTTCGCGGAGAGGATTTCCCTTTTACCGCCGATGCCTTGGCACCAACATTCGATTGGAGATTGGAAAATGAAGTCCAAAAAGCACATTGCCTTCTCAGTGTTACTTTTGTTGATCACGTCCCTCCACGCCGCTGCACAGGACGCTTCAGGTAAATTCACGTTGACCCATGAAGCGCGCTGGGGCGCCGCGGTATTGCCTGCTGGAAACTACTCGGCCACGGTTCATTCCGGTCCTGTGCCGTACGTGCTCGTGTCTTCGCTGGATCACGATGGCGTTTCCATCATGGCGGTCGCCAACTACATCGAGTCGGCGTCATGCAAGACCAGTTCTCTGGAGCTGGTGCAGCGCGACGATGCTAAATGGGATGTGCGGTCACTCTGCCTGGAGTCTTCTCTGACCGCATTCTTCGGGAACCGGGTAGAAAGGGCGACCAACCCGCGCCCTGCCGCAGAGCAGGTGGCTTCGCTCGCAGCCTCACGCTAGCGTACCGGCCGGATCAGGACGGAAATGGGAAACCGTTTCCGCCCTGATGTTTACAAGAATGTGAAAATTGCCAAACCAATCGCCGGGAAAAATCGATGCTCTTATCGCTTCGATAACGAAAATTCATCAGTCGAGCCGCGCCGGCTCGATAGAATGCGATATGGCTCATATGAACCTTACTCCAGCACTCGATTTTCTTCATGATCTGGGCACTCGTATCGCCGCGGCTGATCCTCTGCACGAGGTACTCGATGAAATTGTCGAGTTTGTCGCGGAACTTGTAAGTTGCGACTCTTGTTTCATATTCGTCCTGGAAGGCGAGGAACTTGTCCTTCGCGCCTCGAAGAATCCTCATCCCGACGCCGTCGACAAGCTCAAGATGCGCGTCGGGCAGGGCATCACCGGATGGGTAGCAGAACATCGCGAGCCGGTCATTCTGGCGGAAAATGCGCGCCAGGATCCGCGCTTCAGAGTGTTCGCGGAGCTTCCGGAAGACCATTACCAGGCTATGTTGTCGGTGCCGATCATCTCGCGCCGGCACGTAGTGAGCGTGATCAATGTGCAACATCGGGAAGCGCATGTTTTTACAACACGCGAAGTCAAGTCGATTTCGACGATCGGACATCTGGTGGGCGCTGCCATCGAAATGGCACGCCTGGAGGATGAGGTCACACAGCTCTCCGACAAGCTGGCGACACGAAAGATCGTGGAGCGCGCGAAAGGAATCATGCAGCGCGATCTTTCGATCAGCGAGGAGGAAGCCTACGGAATCATCCAAAAGCAGGCGCGACAACGCCGCAAGTCGATGAAGGAGATCAGCGAGGCCATCCTGCTCGCGCACGAATTGAAACGGGACAGGCCGGTCTCTTAGGTTGCCACTTCACTGATTTCTTATGGAGCCGTTCGCTACGCACGGGCAGCGGCTCCTTTTTTTGTGCCTGCTCGGTTCGGACCTGAGAATCTTGTGGAGCTTGCTCACGCCGGTAGAGGCGGGCTCCCACGCCGGCTCTTGAGACACGCCGACCCCCTGTTTTTGACGCGCTTCAGCGCCTCCAATCAGATTATTTCCGTCCGAGCCACCTCCGGCGGGTCTCGCTCTTCTGGCGAAGCACTCCTCCGTGTCTGTGCGCTAGAATTTAGCTGTGTCCAACCCGCTCCTTGCGCGCGAAGTCCACAAACGTCCTACATCGGTAAAGCTCACCGGACGTATTCTCTTCCTCACCGAAGACCCCGAGCTGATCCGGCGACAGCTTACAGGGGAGGATCTGCCGTGGGACACGAACAATCCGGCGAACAATCCCAAGCTTCGCGACGATATTTCGACCGACGAGATCACCCCGGCACACATCTGCTTCTTCTTTGACGAGACCCTCGGAGAGTTTCCGTATACAGGCCTGAAGTGCGGCAATGAGCTGCCGATCAAGCGCACCGACGTAAAGAAAGGCGGATTCATTGCCGCCGTGAGCGGCAAACGGCGCGGCAAAGGATCAAGCCGAGAGCAATCGCCTTACGCAGAGCTATCGGCTGGCATCAAGTTGGTGATCGCCGAGAACATCGAGCGCATTTACAAGCAAAACTGCCAGAACCTCGGCGTACTTACCTCCACCGACTTTGGTCTCATCGACAAGATTCGCAGTGGAGAGGAGATTCCGCTGGAGGTCTTCACGCGCGGCGAAGATGAGATCACGCGCCAGGTGATCGAATATGGTGGACTATTCCCGTTCAATGTCGCACGCATGCAGGGCAAGGTTTCTATTCCGGGAATAGACACCAAATCGCGTCCGATGACAGTCACGGAAAAGATCTTCGCCCGCCACATGATCTCGCCCGACGCCAAAGTCGGCGTTCCCGCGGTGAAACCTGGCGACCCTGGATTCGCGCGCACCGATCTGCGCTTCAGCCATGAGTACGTCACGCCTATGGCCGCGATCTTCTATGAGCACTTCGTCGGCAAAGACACTCCGGTGAACGATCGTTCGAGCATCATATTTTTCCGCGATCACCTGACCTTCCTTGATGAAGTTCTCTCGGAAGAGAAAAAGAAGATGGGACTGCTCGACTTGGCCACACAGCTCAAGGTCAAGCAGGAAACCTTCGCGAAATCGCAAGGCATCAAGCTCCACGGTGAACTCACCGATCGCAAGGGATCCGAAGGCATCTGCCATTCCATCGTTGCCGAAAGCTACGCGCTGCCCGGACAGTTGAATGTCGGTTCCGACTCACACACGCCGCACGTTGGCGCTGTGGGCTGCGTCGCATTCGGCATCGGCACAACCGACGTCTTCAATTCGTGGATCACGAAAGACGTTCGCGTGAAGGTGCCCGAATCGGTGAAGGTGATCGTTCGCGGCAAGCGCCGCCCGAATGTCACGGCGAAGGACTACATCCTCAAGCTGCTGGCGATGGATTACATCCGCAGCGGCAAAGCCCTCGCGAAGGTGATGGAGTACTCCGGGGAAGCGATCGAAGCTCTCGGTGTCGACGAGCGCGCAACCATGTGCAACATGGCAGCCGAAATCGGAGGTTTCACCGGCATCGTCGCGCCCGACGAAAAGGTGGCCGACTTTCTTGCAGAACGCCGCGGCATGAATCGTGACGAAGCCGCAAAACTGATCGACGGACTTTCCAGCGATCAGGGTGCCGAATACGCGCACGTAATTGAGATGGACGCGTCCGAGATCTATCCTATGGTGGCAACTCCCGGCGATCCCGGCAACGGCAAATACATTCGCGACCTCAACACGCCAGTGCCGGTAGAGATCGCGTACGGCGGTACCTGCACCGCCGGGAAGAATGAAGACATGGATATGTATGCCGCCGTGCTCGAAGACGCCTTGCGAGAAGGCAAACGCGTTTCGCCATCGGTCGAGTTCTACATTCAGTTTGGTTCGCAGGAGACACGCGAGTACTGTGTCCGCAAGGGCTATCTGGAGATCTTCCGGAAAGCTGGAGCCAAGGTGATTGAACCAAGTTGCGGCGCGTGCATCAACGCCGGCCCGGGAGTTTCAACGCGGCCGGATCAGATCGTAATCAGCGCCCAGAACCGCAATTTCCCGGGCCGCAGTGGACCCGGCCAGATGTACCTCGCCAGTCCGTACACGGTAGCCGCCAGTGCGGTGGCGGGATTCATCACAGAATACACGCCGGCGGGACAGAGAGAAATGGTGGAAGCATGATCGCAATGGTCGCCTGTTAGGAGAAGCAGGGTACGAATCAGCCTTCCGATGTCGTTGGCGCCTCCGCTCTATTAAACCCAATAATATGAATGATATGGCCCTTTGTACCAACTGGTATGGCGCTCTGTGGCCCACCCACACGCGCCAAACGTGAGCCGCGTGAGTGGGGCATCCGGGTTATGCAAGGTTTGAGAGAAAACCGGCGTTGCAGGCTTAGGCGAGGGCGGGGTCTGCGGAGGAGGTGCTTGGCGTTGGGGCTTTGCGGCGCAGGAGCGCTGCAGAGATCAAGGTGATGAGGAGGCCCACCGGCAGAGGTTCCATGAAGGTGTAGGCCGTGTTGACGAGGGGGTTCTGGTAGAGCTGCTGGGAGTGCTGGATAGCGGCGACCCGCGCGGCGGTGGTAGCGGAGTCGAGGCCGGCGGACTGCACCATGCGGATTTGTGCGGCGAAGTAGCTGTCCATGAAGTGGGGTATGAAGTTGAAGTAGAGAACTTCCCACATGGCGACGTAGCAGACGGTGGTGATGAGAGTGATGAGGATGCCGCAGGCGAAGGCGCGGGCGAAGGAGATTTGGCCGGCGAGGGTGTTGTCGCGGTAGCTGCGGATGCCGAAGTAGATGAGCAGGAACGACGCCACCATGATGGTGTAGCCGAGGGCCATGCTGTGGCCGGAGCCGATCTTGTCGGCGAGGAGCAGCGAGCCGCCCATGAGGACGGAGATGATGAGGCCGGCGATGAGGCCGAAGGTGAGGACGGTTTTCTTCATGTGAGGCTCCTGGGTGTGAATGAGGATGGAGTCACGATGCGGTCTGTCAGGGCCGGATGTCGTCATCCTTTTGGATGATTTTGCAGGAGTGTAACGGAAATCGTGCTTTTGGGTGACGCGATCAGGGCAGCAGGCCGAGTTCTTTGCCGCGCTGCACAGCCTGAGTGCGGCGCGCGGCTCCGAGCTTGTCGAAGGCGCGGGAGCAGTGGGTCTTTACGGTGTTCTCGGAGACGAAGAGCTGAGTGGCGATCTCGCGATTGCTGAGGCCGCGGGCGATGAGGGTGAGGATTTCGAGCTCGCGGGCGGTGATGCCGAGGTTCTGCTGCCGGGCTATGTTTGGAGCGAAAGGCGAAGCCGGCTCGGTGCCCGGGCCTGAAGCAGGGACGAGCACTTCTCTCACCACGATCCTCTCCCGTCTGCGCGTGATGCGGAGGCCGAGCCAGATACCGAAGGCGGCGAAGAGAATGGCGACGAGGGCGCTGTAGAGCTCGACCGAGTGCTCGATGACGACGAAGCGGTATTCGGTGTATTGGAGGGTGGCGATGAGGAGGCCGCCGACAAGACCGAAGATGAGGACATGGCGCTTCATGGCGGGTTGTGGAGAAGTGTAATGGAAGGACGCATGAGGGGAGGGTTAGAAAGCGCCGTCAGAAGTTGTGGCGGCCCGCCCGTCTGCCCGAATCTGCCTTGTTTATTTTCGGCATCTGGGTCAAAAAAGATTGAACTGGTTTTGAGGCTCAGCGAAGGCCTCCTCTTTTGCACTTTGCTCGCTACAACTTTTGCAGGGTACATTCGTCACTGAGAATCACTCCCGCGATGGCTGCGGGGATTTCGGAAAGCGTGTGGGGAGTGGAGAACCTGCTCCCCGCATGAGTGCGGGATGACTATCTAACGTGTGCTTCTGCTTTGCTTACTCTGTTTCCTGCTGCTAATCGACCTTGGGTTGTCTCGGTCCCGCCACTCAATGCGATACAGCATGGAAGCGATAGATACACCGGATGGCAAAGTCGAATTACGCCAAGTCAGGCGGCCCCCTGGTGGCCTGTGTGGATTATTCGTCATCTTGATTCTGGCGCATTGCGGCACGATTTGGGGTCTTCGCAAAGATTAGCTGTGGAAATCGAAATTAGGACACTACCCGGCCGTCGGTGTCGTGGAAATGCGGTACTGCTACTGATAGAATTCTTGTTTCCGTAGAACTTAATTGCGCCTTCCTGGCGATACCTCGGCGCATTTTATTTGGAGAGATTGAAATGGCCTACGTAATCGCAGAACCCTGCATCGGCACCAAGGACACCGCGTGCGTCGACGCGTGTCCCGTGGACTGCATTCATCCCAAGAAGGACGCGGCGGCATACGCCGAGGCACAGCAACTGTTTATTGATCCCGTCGAGTGCATCGACTGCGGCGCCTGCGTACCAGTCTGCCCGGTGTCGGCTATCTTTGCCGCTGACGATTTGCCGGAAAAGTGGAAAGAGTACGAGCCTAAGAATGCCCAGTATTTCGGCCGCTGACAATCTCAGCGGCATGCGACTTCAAACCGGCCGTCGCTGTCCGGGTTTGTTTTTTTGCGAGACAAGGGCGGTTTAGGTTTTCTCTATCCCCAATCTATGACTCTGTCGCCTTGAGCGCAGGAGGGACCCGCGCGTTCCGGCGGCCCGCGAGCACGGTGTTTGCGCTCGTGGGTTGGGCGCGGGAGACCGGAGCCGAAAGACCTTGTGTTTTCATTTGCTCCGGCTACACCAAAACTAAAAACGATCGAATGCGGAATAACTGCTGTTGTTTCCTACGAACCCGCAGCTTCCTCGTCGAACATAGGTACTTGGAGCGCGTCTTTTTCTTCCCTGCGGCGCCGTACACCGCCGCCGATCACGGCGAGCACAGTGAGGGACGACAGGGCAGTGCGCGGCACGAAGATGCGTTGCGTGTTAGAGCGGGTGTCAGGAGGAATCAGCAAGTAGCCTTCGCCGGTGAGCAGCGTGAGATCATTCGGCATGAGGCCCTCGAGGACGTCATTGTCGACGAACTCGATGCGGACCCATAGGCCCTCGCTTCTGGGACGCGTTGTAAAAGTCTTGCGTCCCAAAGCTTCGGTATCGGCGAAGTCGCGTACGAAGTAGACACCCTTCACTTCCCTCAGATCGATGTAGATGACCTTCCCCGACTGGGTGAGCAGTTCCAGCTTGCCGTCCGCAATGAACTTGGCGCCGGACACGTATCCCGTAAGGCTGTCACGATCCATTTTGCGGACAATTACCTTTTTGTGCGTAGAGGGCATCGGAAGGTGGTCAGAAGGGCGATTCTCGCACGTTTACCGCTAAGGCTGACGCCGGCACGAACGACAGTAGCCAACTTGTTAACCGCTGTGATAATGTTCTAGGTTTGCCGTAACCATTCGTAATCTTCGTTGGCTAAGTACCTGTATTGGAGACACTTACTGGCATACGGTAAACCGGGCCTACCAGCCCCAAGCACGTCCTTCCCGGGTTGTCAGTCTGGGCCTTGGCCCGCTGTGAATATCCTGCCGTCCAGGAAGCGCGAACACCAGAATGGCTGATTACATATACATGATGGAGAGCCGGTTGTCCCCGGCCCAACTCCAGGTGGTTGGACAAGTTCAGGAGATCGCACGCGCCCACGAGATGAACGTGTATCTCACCGGAGGGGCGGTGCGCGACATCATCAGCGGCTTCCCCATTCGCGATCTCGATTTTACCGTCCAGGGAAATGTACTCAAACTCCAAAAGGACTTGCAAAAAATCGGGGCCATTATTCAGGGAAGCGATGAGAACTTTCACATCTTGTACGTGCTTTTCCCGAATCATGTCCGCAGTGAGATCGCCAGCGCGCGCTCAGAGACGTATCCCAAACCGGGCAAACCTGAAGTCACCTTTGAAACCATCAATGAGGACCTTCGCCGCCGCGACTTCACCGTGAACGCAATGGCGCTCTCCTTGAATCCGGGATCTCGCGGCCTGCTGATGGATCCGTTCAACGGCGTGGCCGATCTGGAAACAAAGCATCTTCGTATCCTTCAGAACTACGCGTTCCTGGAAGAGCCGTCGCGAATGTTGCGCGCCGCGCGACTGATGACTCGCTTCCACTGGACCCTCGAAGAGCGCACCCAGGCCCGCTTCGAGGCCGCCAAGGAAGGCAATTACCTCGAGCACATTTCCAATCGCTCCATTGGATATGAAATCGAGCAGATCGCGCACGAAGACGATCCGGTCGGCGTGATGAAAGCCTTCGAAAAGGAAGGCTGGATGAAGCTCCTATTCCCGGCGTGGACCACTGCCAAGGTGGATGCTGCCGGACTCTCAGCCTTACAGAAAACTCGCCAGCAGTTGACCGATATCGGAGTGCAATCCGATCCGGCTGCGGCACGCATGTACTTTCTGACGAAAAAGATGTCGGACAAGGACGTGCATGCGATGCAGAAGCTCCTGCCCCGTGAGCACTTTGTCGAGCAGTGGCGCAAGATTGAGGACGATGCCAAGGAACTCGCCAAACAGTTGCTTGCGAAAGAATATGCCGCTCCGTCGGCTACATGGAAGCTGCTGATGGCGACGCGCCCGGAACTGATCCTGTTTCTCGACGTCACCACGCGTCAGTCAGCGGTCGAGCAGAAGATCAAGGCATTCCTCACCAAGTGGCCGGCGTACCGGCAGAAGATGCCGCTGCAAAAGATGACGGAGATGCGCATTACACCCGATCTGCCGGTTTATCGGCAATTGCTCGACGAAATGTTCTTCATGATGCTCGACGGCAAGCTCAAGACCGAAGCTGAGATCGTCAAATATCTGGAACCGCATCAACCGCCGCTGCCGGTGGCTCCGCCGACTCCTGCGCGTCGTGGACGTGCGAAAAAGAAAGCAGCTTCCGCAACGGCAGGCGCCAAACCTGCGCCGCAATCCTCCGAACCGGCTGCTGCAGACGGCGCAGTGGGGAAGGGACCCAAGCCCACCGCAAAAAGCGCGAAGAAGGACGCGCTCGTTCAAAAGGAACCATCTGCCGTAAGTGCGCCGGCGCCGGTCGCAGCCAAGGCTGCCCCAAAGCCCGCTGCTCCCGCTGCTCCATCCCCAGCCAAACAGAAAGCGCCTTCGAAGCCGCAACCGAAGAAACCCGCAGCGAAGGCCAAGGCTAAGTCACATCCGAAGAAAGCCTCGAAGCCTGCGAAGAAAGTTGCGGGATCCAAAAAGAAGAAGAAATAGCGGCCCCTCTCGCGGAACAGTGACTACGTTGTAAGCGCAGCTTTCCAGCCGGCTTCTCGCTCTCAACGCAGATGTTTGCGACTTATTTGCAATACTTTTCATTCGCCATTTCTCTCAAGAAATTCACAAAAATCACGGTTTACTCTCGTTCTGTCCCGGCGTATTGTGAGTTGCTCCCCACGTATCAATTCTGGAGATTACAACCCAAATGAAATTAGCCTCACGATTTACCGCACCTCTGTTGTGCGCCGCTTTTGCTTTCGTCTGCTCGTTTAACGCTTTTGCGCAGGAGGACGATCAGATTATGGCCGGTGATCTGTCCAATGCACACACCCATTCCAGCGTGATAACTCCGCACGCGCATTTGAACGGACAGGCGCATGCGCGCTTTGGAATTCCGAATATTGACTCGCTGGTGAACTTCAACGGGCACTACTTCGTTGATGGTTTCGACTCCAATGGAAATCCCAACCGTCACTGGTACTTCAACACCGTCGGGAACCCGCCGCAACTGGGCGGAACTACCAGCATCAACGCTCCCATCGTTCCCGTCTCGCTGGATCTTCGCAATTTCGATGGAAGTCCAAGATTCGTGGGCGGCCGGCGGTTGTACTCCGACGCTACGAAATTTGTCGCTGCGACTCTTGCGTCGCCGGTTTTTCAGAACTCGACCTATTCCAGCAGCGGTGTCCCGACGCAGTTCAGCGATGCGATTCAGCGCGCTGAATACCAGCAGGCTAAGAGTGATTGGCATACCTTGTTGGCGCCAAGCGTCAAGACTCCAAGGGTGATGACGCTGATTCGCGGCACCTACCGTTTTGCCCTGAATGGTGACGGAACCTGCTGCCGGTATGTCCTGATCGACATCGGAACCTTCATCAACGCGCTCTTCCCAGCCGTGGCTAGCGATACCACCACTCCGGTTGGCGCTGCGGAAAACGCGGGCGAAGTCACGACCAAAGACATGTCGACCTTTCTCTTTCCGAATGCCTTCCTGTACTTCAATGGCGATCCGAATCAATGCTGCGTCATCGGCTTCCATAGCTATGACTTCGAGCCCGGCGATGCCGGCAACGGCAACCTCGAGAAGCGTTATGTCCTGAACTACTCGAGCTGGATTTCACCACACATATTTGGAGGCGGATTCCAGGACGTGACGGCTCTGAGTCACGAAATCTCAGAGACCTATAACGATCCTTTTGTCGCCAGCAACGGGGTGAACAACATCACGCCGTGGTGGCTGGCTCCGAACGGCAACTGCCAGAACGACCTTGAAACCGGAGACGTAATCGAAGGCTTGCCGCACGCGGTGTATCCGATCACGCTGAATGGCTTCACTTACCATCCGCAGAATGAAGCGTTGCTGCAGTGGTTCGAGTTCCAACAGCCTTCTGACGCGTTGGACGGGGCTTACAGCTATCCCGATACCACCGTGCTCACCGGGCCGTCGGCACCTCAAAAAGCCGGCTGTCAATAAGTCTGTTTACCCTCCCAAGAAAAAAGAGGCACCAGCCATGGTGCCTCTTTTCATGTCTGATTCTCCAGGACTTGGCCGCGAATTCCTCAGCCTGAGTAACGTCGATCTCCGAGTTTACCCATCGTTGTCTCTATACCGACTACAACGACGATGATCCAAAGCTGCTCGTCGCTTCATTCCGTACCTCGCGAACCGCCAGTCGGCAGATTGCTTTGAGTGCTGGTGCTGCCACTCGGTCTTGGGGCACTTAAAGCCGTCGACAAGAGGATGGTTTTGCAATTGAACAGTGGTAGTGCAGAGTTCTCCCAGAACCCGCGCGTAACTTTCCTGCAGTTGGAAGAAGGTGCGCTGCGAAATGATCACTTCCGGATATGCCGCCGCCATGCTCCGATACTTCTGCAGATAGAGCTCGTAAGCGCGCTGCGCCCGCGGTATCATCTGCGTCCGAGAAAAACGGACGGGGCGCTCCGCGGGAGCGCCCCGAGTGTTTTCAACTTCTCGAATTAGTGGCCGCAAGCCGTCGCAGAGTGCGGAAGGGCCGTGACGTCTGGATAGCTGAAAGCTCCCAGCAGCGCGTCTGAGGTTGTTCCTTGCTCAAACCACTGCAATAGGGCTTCGGTTTGGGGGTGATAAGTGAACGACGCCCCCTTTGCTTTCAGCGTAACTGGGAATGTCGCATTTGCCAGGACTTCCACCGGATCTCCCGTTTCCAGATTTCCCTGACAGGCCGTTTCGCCGGGGAATTGCCACCGGGGAACGACGTTATTCACGAATGGATCGTTGAAGGTCTCGGAGATTTCGTGGCTAATTGCGGTCACGTCTTCGAAGCCGGCTCCGAATAATCCTGGTGAAATCCAACTGGCGTAATCGAAGATCCAGCGCGGTTGTGGGGTGGCGGTGGGATCGAGGAAATACGTATGGAAGCCCAAAACACAGCAGCCAGATGGTCCACCGGTGCCGGTGTAACGTGTGAAAAGGTACAGGTTTGGGAAAAGAGCGAGATTCACCGCATCGGTCGTGTAATTTCCGGCGTTGATCTCGTTGTTCACAAGGTTAAAGACAACGTTGTTGAAGTACGCGCTGAGAAGTTCTACAAAGATCGAGCCGTCGGGCGCGTGTCCGAAGAAATAGGCTCGTCGCTGTACTACTTGACCATTGATCCGTACGTTGATCAATCTCGGTATCTGAATGGTGATGCGATCTACGATCGCGGGACTCAGGTTTGTGTGCCAATTTTGTTTCATCCCATTGAAGAATTCAGCACGTTGCACGGCATCCGCGAATTGCAGAGTTTCCCCGGATGAGTACGACGTCTCCTCGAAGTTGGGTGAGTTGAGCGTTGGCTGCTCGAAACTTCCGATCGGCACGTTCGTGAAGGTAACGAGGTCTGCATTCTGCAGGGAAAGATTAATTGCGACGATCTTTGTCGGGACGTTGGTGGTGTGACCAATGGTGGGGTCGTTACCCATCATCACGTAGTTGTAGGTCGTGCCGTTGGTCACGAAAGAGCCCGGGAAGTTCGGAACGGACACGACACCGCTCAAACTCTCGTTATTGTGGTTCAGGCTTTGAGAACTTCCGGGATTCGAATTTGCCGACTGCATGGCACTGGCATCGCCGGTGCGATCTACCGGTTGCAGGCGGTCATACTGAGGCTGTGCGCCCGAAACCGCCAATGTCGCGGCGTTGAAATCATCGGCAGACGTATTCTGTGCCACTCCGAGCGTGGCAATTCCAAGTAACAACGCACAAGCGAGAAGACTCGACAGACGTGGCACGAATTTCATTGAAAAGCTCCTTAAAGAGTGTCGAAACGCTGAAGGGGTGCCAACATACAGCTACTCCGGATTGCTTGTAAACGCAATTCTTCAGTCGCCGGAGATGAAGTGGGGTGGCAACTAAAATGGCAGGGACCGATGGGTTTAGTCGGCGGGGGAAAGCAGCTTGGTTGCAAAATTTTGGATTTCCTAGCGACAGGGAGAAGTCGGTTCCCAAGGGAACGACAGTTCCGTTTCGTCCCGCACTGCCCCATTTTCTGCCGGACAGAAAAACTCTCGACGCTAGCGCCTCCACCGGTAGTAATTCTCGGCCGCAGAGGACGCTTTTCCACGATACGGACTTGAATTCCTCAGGCTGAACACCAGGGATCTGCGGTTAGAATTTAGTTAACGGTCCTTTTGCTGATGTCTGAGTTTACCCACCTCCATCTCCATACCGATTACTCCCTGCTCGACGGCGCTTGTGACGTCGAGAAGCTAGTCAAACGCGTAGCCGAGATCGGCCAAACGTCGGTCGCAATGACCGACCACGGCAATATCTTTGGAGCGGTGGAGTTCTATAACGCGGGCAAAGCTGCCGGGGTGAAGCCGATCATTGGCTGCGAGCTCTACATCTGCAAGAAGGACGATCATCGGGCCCCGCCCGAGGGCGACCAGTACAACCATCTGCTTGTGTTGGCCGAGAGCGACGAAGGTTATCGCAACCTGGTGAAGATAACCTCCGAGGCTTCGTTGCACGGCATGTATTACAAGCCGCGCGTGAGCAAGAAGTTTCTCGCGGAACATTCCAAGGGACTGATCGGGCTTTCAGGATGCCTTGCCGGTGAGCTCTGCGAACACCTCATGGCAGGCAAGTACGAGGCCGCTCGTGACACTGCCGGCACGTATCGCGACATCTTTGGTAAGGACAACTTCTTTCTGGAGATCCAGGACCAAGGTCTTGCCCTCGAAAAGCAGATTCGTCCCGATCTTCTCAGGCTGGAAAAGGAGCTGAGCATTCCGCTGGTCGCGACCAACGACAGCCACTACATCTGCGGGGATGATCACTACGCGCATGAAGTGTTGCTCTGTGTGCAGACCGCATCGTCCATCCACGACGAGAAGCGCTTCAAGTTCGATAGCGATCAATTCTTCGTAAAGTCCGCCGACGAGATGCATCGCGTGTTCGGCGAAATCCCAGAAGTGCTCAAACGCACGATGGCAATCGCGGAACGCTGCAATGCCAGCATCGAGAAGGTCAAGAATCCTTTTCCGCGCTTCGAGGTTCCGCCAGGCGAGGATCTCGACAGTTACTTCGAGCATGTCAGCCGTCAGGGATTCGCGCGGCGGCTCGACCTGATCCGCGCCTTCCAGGCGAAAGGCGAGCTGCGAAAGACGATCAGCGACTACGAACAGCGGCTCTCGCGCGAGATCGACTGCATCAAGCAGATGAAGTTCTCAGGATACTTCCTGATTGTTTGGGATTTCATCCGCTATGCCAAAGAGAACGGCATTCCGGTAGGTCCGGGGCGCGGATCGGCTGCGGGTTCGCTGGTCTCTTACGCGATGGGGATCACCGACATCGACCCTCTACAGCACGAGCTGCTCTTCGAACGGTTTCTGAATCCGGAACGCGTCTCCATGCCCGACATCGATGTCGACTTCTGCATGAACCGACGCGGAGAGGTCATCGATTACGTTACCCGGAAATACGGACGCGAGCAGGTGGCGCAGATCATCACCTTC
>Ga0207097_1081_pt1 | contig 13742 bp, 15 predicted proteins | sample Alteio_BWMinHeat_87_FD_153541 | JGI IMG/M metagenome (GOLD analysis project Ga0207097, IMG submission 153541) | Enriched cells from forest soil in Barre Woods Harvard Forest LTER site, Petersham, Massachusetts, United States -... | ecosystem: Environmental > Terrestrial > Soil > Temperate forest >...
GTCCTTACACTCGCAAACCAAAACATGTGTCGTTTCGAATGTTTGGCCCTTTAGGACCGCCTTGGGTTCTACGTAACAATTTTCACAGCCTTCTTTGTTCATAAATGGTTTAAAATCAGCAGGAACTGGTACCTTTTGACTTTTTCCAGCAGCTCCTACGCCTCCGTATAAATCATTTGCTAACATAACTAATAAGAAAAAAAATAATATTTGCATAATAACTCCTTTTTTTATTATTTGGTTCTAAGATCTAGAATTGTGAGTATCAATTAGAAGGCTACTTAGGAGACAAATCCTCCTAGTAGCCGTATTTTTTTATTTATATTTTTTATCTATTGCAGCTCTTGCAGCCTGAATCACCTTCATCTTCATAAACAACTTGCTTTCTAGATTCTCTTCTTCTTCTAGGCTCTTTCTTCATCTTTTTTGCAGGTTTTTTCTTTGCCATTTTTTTCATAGGAGCTTTTTCTTTTGACATCTTGCCGCCGCTTACTTTTGCAATCTCACTTAAAATTTTCTCTTTTGCTTTCTGGCCAATACCTTGAAGTCTATTAGCTTCTTTGCCATTTTTATAAAAAACTAAAGTTGGAAGCCCTTTAACATTATATTTTGAAACAAATTCATTATCTGCATCAACTGCTATAAATACTGCTTTATCAGGATTTTCTTCAGCAACCTCATGATATATTGGCTTTAATTGTTTGCAGGGACCACACCATTCTGCAAAAAACTTTACAACAACAGGTTTATCACTATTTTTAATATGATCTTGTAAAGTAGATTCATCTGATACTTCAATTACATCCGCTTGCAAGCTAAACGCTGAGCAAGCCAGCACTAAAGAAAGTAAACTTTTACGTAACATAGAGACTCCTCTTTTTGGGTTTAAAAAATACACAAACTAAATTAGAACATAACTGATTTCTTTTTTGCAATAGACTTATTACTATTTTTGCTCGTATGGTTCGACAAGCTCACCACGAGCGAGATTTTTTGCATGTTTATTAATATTTTTCCAAGGATCCCCAATTTTTTTTAAGCGTTCAAAAATATTAAAAATGTTATAAGTTTGCGAGGTTAACTTAGAATCATCAAGTTCATTCCAATTTAAAGGTGCAGCTATAGGCGCTCCATTTTTGGCTCTTATCGCATAAGGAGCTACTCCTGTTGCACCAAAAGAATTTCTTAATGTATCAATAAAAATTTTAGTTCCTCGTTTATCTTTACGAATCTCCATAGTCAAATTTTTAGGATCTTTATTTACAAGTTCCTTTGCAATTTTCTGTGCAAACATCCTAACTTGTTCGAAATTTTTTGTTCGTTTTAATGGAACAACTACATGCATACCTCTAGAGCCAGTAGTCATGACAAATGGCACTAACTCATGAGCTTCTAATAATTTTTTAAGTTCTTTAGCAACAGTTTTTATTTTTCCAAAACTTTTATCATTTGACGGATCAAGATCAAATATCAATCTATCTGGATAATCTATTTTATCTTCCTTACTTAACCAAATATGGGGCGTTAAGCATCCAAAATTAGCCAAATAAACCAAAGTTGCAACATTTTCAATTATAACATAATTAACGGGCTTACCATCTTCTCTTTTTATAGTTTTTGTGGAAATCCATTTTGGAAAAAAATCAGGCGCATCTTTGTGATAAAAACCTTCCTGAGTTATACCCTGTGGATACCGAAGCATTGTCACAAGTCTATCTTTTACATGAGACAACATAGTTTTGCCAATTTTATTGTAATATTCTACTATTTCACCTTTGGTGATTTTGTCTTTAGGGAATAAAATTTTATCCGGATTTGTGATAGAAACTTCGTATTTGCCTACATTAATTTTGGGATCATTATCTTCACGTTCTAGCATTTTCTTAAATAACCAATTTTTCTTGTTTCCACCTAACTTGGTTCGAACAAGCACATAATTGCCTTTTAATTTTTTGCCCCTTAATTTTATTTCTATTTTCCCGTCTTTATAAGATTGATCTAATTTTTCTGGTTTGATTGATTCAAAGGTACCATGATCCCATACTTTTACAGTTCCTGCACCATAATTACCTTCAGGTATTGTTCCTTCAAAAGTTGCATAACTCATAGGATGGTCTTCTGTTTCTACTGCCAAACGTTTTTCATTTGGATCATTAGAAGGTCCCTTTGGTATTGCCCAAGATTTTAAAACACCATTCATTTCTATTCTAAAATCATAATGTAAATGTGATGCATTGTGTTTTTGTACAACAAAAATTGGATGATCTAATTTCTTAGATTTTTCTTTACCAGAAGGTTCTGGAGTTTTTTCAAAATTTCTTTTACTTTTATAAGTTTCTAATTTTTTTGCTGACATACTCGATCCCATATTTAAAATAAAACAGGTTATAATTAATTTCTTAAAGTTCAATTTCCATACCATCATAAGCAACTTTGACTTTAACGTTTCTTATCTTTGCTAATTTATCAATTTTCGCTCTAATAGCTCGACCATCAGCAGCAACAATTTGCGTTCCACAATGTGTTACTATCATCATTGGAATATTTTCTTTTTTGCACCAAGTAAGCTGTGTCTGAATTGTTGTATGGCCAAAAAGTTGACCATCTTTTTTTCTTACCATTGGCCTGGTAATAGTAGCCCCATCTCCTATATAAAGTTTTAAGTTTTTAAGAGCCTCTTTTCTATTGTTGATAGCTACTAAATCATGAACACAAAATATAATATTTTTACCATCAGTGATTCTATAGCCTACACCTGGGGCTCTTATTGAATGAATAACAGGAAAAGTTTGGAATATTAATCCACAAATATTTACCTTTTTTTCAGGAATTAATGTTTTACGTAGATCTTCTTTAATATTAAAATTTTGCATAACCAGCCAGCTTTCTTTTGTTGCATAAACAGGACAGGGTGAACCATTTTTTAAACCAAATGCATGATCCGGATGGGCATGTGTAATTACAACCGCATCAGGATTAATTTTAAAAACTTTATCGGTCCAATCTTCACCACAATCAATCATTACTCTTTTATTTTTAAAACTAATCATCGTAGAAGTATGCCTAAAATGTCTTTTTGTCCTTACATCAATATATCCACGGGTTCCTAGAAAGGTTATTTTCATCTTATTTACTCATTTAATATTTGTTTAAGAATGTATAAGAAAAATAAACTTAAAAACAAGAGTAATGTTAACCATTTGTAAATAATATTACTGTTATGATAAACTAGTTATTATGAACACAAAAACAATCTATAAATTAACTATTGCATATGATGGTACTAATTATAATGGATGGCAAGCACAAGATGATGTACCAACAATTACAAATACATTACAAAACAGATTTAAGAAAATATTTAATCAAGATGTAACTATAGTTGGCGCCTCCAGAACAGATGCAGGAGTTCATGCCAATGGTCAGATGGCTATAGCCAGAACTAATCTTGAAATAGAACCCAAAAAATTAATTTTTGCCTGGAATAACCTATTACCAAAAGATATACTTATTAAATCTCTTGAGGTTGCAAACCCTGAATTTCATCCCATGATTAATGTTAGACAAAAAATATATTTTTATGATTTCTGTCTAAAAAGACCAGATCCTTTCAATTATAGATACGTTTGGTTCTTTCATGATCCAATTAATATAGAAAAATTAAAAGAATGTCTTAAAATTTTTGTAGGAATACACGACTTTAGATCTTTTTGCACAGGACCCGAAATTAAGGATACCGTAAGAAAAATTGACGATATTTCACTAGAATATATCCCTGAAAAGGAAATTTATCGTATAATAATTAAGGGTAAATCATTTTTACGTTATATGATACGTAGAATTGTTGGTGCGTGTATAGAGGTTGCTTCAAAAGAAAATTTACAGGTTAATGATTTGACAAAAGCTTTAGAACAAAAAACACCTGTGCAGCTTTTGCCAAATGCACCGGCCCAAGGGTTATTGTTAGATGCCATTTCATATGAAGGGGATTAAATGTTAAAGATAGTTAATAAAAAAAAATGGATTTTAAGTTCTATTTTAGTAATTACTTTATTAACAGGCACACTATTATTAGTCAAACACTTCACTAATTGCTCAGGCCTACAAATTCAAAGTTATAAAGAATCCCGAGACAGAGATTTTATTTTTGCAGCTTTTAAAGGCGATTTATATTGGTTAGTGGAAAATCCTGAATTTGATATTAATTATATGTTAACCACCAACTCTCCTAACAAAAATCCAAAATTTACAGGCAAATTAACAATGAAACTTCTTTTTCTAGATTGTAAACCTATAGCATTTACTACATATTATATGAAAAGTTTCTATGAAGGCCAAATTCAGTTCTTATATGTTGCCCCAGATTATCGTGGAAAAGGTTACGTTGCAAAGCTATTAGAGCATGACATGTACGCATTGAAAAAACAGGGCGCTGCTGTTGTAAAACTTGTCACTAGAACAAATAATGCACCAGCAATTAAAGCTTATACCAAGTTTGGTTTTAGAGAAACATCAAGAGACGAAGGCTTTGTTTATTTTGAAAAAATGACAGAAAGCTAAACCCAAAACTCTTCTTCATCTTCCTTTTTTTCTTGTACTAGTTTATCTATAAATTCTTGGAGAGAATTACTTATATTCACGTTTACATTCATTTTACAGCAACAAAGCCCGCATTCTCGTAGTAGCCCTACTGCGTCTTGTTTGATTTTTTTATATCCTAAATAATTTTGTAAATAACTACCTATAATATTCGTATGATAACCTCCAGCACAAATAAAAATATTTCTTTTATTTGTATTTTCTAATATTAACTTTATTGCCTTTAATTCAATCAAATTATTATTTGTAGCAACGATCAGCTCAAATAATTTTTTTTTTATTGATTGTGAACAACAACATAATTTTAAAATTAGCTTTATCATATAACTTGTTTTTTTAAAACCACTCAATCTTACTAATTTACATAAATCTTTAATAGAAATAGCTCTTAAAAAATCACCATATTTTAAGTCTTGATATTTTTCCAAAATTGTCCAAAATTTTTTTGACCATACTTTTTTTTCTACATCTCCAAAATATTTACCTAAATCTTCATGTGTTGTTATCTCAGTTAAAATTTTTCTCATTTCTAAAATCACTCTAGATAATGGAATCATTCCTATTGCAAATAAAAAAAATATAGCCCTATATTCAATATTTTCGTAAGATGTTATTTTATCCCTGCATAATTTTTCTAAAGTAATACAATCAGCACCTTTAAAATCATAGCCCCAATACCATAATTCAGAATACATTAGAGATAGATCCTCTCCATTTAATTTCATACTTTCGATTATTACTAAAGCATCTAATAATTTTGCTAACTTCATTATATTATCTACTTGGTTCTGGGTCTGATTAATTGTGACATGCAAATCGCCAAATAAAAAAATATTTTGTTTCCCGTTGCTACATACAGAAATATCAGTAATCGTTGACTGTAGAGATTGAAAACAAATAATTAAAACTATTGAAAAGATTTTTTTGAATTTCATGTTATTTAAATTTTTTTAGAATATTTCTTGGATTAAAGTTTCTACTTTTTTGGTTATAAACTCGCCGGCCATGTCTTTGTAAAATTTGTCATTATAATCACGGGTTTCTATAACTATTGGCATAGTAACAGCATGTCCAAGTAAGAGTACCTGTTTTTTGCTATCTAGAGAAGCTAAAATTGCACGAAATGTTTGCGGATTGCTGCTACCGGTAAGAACAGCCTGGATATCCTTTTCATCATTAAGTTGCGCTATGATCTTTGTTCCAATTTGTGAAACAATTTCAGGATCAATTCCAGAAGGTCTTTGGTCCACAACTAAAAGTGATACATAATATTTTCTCATTTCCCTGGCTATTGTAGCAAATATTGTCTGCTGTGCTGCTACAGGATTTAAAAATTTATGGGCCTCTTCTATTGTGATTAATAATTTTTTTGGTTCATCTTCTTTTTTGTGTGAGCCTAAAAATTTTTCAGTCTTTTTAATATATTCCAGATGTATTCTCTTAGTGATTATATTTGCTATAAGAAGATATACAAACGTAGAAGTGTAATTTCCAAATTCAACAATTATATGCATGCCTCGTGAAATATATTCCATCATTTGATCTATAACTGAATTTATATTACTTGATTCCGGTTTAAAAAATGGAAGCTGTTCTATACGCTTTAATTTTCTAAATAATGCAGCAATAGACTCAGGATTTGCTCCCAATTCTTGGGCAAACTCTTTTGCATTTTCCCCTTTAGTTAATAAAGCTTCTAACCAATTTTTTTTATATTTTGAAGCAATTAAATATGCAGATTCCATAGCAGTAGAATGCAAGTTAAGCTCATCCTGTAAGGACATTATATCACCCACCTGAATACTTTGATAGGGAATCACAACTTCTACGTCTGGCTGACCACCACGTCTTCTTGTTGATTCAGGATCTAATGAAAAAGTTACAACTTTATTTGGAAAAAGCGTTTTTAAACCTTTTACAAATGATTCATTGTTACCTTCTTTACGAGCCTGTAATCCATACTCTCCATGCATATCAAAAATTAAATTTACAGCCTTTTCATTTTTTATTAATCCTGCAAGAACCAATCTTGTTATAAAAGTTTTTCCTGTTCCTGTTTTGCCAAAAATACCATTGCTTCTTTCAACCAATCTTTCTAGATCTATACAAACAGGTGTAGTCATATCTATAGGATTACCTAGATTAAAATATTTTTTACTTAAAGCTTTTTCATCGCCAAAAATAAGTGCTACATCTTGATTGTCAACTTCGTAGACTTGACTAAAATGCGCAGGAATAGTTTTTACTGGCATAACATTATTATTTTTATCTAGAGATATCATGGGTTTTAAATGTGCAGTAGCATAGATATCTTTTTTGCGTAAAATGTTATGTAAAATTGTCTCATTTTGCCCCGGAGGAAAAAGAAGTATATCAGGATTTGTAACTTCTAGTTTTAGATCTGTAATAAGAGAAAAAAATTTAATCTGTCCACTATGAATTGATAGAAACTTACCAGTCTTTAATTCATCAACATTTATCTCAGGATTAATTTTTATCAAAAAACCTTCTATTAATGACCCTGAAATCACTTGCCCTAATTTTCTTTTCATCTAAAGTATTACACACGATTCTTCGTTAAAATCCTGATAAAATTTTTCTAATTTACTGAATGACTTGCCCAATTTAAGCTGTAATTTCTTCGGGTATTTTTCTTTATCTTCATAATCAATTATGATTATATCTTCAGATTTTTTAAAACTTCCATCAGGATTTCTGAACATGCTTAATGGCAAATACATCCAACAACCATGAACCCATTGATCAAAATCATCTTTGTGTCTAGGATCATAACAAGCACCTACCATAATTACTACGTGTACTAATACCTCTTGTTTTTTATCATAAGACAATTTATATCCCCAATACTTATTTTTTAGATCAGCTGCATATGTTTTATACACTATATTTTCTCCAAAACAGCAGCTGTCTTTTGCTAGTGATATTTTTCCGTATATAAATTCATCATTTGATTTGTTTTCTACTTCAGATCCAAAAATATTTTGTGAAATTATAACTGTTATAAAAAAAACTAAATTTTTAAAATTCATGCTTACTCGCTTAATAATAACGTAACAGAATGTCTAGTAATATGAGCTAAACCGCTTTTAATTTCCATAGCTTCTTGCAGACCATTAGGAAGTTCATACACAGCTTTAATGCCAGGCTTTAGTTCAATTATCATTGGTGCATGTTCAGGCTGTATTACAAAATTACCAGCAGCTGTTTCTATTTCTATCCATTCTATATCTATATTAATTTTCTCAAATGGTTTAGTTATAAAAAGCTGCATATTAACCTTTTGCCTTTAACTTTTCTGCCTTTTCATATACTTCTTCTAAAGTACCAACCATATAAAAAGCCTGCTCAGGCAGATGATCACATTTTCCTTCAATTATATCCCTGAAGCCAGAAACAGTTTTTTCTCTAGAAACATATCTGCCTGGAATTCCACTAAATTGCTCAGCAGTAAAAAAGGGTTGAGTTAAAAATTTTTGTATTTTTTTGGCTCTCTCAACAATTTGTTTATCTTCATCAGAGAGCTCATCTATACCTAGAATTGCTATAATATCCTGCAAGCTTTTATATCTTTGCAAAATACTCTGAACCTTTCTGGCAATACTGTAATGATCTTTGCCCACTATACCAGCCGACAAGCCTTTAGAATTAGATTCTAATGGATCTATTGCAGGATAAAGTCCAAGTTCAACTAGTTTACGAGAAAGTACAGTACTTGAATCTAAGTGCATAAAAGTTGTAGCCGGAGCCGGATCCGTTATATCATCAGCAGGAACATATACTGCCTGTACGGATGTTATTGCCCCATTAATTGTATTGGCAATTCTTTCTTGAAAAGCTCCCATTTCCGAAGCCAAAGTTGGTTGATATCCAACAGCAGATGGCATTCGTCCAAGAAGCGCTGAGACCTCAGAACCCGCTTGAACAAACCTGAAAATATTATCTACAAAGAGAAGAACATCTTTTTTTTCTTCGTCTCTGAAATATTCGGCCATAGTTAGCCCAGTAAGACCTACCCTTAATCTTGCTCCAGGCATTTCTCCCATTTGACCAAAAACCAAAGCTGTTTTTGCAAGAACTCCAGATTCTTTCATTTCAAGCCAAAGTTCATTTCCTTCTCGCGTTCGCTCGCCTATTCCTGTAAAAACAGAAACACCTCCGTGCTCCTTTGCTATGTTTCTTATTAGCTCCATTACAAGAACCGTTTTTCCTACACCAGCCCCACCGAAAAGCCCTATTTTCGAACCCTTAATATAGGGACACATTAAATCAATGACTTTGATTCCCGTTTCTTGAATTTCATTTTCTATTTTCTGTTCTGTTAGAGTAGGAGTATCTCTATAAATAGACCATTTTTTCTTAGTGTGTATTTCTCCCATTCCATCAATGGGCTCACCTAAAACATTAAACATTCTACCCAATACTTCATTGCCTACTGGAACTTTAATTGGAGTTTCACTATCTACTGCTTTGAGGCCCCTATAAACGCCTTCAATATTTTCAATCGCTATGCATCTAACAACATTATCTCCAAGCTGTTGAGCTACTTCAAGAGCCGCTTTTTTACCTGAAGAAAGATAGGCATAAAGCAAATTTGATATTTTTGGAAGGTGTTCAGGAGGAAACTGCACATCTACAGTTGTCCCACTTATCTGTATAATTTTACCTGAAATATTGGAACTTGCCTCTTTAACAATAGAATTTTCTATCATGGTTAACCTTGAAAATGGATCCTTAAATCAGCTTACTATATCAAGTTACTGCAATAGAAAATTAATGCAATCTTTCACTATAATTTAACAGAGAATTGCTGTATTGGAGCTGTGTCTTTTTCCCAAGACCTACTATATTCAAATGTACAAGTTACAGGTTTTTTGGACTTTTTTGTAATTTTGTAAGTTACTTGATTAGGCGCACCAACTATCATAGAGTTCTTGTCACTATTTGCTTTAGATAATTCTGTGTTTTCTTCTACTGTTGCTCCACTTTCAGGATTACAACTATATTGCCAGCTATACCCAGTACTTGGGTTTGTTTCTAAAGTAATTTCTATTTTTTGATTATTAGCGCAATTTGTTAACATTGGCATTAAACACAATAAACTTAAAATTGTTTTCTTCATTTCTCTCCTACTCCTTTTTTTTATATCAAAGTACAAATAGAGCCTTCTTGTTTTGACTTTTCATCTTTTTTAGAATCATCAACTACTACACTAAGTTGTTCAAATTGATCGTCCACAACAGACTCTGATAATAGAGAACTGTCCTTTGGATCATTAAATTGTTCTAAAAATGCAACCATATCTAACATTTTATTGTCATCTCTAGTATTGTTGATATCAACTTCCAATTCTATATTTACATCTTCTAATGCATAATCATTACCATCCAGTCCATTTTTATCTTTTAAATCTGTATTAGCATTACATTCTAATTCCAGAAAATCCCTAATCTCTTTACTTCCAAACCGTGTCGCAAACATATATGCAGTAGTACCATTAAGATCTTGATCATTTACACCAAAAGCAAGATCATTGACCGAAACCAAATATTTTACAATATCAAGTTTTCCTAAAGCAGCAGCTATCATTAAAGGATTTCTACCTAAGCTTGTTTTCTGTGACAGATCAAAATCTTTTGGAAGCTCCTGAATTTCTTTTAATTTATCCTCTTTAATAAGATTATACAAATCAGTGATATCAAAAGCTTTAACCTGAAATGAACTAACAAGAAAAAGAGATAGTAAGATTTTCTCTATTTTCATATTTTCTCCTGTGTTTTTATATTCTGTTCTAAAAAATACAATTTTTTATTTGATTTTTAAAGAGATAATTTTTTTTGTTTAGTTTTTCCAAACAAGAAATAGATTTTTAATGTAAGAAAGTCTTTGAATTTTGACATACGCGTCAACTATATCGTCATTTAAAAAACAAATATTTTGTAATCCAAGAATCTCCAACTTTTTTGAAATAAACAAAAAATTATGTAAATCTTTAATCTCATTTTCAACATCATTATTAAATGATTGAAATGGATTAATGTAATCATATAATTTTCTTTGAGTATAATATTTTTTTTCTATATCTATAGTGATTTCTTTAATGATTTGCTCTTTAGGCAATGACAACAAAGTTTCAAAGCTTATGGATTCATTCCAACGAGACCAATTATTTTCCTTTTTTATTCTTTCTTTTAATTTGTGTATTTTCAAAATTATAAAGGCACATGAGCCAGAAACCAAGGTAGAAGTAATAAAAACTTTATTAGGGAATATCAGACTCTTTGAATTGGCAAATTCAATGAACTCAGAAAGTTTTTCTGTTACAGAAAGAGAAATAACGCATGAACCAGCAATGATCAAAGCTATCAAACCCAATAATGGCCTCATCAGCACCCTCTTTTTTTAAAATAATAACATGTTAAAATGTATATATAATCATATATTATAGTCAATATATTAAGATAATTTATTAATTGAATATTTGAAACAAATAAATATGAAAATAAAAATATTCTCACTGATTCTATTTAACATTCTAGGGCTCACTCTCAATTCTAAAGATTTTGAATTAAAAACCAATAGTCCTAAAGAATTATGTGATTCTATAGAGGCTGTTTTTAAAAATTCAGAAAAAAGTAGTATCCAAATTAGTAACGAGTTAAGTGTTTATTTAAAAGACAAAAATATAGATTTGAACATAAGAGATAAAAACAATAATACTGCTATGCATTTTTCAGCCCAACAAGGCTACAATGATGTAATAAGATTATTGATTAAATCGGGAGCAAGGATTGACCTTATAGCAAAGGAAACTATTATGCCCGATTGGGATCAAATCAAAAACAATGGCACGATAAGACTAAAATATCCAGAATTAAAAGAAGGAGATTTCGACAAGCTAGAAGGCTTTTTTATAGCAAAATATATAATACAAAGATATAAATCCAAACAAAACAAAAGACAAGCATGCAAATTTAAAAGCTTATTCAATGATAATCAAGCAAAGAATTACTTTGCTACAGAACCTTTTACAAAAAAAGATATTATTCAGCTTAAAATCAAGAATTACACCCCTCTACATGATGCAATTTGTAATGGGTTTTATGATACAGTGAAACTTTTAATAACATTAGGCGCAGACGTTAACCAACCCATAGAACATGAATTTACCATTGTTTTACCAAAGAAAAAAAAGAAGGAAAAAGATACTCAAGAATCTAATAATGAACCATCTTCAAAAATTATAAGAATTGTCATTAATCCAAAAAATATAGCAAAAAACTTAGGGCACTTGGATATAGAAAGACTAATTGAAGCAAATAATGGACATAATTACATGATCTCAAAAATAGAAAATAATAATCCTGTTAAAAACATTTGATAACTTTAATATTCTTGTCATTGGATAATTTTATCAAATACAATGATTCGTCCAATAAATCCATTTGTTTTATAAGCGCTGGAATAAACTTAATAAAACGGCCCATTACAAATTCTACATGAAAAATAGCTCGATCATTAATCTTTATTTTTACTTGCCGTAAATTTTTAGTCGGTTTAAAAAATCGCTTTGAAAACCAAGGACATTTTTTATTATCAACTTTACTTGCACTATACAGAGCTTGTGGATCTCCAATTTGAAGCAAATCAAGCGATGAAGAAAATGAATAAATCTTATTGAACAAATCATCTTCAACAAATTTGCTTGTCATTTCTTGAACTGGCACAGCAAGTAAAATTAATCTATCAATTAAAAATGAATTATCTTCATTAAATTTAGCTAAATTTAATGCAACATTGCCACCGTGACTATGAGTAATAATAGTAATTTTAGGTTTTAAATTTTGCTTTTTATACTCTAAAATTAACTTTTTAATTTCTGAATACAACGTTCTAGCTGCATCTTCACGCTCTTTAGGATCCAATTTGCCCGACCAACCATAGGCATAAAAATCTTGCCAAGAGAATTCAGATCCAGCTTCTGAAAGAACACTAGCTATATTACGCATATAATGCTTATTGCTCAAAGAACTAACTTTTACTATTCTATTTGGAACACTTATAAAAGGTTTGAATATTCTATTCATGGTAGCTGTATGTGTACCATGAACAAAGATAGTAATATTGCCAGTTAACTCACTATTTTCCGTTATCACACGTTTTTCTGTTAAAAAAGTTTTTTGCTTTTTACAACAAGACAAAAATATTATTGAGAATAATAAACCAAATACAATTTTTTGTTTACTTACTTTCACAATCAACCCCTATAAAAATCTAACTATTAAACAAAGCTATCATTACTTAACATAGCATTTTGAACATAATCAGGAATCTGATTTTTACGGTTTGCTTTTTTCGCTCTTTTCTTTTCTTCTTTAATTTGCTTATATACAGCTTCAAGATCTTTATATTCAACAGTTTTTCTGTTATCCATAATTGCATTCAAAGCACTTTGTTGAACCACTTTTTTCAGATCTGCTCCAGAGAACCCTTCCGCTTTAGCCGCTAACTCATTAATTTCATATGAATGAACTTTATCAGATAGCTTAATTTTACCTATATATAAAGATAATATTCTTTTGCGACTCTCTTGATCAGGATTATCAATTTTAACTTCTATTCCAAATCGACCAAATCTCAACACTGCCTCATCCATGTGATCTCTTTTATTGGTTGTTGCAATTACAACTACAGAATCATCAGACTGCAGAAAACCATCCAGTTCTGTTAAAAATTTAGTAAGTGTTTGAGAATGGAATCTTGACTCTTCTCCTGTTCTTTTTTTTGCTATGGTATCAATTTCATCAATAAAAATTATACTAGGAGAATTTTCTCTAGCGACCTTAAATAATTCGCCAATAGCTTTTGCTCCTTCTCCGACAAATTTTGCATCAAAATCTGATCCATTGGCATAAAAAAATTTACAGCCCGCTTCTTTTGCAAGAGCTCTACCTATGGAAGTCTTCCCGGTTCCTGGAGGCCCCTCAAGCAAAATACCTCTTGGTCTTTCTGCTCCAATTTCGCTAAAAATTTGAGGCTCTTTAAAAAACTTAATTACCATATTAAGTTGCTTTTGAGCTTTTTCATTTAATATAACTGAATTCAATGTTTCTTTTATCTGTGAG
>Ga0207097_1068_pt2 | contig 13083 bp, 8 predicted proteins | sample Alteio_BWMinHeat_87_FD_153541 | JGI IMG/M metagenome (GOLD analysis project Ga0207097, IMG submission 153541) | Enriched cells from forest soil in Barre Woods Harvard Forest LTER site, Petersham, Massachusetts, United States -... | ecosystem: Environmental > Terrestrial > Soil > Temperate forest >...
GGTCAGTAAACAAGGGTAATCGGCGTTCGGCCGGCGAAGAGTTAAGCGCCTCAAAGCGCCCTCCGCGCTCTCCTCCTGGTTGTTCCGCAGTGAAGATTGAATAGGAAGAGAAGGTTTGCTGGCCGAACGCCGAACACCTCTCCTGTAGAATGCGTGGGTCCGGAACCAAGGCTTGCATTCATATACAATTTCGAATCCGGCAAGGAGCTCCGAAAATTTTCATGAACAGAAGCGCACGTTTCCTGGTAGTGCTCGCCGTAGCCGCGTCACTGACCGGGCTAGGATGTGACAAGCTTAGGGCGCGCGATCAACTCAATAAAGGCGTTCAATCCTATCGTGGCGCGCAGTACGACGCTGCCATCGAGCATTTCAAGAACGCCGTTAGCCTCGACCCGAGCCTTTCCGTCGCGCGTCTTTACCTGGCTACCGCATACGCGCAGCAGTGCGTTCCCGGCGTAGACACTCCCGAGAACACCCGCAACTGCAATCAGGCAATCGATGAGTTCAAGAAACAGCTCGATAGGAATCCTGGCGATATTGGCAGCCTGAAAGGCATCGCTTCGCTGTATTTCAATATGGCAAGCGGCGCGTCCAAGCCGGAAGACAAAGTGAAGAATCTGGATGAAGCCAAGCAGTATCACGGCGAAGTCATAAAGAGTGATCCGACCGATCCGGACGCCTACTATTCCGTCGCGGTGATTGATTGGACCGAGGCCTACAAGAACCGCGTGGACGCATTGTCCGCGGCGGGACAAACCGCGGTAGGTGACGAACCTTTCAAGGATAAGAAGGTTTGCCAGCAGGTCAAAGAAAAGAACGGACCGCTGATCGAGGAAGGTCTCGACGATCTCAACAAAGCATTGCAGCTTCGTAAGGACTACGACGATGCCATGGCCTACTTGAACCTGCTCTACCGGCAGAAGGCCTACATCGAATGCGGCGATGGCCAGGCCTACAAGACCGACATCGATACCGCCGATGACTGGCTGAAGAAGATGATGGAAACCAAGAAGGCCAAGGCCGAGCGGCAGCAAGGGCCGGGTGGAATCGTTCTCGATCAGAAACAGGGCGGGAATCCGTAATTCTGATGCATTGCTGGAAGTCGAGCCCCTCCGGTTGCGAGGGGCTTCTTATTTCTCCACCCGGCTGCTCTTTGCTCACCGCAGGTTTTTCGCAGAAATCTCGTGATCGAATTGCTCCAGCATCTCGACCTTCTTTTCTCCCGGCAGAAACGAAGCCTCAAACGAGTTTCGCGCCAGTTCACGCACATGTTCGTCCGTGAATCCGAACACATCCTGAACAATTTCATACTCGCGGTTAAGGGACGTATGGAACATCGGTGGATCGTCAGTGTTCAACGTTACCAATAGGCCTTCATCAAAGAGACGACGCACGGGATGCTGCTCGAGGTCGGCAATGCATCCTGTCCGGAGATTGCTCGACATGCAAATCTCCACTGGAATCTGCCGCTGTGCTAATACCTCGAGAAGATGGGCGTCGTGCGGCGCGCTCAGCACGTGTCCAAGACGCTCGGCGCCGATGTTCAATGCGGCCCAAATCGACTCTGCCCCGGTAGTTTCGCCGGCGTGCGCGGTTCGCCGAAGTCCGTGATCGGCGGCATAGCGGTAGAGATCTTTAAACGCCTCGGCCGGGCCGCGGCGCTCGTCGCCGCCAATGCCGACTCCGATGACATTCTGCGGTCTGTAACGAACCGCTAATTCAAAAACGCGTCGAGCCGGCTCAACTCCAAAGTGCCGGACAGCGTCGAAGATCCAAAATACGGAGACGCCGAAATCTCGCTGGCCGCGCAAGCGTCCGCGCTCGATGCCTTCGAACAGAGGCTCAAATTCCTGCTTTCGCCAATGCACGACTCCGACCGAGATATATACCTCCCCATGCAGCACTCGCTGTTCGTGCAGACGCTCCATCATGCGGTAAGTGACCAACTCGAAGTCGTCCGCCGTGAGCAGGCGCTCCGTGACGGCCTTGAAAGCCATCATGAATCCCTGAAAGTCTGCGTACTCGTAAAGCGCAACAGCCTGTTGCGGGGTAAGTGGATTGGGATCATGCCGCCGGCTCAACTCGGCAAGTGTCTCGGCATCGACGGTTCCCTCAAGATGCAAGTGCAGTTCGGCCTTTGGCAGCGCCTGGATCAGCGACGAATTCGCCATGTATGCATTGTTACAGCGTCCTGAAAGTTTCACCAAACACCCGGGCAAGGGCGCCCGTATCCACGCTGAGCCCCTTGTGTTTGGTAGTCGTGCTTAAACTCCCCGTGCCGCTTGCGCAATCGTGACCGTCCGCGCCGCCAGAGGCTTGAGCCAGAACAGCGCCATAAATGCGGAGATCAGGTCGCAGGCGATCATGGCCCAGAAGGTTGAGGACCAGCTTCCCGTCCTGGCCGACGCCAGCGCAGCCAGAGGCCCGGCAAAGATTGAGGCCACACCCGCCCCGGTGAGAACAATTCCAAAGTTCGTAGTTGCCCACTTGCTGCCGAACAAGTCTGCCGTGATCGAGGGAAAGAGCGAAAAGATCTCTCCCCAGGCGAAGAAGCACAGACCCGAGAGCGCGATGAACCAGACCGGGTGACTGGCCAGACGCAAGAGCAGGAAGACGGCGAGAGCCTCGAGCGTGAAGGCAATGAACATCGTGTTCTCGCGTCCCAGACGATCGGAGATCCAACCCCAGACCGGGCGTGTCAAGCCGTTCAGGATGCGGTCGATCTGGATTGCGAGCACCAGTGCCGTCATTCCGAACGCCATCACGACTTTATCGACGCCGTAGGAGTGGGCGATGGGGCTAAGTTGCGCCGTCACCATCAGCCCACCGAACGACATGAGCGTCATCATCACGTAGATCAGCCAGAACGAACCGGTGCGCAGCATCTGCCAGGGAGTCGTGTCCACAGCCGATCTTCGCGCGCCGGTTGCTTTTGTGTTCCGATTCGGGAGAAGCGGCTGCCAATCAGGCGGGGGATTCTCGAGCAGCAGCGCAGCCACGATCACAACCAGACCTTGGGCGACTCCCCACACCATTAAGGTGTGCGCGTATCCGGAGGTCTTAATCATGGAAGCGATCCGCGCCACGGTGAGCGCAGTTCCAATCCCGTAGGCTCCGGACGTGAGTCCAACGGTTAACCCGCGATGGTCCGGGAACCACTTCAGCGCGTTGCCGATTGTTCCTCCATAAACAATTCCGGCGCCGAGTCCGCCGATCGTGTACACGATCACGAGTTGCGTAACCGTGGTTGCCTTGGCGGCTCCCATCCACCCGACTCCCACCAGCACTCCGCCAACTGCGAGAATCGGCCGCGGCCCGAGCCGGTCAATGAGATATCCATCGAGGGGAACCAGACACGTGACCCCAATGAGAAACGTAGAGAAAGCGATCTGGATCTGCGGGAGCGTCGCGTGCAAACTCCTAGAGAATTCTCCTGTAAACAGAGTCCAGGCATATTGAAGGTTGGCGACCGCCATCATGGCGACGATGCCGGCCGCAAGTTGAATCCAGCGATTGATCGACGGTGTAGGTTGAGGTGAAAGATTCACAGAATGGCAAGGGCGATTTCGGAATTAGTGTAACCGGGGGATCGCGATAGGCCGGGGATTTTTCGATTCCGTCATCCTGCGCTTTGCGCGAAGGATCTCCCGCGAAGTGTTGGATCTGATTTGCATTCGCTCGGCTCTTTCACGAGAAGCCACAGGCGTGGTGAAGGAGCCACGATGCTCGAATTAAGTCCGGCCCATTCCGGGAGATTCTTCGCGCAAGCTGCTCAGGATGCAAGAATCAGCGGCGGTGCAGCTTAGCGCAATACGACGCGGTCAAGGTCAGGGGCGAAGCCCGTTTCATTATAGAAAACGATGCGATTGTGTCCGGCTTTGAGGGTGATGTTGACGGTTGCGCTCGCCGGACTCACCCAGGAATTGCTTGTGAGAGGCAGTTCCACTCCCGGACCGTCGTCGACACTGATGAAAAATGAGCGTGTACCTCTCAGCAGGTAATCCACCTCGAGTTGATAAGAACCGCTCATGGCGACGGTTACGTCGTTAATGGCGAGAAAGTTCGCGGCGCCGTTTCCGATAAACCCAACCTTCTGACCGCCAGAACACGCCGAGCACCGACTCGTTCTAGCGCCTCCGGCCATTGTGCTGGAGGCGGCTTCCGCTTCGTAGATGATGCCGGGATGGGGTTGGGTCCCAACGCTGGACCTCTCTACCAGAGAGCGAAGCGACGGCAATCCGAGAAACGCCAGGCCGGTAATCGTTATTCCCATGACGAAGGCAAGGATCAAGGCGAAGTAAGTCGGTCGCAGAGCCGGTGGTCCAAGCGGGATTGCCGGTATCGGGGTTCGCGCAACCTTTAGCAGAGACGACTCGGAGGTGACGAAGCGCGGAACGTAAGTTCCCTTCGGCAAGTCGATGCGGATCTTCGCGCCCACAAGTTCTTCCGAGTAGGTCTCCTGTAGCTTGTCGCGCAGATCCGCGGCACGGCGCCGGACGGCAGCGTCTTCGGCGGGCGAATAATCGCTGGGCCGTCCCAGGGCCTCTACCCCGATCAGGTACTCACAGAGTTCATCCGCCCTCCCCGTAATCTCCATCTCGCAGATGAAGTTGAGGAACTTTCGCAACTGGTCGGCCCGGCGGAAGACCGAACTCTGCAGCACCTCTTCTAATGCCGCGCGCTTCTGTTCTGCCGGAAGGGATCCGGGCACCGGTGAGGCTATGGGGCTGCTCAACAATCCAACCGATCTCGCTCCAGAACCCATATCGACGTTCTCGCCTTCTTCGCTTCTATTCGGAGTTCGAACGTTACTTTCGTCGCTGCTCCAGATTTCAAAACGTGAATTTCAAATACCGAAGCGGCGGCTCGGGAGACGGATTATAGCTCAACCCCTAAGCCGTAGTCAGCCCTTTGACAAGCCCGTGACCAGGGCGTCTTGGAACGTTACGAGACCTTCGTCCAAACCATTGTGATTCCAGAAGTTCGCGGGTCACAAGCCAGCGCAACGGGAGTGATTCGTTTTTCAGGAAGCGTTGTCAGTCGAAAGCCGAGTGTGGCGAGCAAACAAAGCATTGTGAACGTCTTGAGACAGTCCAGCACTTGCGCCGGAAGAGCACTTGGCGGCAGCTACAAGACTGCTCTCTCTTCCTCCGCTTTTGCCATGGATATTCCTTTTGCTTCTTGAAAGGAATTGCACAAGCGAACCGCTCCCGAGGAAATTCGAAATCGATTGGAGAAAGCGTTATGAAGCGCCTTGTCTGCCTCGCCGCCATGCTCACGGCACTCGTACTTAATACCTGCCTCGTCTCCGCGCAAACCACCAGCGGCCAGATCAGCGGACGAGTGGCCGACCCGGACGGGCAGCCGATCGCCAACGCGCAGGTCACCCTCACAAATCAACTCCATGCAGAAACACGCAGCCAGACGACGGACCCGGCCGGAGAATTCGTCTTCGCCTCCGTACAGCCCGGGACATTCGTCATTACAGTGACCGCTCAGGGCTTTAAGACCTTCTCCAAACGCGACGTCATACTTACTGCCTCGGAACGCTTGGCGACGGGAATCATGCGAATGCAGATCGGCGTGGCCACGGAGTCCGTCAACGTTCAGGCCGAAACCACGCCAGTGCAGACGGAGAGCGGCGAACGCTCCGCATTGCTCGACGAGCACCAACTCCAGACTCTCCTCGATCCGGCGCGCAACTTCCTGAATTTGACCCGAGTGCTTCCCGGTGTGGTCGCGACCAGCACCGTTGGACAAGACCAGTTGGGCATTTACGGCATTGACACAATCAACGGAGTGCGCAGTGAGTACGCCACAGTGAACGAAGATGGGGTGAGTGCTAACACGAATTCGCGAGGCGGTATTGACCGGGTGGAGACGCCTCTGAACACCGACGCAATTGCCGAAGTGAAAATCTTGTCCAACAACTATCAGGCTGAATATGGTGGGAGCTCCGGCACTCCAATCAATGCCGTAACCAAGTCGGGAACACGGGCATTCCATGGAACCGCTTATTACTACAAGCGCCATGAAGAATTTAATGCGAACGACTACTTTAACAGCGCATTCTGGAACGGGACTGAGCAGCCAAAGCCCATCAATCGCTACAACACGATCGGCTTCAACCTGGGCGGCCCGGTCTTGATTCCTAAGACGGAATTTAACCGGAACAAGGACAAGCTTTTCTTCTTCTACTCGCAGGAAATCTGGCCGACCGTTCATCCTAGCGACGCCAACCTCAAGATCCGAGTACCCACTGCCCAAGAACTCAATGGCGACTTCTCATCGACGATTATCAATGGTAAGCCCTTGGTGCTTAAGGACCCCAAGAATTGCGGCCCTGCTCAAAACCAAAGCTGTCTCAAGGCCGGAACCAACAGTCAGCTCAATCCTGGCTTCGTTAACACCGACATGCAGAAGCTGCTCGGCATCCTGCCGAAGCCTAATTTTGTCGATCCTGCGAATAAAGCCAACTTTCAGATCCCACAGCCGGAACACAATCCGGTAAATCAGCAAGTGTTGCGGATGGATTACAACATCTCCGATAAGTGGCACGCCTATTTCCGCGGCATAGACATGCATGTGAAGTCGCAAGGCGCAGGAGCCGCTTTTGTGCCGATGGCCTACCTTACGCCTACGTTTCCCGTGGACTATGACAACCGCAGTCCCAACGTGACTGTGGACCTCACGTACATCATCAGTCCAACGCTGGTGAACGAGTTCAACATCGGATGGGGTTCATGGACGGAAGACCAGGTGCTTCCAAACGGGCAAAGTGAGCTTGCTGCAGTGGAAAAGAGCGCGCTTGGCATTGGCCTGGGACAATTCAACCCACAACTCAATCCGCTCGGTTTGATTCCGGCTCTCAAGCTCAGTGGCGGTAATTTGAGCAACCTTCCGGGTATTGGGTTCTCAGGTACCAATGGCGGCAGATTCCCCATCCATTCCGAGTCGAGCTCTTATGGTCTGAGCGATGGATTGACTAAGGTTTGGCAGGGTCATACGTCGAAGGCCGGAATCTACGCCCACATCGATCGATATGTGCAACTGCATGTTGGCGGTAGTTTTGCCGGGCTGTACGATTTCAGTGTAAACGCTTCGAATCCGCTCGATACCGGCAACACTTATGCAAACGCGCTGCTCGGGAATTTCCTTACTTATTCAGAAAGTACCGGGGCGCCGGATTCCGATCCCTTTACCCGCGTCCTTGATTGGTACGTGCAGGACAACTGGAAAATCAAAAAGAACTTCACGCTGGACTACGGAGTACGTTTTAGCGCGGACATTCCGCAGAGCCTGCATGCCGGCGCAAACTTTGTCCCCGCGGCCTACGATCCCGCGCAAAAGCCGGTGTTGTACACACCTGCAAAGGTCGGAGGGAAGAACGTGGTCGTGGATCCCAGGAATGGGACCCAGGTGTCCTCCCTGCTGGTTGGAGCCGTGGTTCCCGGATCGGGAAATCCCTTTGATGGTTTAGTGCCGATTACCGACAGCAACCCCATTGAGGGGCGTGGAGTACTGGTCGCCCCGCGCTTGGGATTTGCATGGGATCCATTCGGAGACGGCAAGACTTCCATTCGCGGCGGCAGCGGAATCTTCTACAATTCCCGTTCTCCTTCCGCCCAAGCGGGAGCGCTGGCCACCAATCCGCCGGTCCAGGAGAGCCCGACTCACCCCTTTGGCACAATCAATCAGCTCTTTAGCGCGCCCAACAGCGGTCTGATATTTCCCTCGAACGTAAGTTCGGACCTGCAGGCCAATGGGAAGAGGCCGGTGTTTTACAATTCCAGTCTGGGAATCCAGCGCAGCCTTGGTTTCTCTACGGTGCTCGATGTCGCATACGTAGGCACGTTGGGACGCCATTTGGGCCAGACGATCGACCTTAACGCTCTGCCTCCCGGAACAAGATTTCTGGCCGCCAACCAGGATCCGACTAACGGGAAGCCGCTCTCAGATAATTTCCTGCGCCCCTATCGTGGTCTGGGAAGCATCCCGTTTTCCGAATTCTCAGGTGGCTCAAACTACAATTCCTTGCAAGTTTCTCTCACTCGGCGTTTCACTCGAGGGTTGTCTTTCGGGGCCGCCTACACATGGTCGAAAGCGCTCGACTATGGCGATACGACCGGTACGGCGGTGGCCAACTTCGCTCCGCTGCACGCGTACAACTACGGTCTGGCTGGTTTCGACCGGGACCATTCCGTCAAGATCAACTGGTTGTGGAGCATGCCGAGGGCGAGCAATCTTTGGGATGTAAAGCCAATCCGCGCAATCTTCGACAACTGGCAACTCTCCGGCATCGCGTCCTTTGTGCGTGGTGCGCCTAAAGGCATCACGGTTGCTAATTCGGGAGGCGTCGACCTTACAGGGGGAACTGACGGCGCCCGCGTTCTGCTCACCGGGAATCCGGCACTTCCATCCGGCAGTCGTACGGTGCTGCAATACTTCAATACGAGCGTGATTGCGGAACCGGCGGTGAACACTGTCGGCAATAATGGTCAGTACTCCAACTTCGTCGGAAACGCGGGGAAGGCGGTATTTCGAGGGCCCGGGACCAATAACTGGGACGTGGCCTTGTTCAAGAATATCCCTATCAAAGAGAAAGTGACGTTTCAGTTAAGGGGCGAGTTCTACAACTTGTTCAACCATCCGTCGTTTAGCGGCGTAGATACCGCGGCGCAGTTCAATGCGGCAGGACAGCAGACCAGCAATACTTTTGGAAACCTTACCAGCGACCTGGGTCCGCGCCAGATCCAGCTTGCGGGCCGCATCACCTTCTGACGCGCACGAAAGGTAACACCCTCCTTGCTCTTTCATCGTTGGTTCAGAAGGCCAGCGGTGAAAGGGCTATTTTTCAGAGGGTGTCCATGCTCTCCTGGTTGCGGCCGGGTTTCTCACATGGATCTTTTGCATAGTCAACGACGGTCCTCTGGTTTCGATCTACCACTCACCCAATTTCTTCAGCTTCTTGATCCGGCGCCTGATCAGATCGCGTTTTAACGCGCTCACGTGCGAGATAAAAAGCTTGCCGTTCAGGTGGTCAGTCTCGTGCTGCATGGCGCGCGCGAGCAGTTCTTCGCCTTCCGATTCGAACCACTTGCCTTCCACATCTTGCGCGCGCACCGTGCACTTCATCGCTCGCGTCACGTTCTCGCGGAAGTCGGGAAGGCTTAAGCAGCCTTCGCTATGGGTTTGGCGGCCCTCTTTGCTGATGATCTCAGGATTGATGATCACCATCTTCGCCTTGGGGTCTTCTTTGAACGTGCAATCAATGACTGCGATGCGCTTGGCAATGCCGATCTGCGGCGCGGCCAGCCCCACGCCGTGAGCCGCGTACATCGACTCGAACATGTCTTCGATCAGCTTCTTGAGTTCTTCGTCAAAGACGGTGATGATGTCAGCGGGCTTGTCCAGGACTGGATCGCCGTACTTCACGATGGGATAGATCATTGAGTGTTGTTGTAGTGCGTTGGTAGTCGATGCTTTGGGTCAAGTTTCAACTCTGTCATCCTGAGGCCTGCTGTGGGCCGAAGGATCTCCCGGAACATTTCGGGCTTAACTCCTCTATCGGGGCTCTTTCACCAGCCTTTGCTTCTTCGTGAGAGCCGGGACAGCACATGTAAGGCCGATGAATTCCGGAAGGTCCTTTGCCCAACAGCAGGCCTCAGGATGACAGACTCATTCGTAATGAATCGTAGAGTGCGAGCCTCATTCTTCCTAAAACTCAGCGATCTGCTTGCAGTACGACTTGTAATTACGCTCGAACTCCATCACTGAATCTCCGCCGAACTTTTCCAGGGCCGCGCGTGCAAGCGTCAGCGCCACCATGGCCTCACCTGCGACTCCGGCTGCGGGTACTACGCATACGTCGGAGCGTTCGTAGGCGGCCTTCACTGGCTCCCGAGTAGCGAAGTCGACCGATTCCAGCGGACGTCGCAACGTCGAAATCGGCTTCAGATATCCACGTACCACGATGTCTTCGCCGTTGGAGATGCCGCCCTCGATACCGCCGGCGTTGTTGTGCGCGCGTGTGAAGCGCGTGAAGTGATCGTTATTCGCCTTGTCGGCCGAATAGCCAATGGGATCGTGCACTTGAGATCCGAAGGAGACGGCGGCGTTGACTCCGCGTCCGATCTCGACGGCCTTTACTGCCTGCAACGACATCACGGCAGCGGCGAGTTGGGCGTCGAGGCGCTCATCCCAATTGGCATAGGTGCCGAGTCCGGGGGGCAAATGGTGTCCGATTACCTCGAAGATGCCGCCGACGGAATCACCGGTGCGCAACGCCTGATCCACTTCGGCTTTCATGCGCTGTTCCGCATCGGGATCGACACAGCCGAGCAGGACCTCCTCCTTCTCCGCCAGTGAGCGCATCTGTTCCCATTGCGGGACACCATCGTATGCCGCCTTGCCGACCGCAATCACATGGCTGAGCACTTCGGCCTCGACGTGCTTCAACAGAAGCTTGGCGACCGCGCCCAACGCAACGCGGGCAGCCGACTCTCGCGCCGACGCGCGCTCGAGCACGTATCGAGCTTCGGGCAAGTTGTACTTGAGCGCTCCGGCGAGATCCGCATGTCCCGGACGCGGCGATGCTACGCGTTTGTGTTTTGCGGGATCGCCGACGCCTACTGGAAGCGCCTCTTCCCAATTCTTCCAGTCGCGATTGTCGATGCGCAGCGAGATTGGCGAGCCGATCGTTTTGCCGTGTCGCACGCCGGAAATAAACTGTGCGGTATCGCGCTCGATCCGCATGCGTCCGCCCCGGCCATAGCCCTGCTGGCGGCGCCAGAGTTCGCGGTTGACGAACTCCTGATCGATCTCCACGCCGGCGGGAATGCCGGAGATGACGGCGACGAGCGCCTCCCCATGAGACTCACCGGCTGTGCAGAAGCGGAGCATGAATCGTAGATTTTACAGGAATGGTCGAGTAGACAGTTTTCAGTAGGCAGTAAGAAGCAGTAAAGGCGACAGCCCATGCTCTGTCGCCTGCAGAATATTCCGTCAAAACAAAAGGCCGGCTCTTCTTCGCCGGCCTTTGTGTCATCTGCAATTCCTGCTAACGCGGAATCACGGGTTGCGTCTGCTGCGGCATCTGCTGCTGCGGCATTTGTTGTTGCACCGGAGCAGGCTGCTGCGGAGCGTATTGCTCCTGGCCCGATGGAACCGTCGACGGCCGGCTTTGTGCCGAAGCTGTCTCACCGATCGGTTCGCCTGAAACGACCATCTGCACGCGGCGATTTTGCTGGCGTCCGGAGGCACTTGCGTTGCTCGCCACTGGATCATTCTGACCGAATCCCTCGGCGGTTACGCTGTTCATGTTGATGCCCTGTCCAACAAGATAATCGCGGACGGTCATTGCACGCTGCTCGGAGAGACGCTGGTTGTATTCCGGAGTGCCTGTGCTGTCGGTGTAGCCCTCCACCTGTACTCTTAATCCCGGATAAGCCAGCAGGATTCCTGAGACCTTGGCCAGCTTCTCCCTGGCACCCGGCTTGAGCGTGTACTTGTTGGTGTCGAAGAGCACGTCGGACATATTGACGATCAGGCCGCGGGCCGAATCGCGGGTTTGCAGAATACTGTTGAGCTGCTGCTGCAAGCGCTGACGCAATTCTTCCTTCTGCTGCTCGGCCTGCTGGGCCTGGAGTTGCGCCTGTTGTGCCTGCTGCTGAGCGGATTGGGCTTGCTGTTCAGCTGAAAGACGCTGCGCCTCTGCCTGCTGCTGGGCGGTCAGTGCCGCCTGGCGTGCCTGCTCCGCTTGTTGCTGGGCCATTTCGGCCTGCTGACGCGCCTGCTGCGCCGCCTGCATGTCTTGCTCCGCGCGAGCCCGCTGCTCGGATTCGTGCTGCCGGTCGACCTCCGCGGCATCGGCACGCTGACGAGCCTCCTCTGTGCGCCGGCGTTCACGTTCCTGCCGCTCCGCGATGGATTCCTGCTCGTGTCGTCGCAGCGCGATCACGCGCGCGTCCTCGGCGTTTTGAGCGGCCTCGCGCGCGGCGGTCTCGACCGGCTTCCACTGCTTGCGAGCGTAATAGTCTTCGGCGCGATCCAGCGATGCCCGCGCTTTCGCCAGTGAGTCCGCGGCGTACTTGTCGGCCTCCGCCGCTTCTGCGAGACGTACGGCGTTGCGACCTTCCAAGAGCCCAAGTGGAACCGTGTGCTTGTGATCGTGGGTGTCGTACTGCACCAACGGATGCAAGGTAGCTGTGCCTTCCGTGTGAACATACTGTCCGCGCGGGAGCAGTTCGTATTTGGCCACGACTTGCTCGATTTGTCCTTTGGTATCGGGAAGAATTCTGTTTTCGATTACCACGACATCGCTTGGTTGTGTGACGGCGAAGTAGGGTTCCGCAGTGACGATCATCCCGAAGGTTTGGAGATCGCTGGTGACGTCGAGCTGCGCATGGTCATCCTTGATCGGCAACTCCCCAAGATTTTGTGCGCGTCCTTCGGGAGTGATCGCCCACAGTACATAAGTCAGATACTCAGGGCCGTATTGAGAGGGGTCGCCGAGCTTGTCAAACTTCGCGCTGATTACGACGCGTCCATGGCGGCTGTCGACCTTTGCCTCGCCTTTTGCTTGGGGCATCAAGGTCGTGCCCATCATGCCAAGCTTGGTTTCGCCGCCGAGATGGCGATAATTCACGGCGTCGAGCGTACGGCTCACCACTTGAACTCTGAACAGCGGAACGGTTTCACCAGTGTCGGTGACGTGGGTGCCTTGGGCGTAGCCGCCGGGATTCTGCTCGGCGGGCGGCTGCGACGTGGGATTCGGAACCTGCGCCGCCGCGAATCCGCACAGCAGCAAACATAGAGCGGGAACTTTGAAGGTCATGAGATTACCCCTTGAAATGTCGTTCGAAAGGGAACGGTCATCCATGCGCTGAGATGCTCCAAAGGAAAAAAAGGAGGGTCAACGGTGAGCTGCTGAAGCCACTCTGGTCGACTCCGAAGCTGCTGCCGGGTTCCCCCCCTCGGAGCGGGCTCACAGCGAGCCCTGAAACGCTCTGGAACAGGCAAGGATCCAGGCGAGAGGGTGGAGGCAGCTCTGGCCGCCCGGCAGCAGGCAGAGGCGCAGCGTCT
>Ga0207097_1082_pt1 | contig 13022 bp, 11 predicted proteins | sample Alteio_BWMinHeat_87_FD_153541 | JGI IMG/M metagenome (GOLD analysis project Ga0207097, IMG submission 153541) | Enriched cells from forest soil in Barre Woods Harvard Forest LTER site, Petersham, Massachusetts, United States -... | ecosystem: Environmental > Terrestrial > Soil > Temperate forest >...
ATCGCCTTCCGGCCACCTGCCGGAAATCGTCGAGATGAAAAACCATCCCTGGTTCGTCGGCGTGCAGTTTCATCCGGAATTGAAAAGCCGACCCTTTGCGCCGCATCCGCTCTTCGCCAGTTTTGTGAAGGCAGCGCTGGCGAAGGGGGAAAAGAAGAAACGAGCGGCATAATCTAGAGCATTTTTGGTTTAATCACGTATGTTATTTCCGTCATTCCCCGAATTTTGCTCTTGCAAAATTCTAGGGGAATCCAAATGGATCACCCTAGAATCGCTTTGCGATTCGGGTGATGACGATGTAAAGAATTGAACCAAAAATGCTTTAGGGAGGCCATTAAGAATATGTTCAGTTTAAAACAAGCTCGGATGCGCTAAAATTGGGATTCAAACAGAATGAGTGTATCTAATAGTCAGGCTATACAACAGGCTGCTCATAAGTTATTAAGCCAACCCGTGTGGGCAGGAAAAAATCTGGAATTTTGGTTTACGCAAATATTTCCTCATGCCATCGAGTATATGGAAGAGGAATATAATAATAGAGCTAAGCAATATCAGGCGAAATTGGCAAAGAGCTTGTCCATAAAGACATTAAATGATGGTTTTCTTGGCACAGAATCTTTTGAACTTTTTTATCAGGAGGTCAGAAAGCGTCTCTCTTTAATGAACGATCAAGATTACGAAATGTTTTCGGAGCTTACGGAGTTACGCCTAATGTTCCATAAAACAAGGGATTTACGAATTCAGATTCTCGATGATTTATTGCCCCTTATGCAATCATGGCGTGATAAAGGGTGTACTCAACCAAGAATAGATCTTGGAAAGTTAATACATATTCGGCACCAAATTGCCGAACCTGGGAATATTTATATTACGAATATTGCAAATCTTGTTCAGATCGTGCCTAAAAAATGGCAGCCGGACGATCCTAAGACAACGTATCGTGATTTAGAAAGTGACCTAACTAAAATAGCGCAAATGTTATATTCTTTACAATCAGCACAGCAAGAATCGCTATATTGGAGAAAATCTATGGCAGACAAAGGAGATAGTCTTTCTCCGCATGCAATAAATAGATTGGCAGACCAATGGAAGCATCGCGGTAATAGATAGACAGAAGATATGAGCGCATCTCCTCTTACAATTATCGCACAGCGTATAGGTGCATTTCTGCAATCACCTGCGCAGCCGGATGTGACCATGAAAACATGGTTGTCAGAAAAACTTCCGCAGGCATTGCAGCATATCAAAGAGCGCTATGAAGCGGAAGCGCAGCCCTATATTCAGTATTGCCTCGACGTTTTTGATGATGCTAATGGCCAAAATATTAATAATATTACGCTATCGGATGGGCAGTTTGAGAGTTTTTATTTCAAAATTAAGCAAAGGGTGGGAGAGCGCACGCAGGATAGCCATGCTAGCCCTGTTGAGGTCTTTGATTATCTTACCAGTTTGAAAGAAGCTTATCAAAGGCTCTGTCAGCAAAAAAGCTTTTTAGAAAAGCAATTTATACCGCGCCTGAATAGGCTTGCCACTGCCCAACCGGTACCAGAGGATATTCATTTATTTCAACGTGCTGCCGAGGATGAGTATATTATTTCGCAATTGAAATTTTATAAGGATTTACCTCCTGAGATGAGGGCAGGTACGGAGGCCGACAATACTTACCGCCAATTTTTACGGGCAATGCAAAATCTACTGCCGCATCACGTGAAGCGGCAGGGATATAACATTATGCATCCAGGTCGGCGTATGCCCACATCTTCTTCTCATCCCTTTGGTATTAACTGACGCACTGCCATTATTGCGCCATACCACCAGGATTGGCCAAAAATTCATTGGCGTAATATTCCGATCCGTTGCCATCTGCCGAAGGCGTAAGCCCAGCATAGCTATTATTGCCTCCCGCCGATGGGCTCAAATTGCCGAATTCTCCGGCCACAGGCGCGTTTCCGCCCGGCGTGAGCAAGCTCAGGTTGATATCCTGAACGCGGAAAATATAGGGGATAATGGTACCGGTATTACCGATAACCTGGTTTGCCGAAGAGAAGAAAGAGCTATTCAGCACGACCTCATTATTTTGCAGAAGCTGATTCAGGAGCGTCGCTGACGGGCCGGTGGGGGGTGGCGAGCGATAGAATACGGAGCCTACCGCCAGTCCAAGATGCCCGTCCACCGTCAGGTTCTCGGCATCGGCAAGCTGGATATCGCTGAAATTGATGGCACGGGTGCCGTTGAAAAACTGCTGGCTGGCATCCAGCGTTTGGCCCTGCATGGCTCCGTTTTGCAGCACGAAATAGCCGCCTGTGCCGGTAAATGAGATGTTGCTGTCGCCGAAATGCATCGAGGTGCCGTTTCCGTCGAGTAATATGCCGACACTGCCGCCGGTAATCTGGCTATTGCTGACGATTGTTCCGCCGGAGCCGTTGCGGGCGAATAATCCCGTGCCGTTATTACTCAAGGCAACACCATTGATGGCTGCGCTTTGGGAATGATCGAGCTTGATGCCTATGGCATTGGATATCAAACTGTCGCCGCTAAAGTCGGCATTGTCGCTGTCACTTATCAACACGCCGATATTCGTGCCATCGCCGGTAACATTGTTGGAGGCAAATTCTACGCCATTGCTGCCTGAAATCGTAATGCCGATAGCAGCGCCGCTGATGGTGTTATTATCGACGTCTGTATGATGCTGACCGTCCCCGTCGGTAAAGGCGCTGCTGCCCAGAATGCTGATGCCATTGCTATTATCGGTCAATGTGTTGTGGCTAACGGTGGCATAGCTGTGATCCAGCGCGATGCCGGTGCCGAATCCGGTAGTATTATTGTTATCGACCAGGTTGCCGCTGCCGGAAACATCGGTAAGCGCGATGCCCGCTACGCCGCTATCGCCGGTGATTGTATTGCTGGTGACGGTGATAGCGCTATCACTGATATCCACCCCATCGCCGGTGATATGCGTCATCACATTGCTGGTAACAGCGGCGGTGCTCTGGAAGACATTGATACCGATGTCACTGCTATCGATAGTATTGCTGTCGACGGTGACGCCATTGTCGCTATGGGTGATGTTAATGCCGACGATATTGCTGCTCAGGCTGTTATGGGCAACGCTGCCGCTGCTGTCGTCGAGCCCGATGCCGATAAGGAAACCAGTAACGCTGTTGGCAGCGCCATCCGTAGCGTCGCCGATAACAGCGTGCGTGACAGCGGATAAATAGATGCCAGTATTGTCGCCTCCTGGCGTAAGCCTATCGGTTGCCTTGGTTACCGTATTGTCATTCAACTCGACCTGATCGCCGTTACCGATAGCGATGCCGTCATTGCCGATATGGGTAAGGGTATTGGCGGCAATGCCGAGATTGCTGACGCTATTGGCGATGATGCCATCGACCGCAGTATCAATGGTATTATGGGTAAGGATGACGTTGGTGTAATCCGGAACCGAACCGATATCCGTATCCGGCGTCAGGCCGCTATTATCGATAAGAATGGCTGCCAGCGTGTTGCTGATGCTGTTGCCGTCTATCTGTGTGCCGGTAACATCGGTGCCGTTGATGCCGATCTGAAATTGGCTTATCTCGTTATTATCCGAAACCAGCGTATCCGATACGCCCTCGAGGTCTATGCCGATATCGCCAAGTTCATCGGCACCCGCGCCATAGCTTATGGTATTGGTTTGGATAACATGGCCATTGCCGCCGAGTACATCGATTCCATCGCCGCCATCGACGCTGATGAGGTTATGGGTGAGGGTGGCGCTGTCGCTATCGGCGACAAGGATGCCCGAAATAAGGCTGCCATTGATGTGGTTATGGTCAACCAGCACATTATCGCTGCCATGGTTCAGGTATATGCCGATGCTATCGCTACTCAGCGTATTAAAGCTGACGGTAGCCAGGCTGTTATTCAATGAAATGCCAATGTCGAAGCCGCTGATAGTATTACTGTTATGTTCACCGCCGATGATGGTGTGCGCATCGTCACCGTCGACATGCACATCGACCAGCTTGATGCCGGTGACGGTTTGTGCAGGAAGAATGCTGGCGGCGCCGATTTGATTGTTGGTAATAGTCAGATTGTTGCTGTCCCGTACGTTAATACCGTTATGGCTGATAGTGGAAAGGGTATTATTGTCTATGGAAACATTCTCAACGACGGCAAGCTGAATGCCGATGGTGACTTCGCCGTCGATGCTATTGCCGTCGATGCTGATATCGTGGGCGGAGTAGGCGGGATCGGAGCTGCTGTCATAGGAGCCATTGAGAGCGATGCCGGTATCGAAGCCATGGATATCATTGCCGTTGCCGGAGGTGTCGCCGACATTGCTGCTGCTGACATCGGAGAGCTGGATGCCGGTATCGGCGCCGCTATCGGCAGCGGTGATGTGGTTGAAGGTGAGGGTCAAATGGTCGCTGCTGCTGATATCGATGCCCACGCCAGTAATGAGAAACAGCACGACGATGCTGTGGATGACGAGTAGGATGGTGTACATAAGTCCTCAAAGCGACTAGCGGCTAGCGGCTAGTCAAAATTATTAATTACTAGTCGCCAACCGCTAACCGCTAGCCACTATATTACAAAACTCTTCCGCCTTTACGCTCGCCCCGCCGACAAGAACCCCGGATACGCCTTCGACACCTATGATTTCGCGCGCATTGGCAGCCTTGACCGATCCGCCATACAGCACGGAAATCCGCTCCGGCGCAAGGCCCAACTGCAGCGCCGCAACGGAACGGATATGCAAATGCATCTGCCGTATATCATCGCCGGACGGTGTTTTCCCAGAACCAATAGCCCAAACCGGCTCATATGCAAGTAGAAAGTGGCACTTCCCCTCCCCCATTAGGGGGGAGGCTGGGAGGGGGGCGAGATTCGCACCTGCGGAGTAAGAACGCCCCCACCCGGGAATACTCTCCACCAACTGCCGCCCGACGGCCTCCATGGCCTGGCCGCTATCGCGCTCGGCTTCGCTTTCCCCCACACAGATAATGGGAATCAGGCCGGATTCGATGGCTCGCGCCGCTTTCTGACGCACGTCTTCATTACTTTCCTGATGATAAAGCCGCCGCTCGGAATGGCCGACAATGACATGCGAACAACCTGCTGCTTTCAACATGGGCGCGCCGATATCACCGGTAAAAGCGCCGCTGGGCTGGCTATGGCAGTCCTGGCCGCCGACTTTCACTTTGGAGCCGATCAGGCTGGTTATCACCTGCGAAATGAGAATGGCAGGCGGGCAAACCACTACCTCGATGCCCGCCGGCAACTTATCCGCCGCATCGGCCACCGCCAGCGCCAAATCATGCGCCATGGCCGGTTCGCCATGCATTTTCCAGTTACCGACAATCGTTTTTTGCATCCGTTACCACTATCCTATCAAAAACCCTTTTACAATCGTGATTTGTCGTGTAGCTTTTCCAGCTCAATAACTATCGATTAATAAAAATGTTGAATAGTTTCCGATCCTTAGCAAACAGCGTCTGGGCAAAAATACTGGTCGCCTTTCTGGTATTGTCTTTTGCCATCTGGGGCATCGGCGACATGGTACGCAATCCGGCGCGCAAACAAGCCGTAGCAACGGTAGGTAACGAGACCATCACCAGCGATGCCTTCATGCGTTCGTTACGGCAGGAAACGGATAATCTGCGCCGCGTGCTGGGCGATAATTATTCGCCGGAATTGGTTAAAAATATGAATCTGGCCCCTTACGTGCTGCATAAGGAAATCAACCAATTGCTGCTGAAGCAGGAAAGCGAAGCGCTGGGACTGATACCCGGCGACGCCGACGTGGTGCGTCATATTCGCGGCATACCGGGTTTTCAGGATGAAAAAGGCAATTTCGACAAGACTATTTTTGAAGCCACGCTCAAACACGCCAATATATCGGAAAAAGCCTATGTCGAAGAGATTCGCCAGGAAATGGCCATCAACCTGCTGGCCGATACGTTGACCGGCGTGATGCCGGTATCCGATACGGCGGCACGCATGCTTCTGGAGGCACGCGAGGAACAGCGCTCCGTAACGATTTATAGCCTAAGCCCCTCGCTGGTGACGGACGTGGGGCAACCTAATGAGTCGCAAATCAAGGCCTATTACGACAGCCACAACCGCGACTTCACCGCGCCGGAATACCGAACGCTCAGCTATGTCACCATCAGCAGCGCCGATGTTCCTGCCAATACCGCCCTTTCCGAAGATGCACTCAAGGCCGCCTACAAAGAACGCCTTGATGAATTCAAGCGCCCGGAGCGCCGACAGGTCGAGCAGTTGCTCTATAGCTCCGAGGACAAAGCGCGTGCAGCGATGGATATGATTAAGAGCGGAAAGAGCTTCGAGCAAGTGGGCAAAAGCACCGATATCATGAACAAAAATGCTCTATCGCTGGGCAAGGTCGAGCACGGCAACATATTGGAGAAAGCCGCCGACGCCGTCTTTTCGCTGAAAGCGGGCGAAACGACGCAGCCCATCGAAAGCCCGTTCGGCTGGCATATTTTTTATGTCAGTACCATCGAGCCGCCTTCCGTTGCACCGTTCGAGGAAGTACGCCCCGCTTTGGAAAAGGACATGAAACAGCGCAACGCCGACGACGGCTTAAGCAAGCTGGCGAATACGCTGGAAGATGCCTTGGCCGGTGGCAGCACATTGCAGGAAGCTGCTAAAACCTTGGGCTTAAAAGTAATTGCCGTCGGGCCGGTCGATCGCGCCGGACATACGCCTGAGGGCAATAAGGCTAAGGATTTACCTGATTTCCCGACATTCCTCACTACGGCGTTCAAGACCGAGGAAAAAACCGAGTCCCCCATGGCTACGGCCAAAGGCGGGATATTTTACCTGGTGCGCGTCGATAGCATTTTGTCGGAGCGGTTGCGCAGCCTCGATGAAGTCAGGGGCATCGTGGTCTCCAACTGGCAAAACGAAGAGCGCGGAAAACATTTGAGCACGTTGGCACAGACGATTGGCGCTTCCTTCGCCACGCCCACCGGGCGCAGCGCTGCAATCGCTAAATATCGCCTGCAGCCTGCGGCCGTCGCCGCCATCAAGCATACCAGCACCAACGCCAAAGAGCTGGCGCTGCCGGCGCCGCTGGTAAGCGAGGCGTTTAGCCATGCGCCGCAACAAGCAACCAGTGCCTACCCGGCGCAAAGCGGCAATTATCTTATCGCGGTCATTGATAGCATTATTCCCGCCCCGCCGCCGGAAAAGAATGCCAAGGGAGCAAATAGCCTAGCCGAGATTCGCAAAGACCTGGAACGCGATATGCAGAATGAGATACTCGAACAATATGTCCATTCCTTGACGAACACCTATCCCGTTTCGGTCAACGATGCCGTGCTGCACTCGCTGATCGCATCGTCACGCCAGCCATAGGAATAGGTGCTATTATGTTGCCTACCCCTAACCCGATGATCTACCCGGCGCAGGATAGCTTCCGCCAGCAATTCGAGCGCGGCCTGTCGCAACTGGTATGGACCGTCTGCCCCGCCGATCTGGATACGCCGGTATCGGCCATGCTGCGGCTGATAGAAGAAAACGCGCCGTGCTTCCTGCTCGAATCGGTGGAAAAAGGCGAGATACGCGGGCGCTATTCGGTAATCGGCCTGATGCCCGATATCATCTGGCGCTGCAGCGGCAACAAGGCGGAAATAGCCCTGTGCGATACCATGGACGAAAGCGTATTTACCCCCTGCCCCGACGATGCGCTGACCTCCTTCCGCAAGCTCTACGAAGCCTCAAAGATCGACATGCCGGACGGCCTGCCGCCCATGGCCGCCAGCCTGATCGGCTATATGGGCTACGATATGGTCAAGCTGATGGAAAAGCTGCCCGATACCAAGCCCGATACGCTGGGCATCCCCGATAGCTGTTTCATCCGTCCCAAAATCATGGTGATTTTCGACGCGGTGACGGACCAAATCTACATCATTACCGCCATCTGGGCCGATGCCAAGCGCGGCAGCGCCGACATTGCTTACGAAGCGGCGAAAAAGCGCATCCGTCATGTGCTGGACCGGCTGGCCGCGCCGGTGCCGCCGCCCAAAGCGCATCCTGCCCAGCCGGTGAAAATAAGCGATTTCACCTCCAATACCACGCGCCCCTATTACGACGAGATGATCGACCGCGCCAAGGAATACATATGCGCCGGGGATATTTTCCAGGTCGTGCTGTCGCAGCGTTTCAGCGCGCCTTTCACCCTGCCACCTTTTTCGCTCTACCGGGCGCTGCGGCAGCTCAATCCATCGCCGTTTCTGTTTTACCTGCATTTCGGACATTATACGCTGGTCGGCTCCAGCCCCGAAATACTGGTGCGACTGCGCAATGGCGAAGTCACCATCCGTCCCATCGCCGGCACGCGCAAGCGCGGCCGCGACCGCGAGGAAGACCGCTTATTGGCTCAGGATTTACTGTCCGACGGCAAGGAAATCTCCGAGCATCTCATGCTGCTGGATTTGGGGCGCAACGATGTCGGCCGCGTCGCCAAGATCGGCACGGTGCGCACAACGCAGAGCATGGCGATTGAGCATTATTCGCATGTGATGCATATCGTCTCCAATGTCGTCGGCGAGATCGACCCGCGCTTCGATGCGCTCTCGGCGCTGATTGCGGGCTTTCCCGCCGGCACCGTCAGCGGCGCGCCGAAAATCCGCGCTATGGAAATCATCGACGAATTGGAACCGGAGCGGCGCAGCTTCTACGCCGGATGCATCGGCTATTTCTCCGGCAGTGGCAACATGGATACGTGCATCGCGCTGCGCACCGGGCTGATCAAGGATAATCGCCTCTATGTGCAGGCCGGCGGCGGCATCGTCGCCGAGAGCGATGCCGAAGCAGAATACCAGGAATCGCTCAACAAGGCCCGCGCCCTGATGCGCGCCGCCGAAGAGGCGATAAAATTTACCTGATTACCTACCCGCAGCCGGAGTAACTGGTGTTTCCGCAGCTTGGGTATCGCTTGTATCCGCCGTAATCTTACCGCTATTCAGGATGAAATTATCTTTGCCCTTGCCTTGGACCGGCTTATTATTGCCAACGATAAAACTCGCATCCTTGTCTTTGCTGTCATAGATCTGGCCCGGCATCAGCTTCAGTACATCTTTCTTGCCGCCGACATCGACACTGACAATTTCAACGCCTTTGCCGGTGTTTTTAAGCGTCACCGCGCCGGCCATGCCGGATACGAGCGAAAAGGCGGCAAGCGAGGCAAGGAATACATAACTTTTCATAAGGCAGTCTCCATAAATGTCATCCTGTGAGACGCAAAGCAGCTGCGCACTATTTCATACAACAAAAAAATATCCTGCGCTACTGCTTACGCAATCCGTAGGATGAGGGCCAGAATTTTGCGCTCGGCCATGGACATGGGCAGTTGCGTCAAACGCTCATAGTCATACCATGTACCCGCTTTCGATGACGCCTCCAACAGGTACACCTCCGCCTCAAGGGTGAAATGGCTGTATTGCTGGCGAATATGGCCAAGCTCGACTCCATCAGCGAAGCGATAGCGGCGCTTCTGGAAATCTACCTGCCCCGACGAGGCATCGCTTTCAACGAAATGATATAGCCCATGCAAAAAGCGCGTGGTGCGCGGGAGAGCATAATAATGGCCGCGCGGATTGCGAAATACAGCGATGCGTTTGCGCCGCACCGGCGTAGCTTTGGCTTTTTTCGGCAATGGATAATGTTCCGGGGCATCTTTGCCCGCACATATCGCCGCTGCCGGGCATTCTTCGCATAGCGGGGCATGCTTGCTACAGATCATCGCGCCGATATCCATCATCGCCTGATTGTAATCAAAGGGATTAGCCGCATCCAATAGCAGCGCCGCTTTTTCCCATAACTGCGCTTCATTGGGCTGCGACAACGCAAAGATACGCGACAGCACGCGGCGCACATTGGCCTCCATCACCGCCACCGGCTGCCGGTAAGCAAAGGCGGCGATGGCATGTGCCGTATTGCGCCCAATACCGGGTAGCGCCGTGAGTTTTTCGATACTCTTAGGAAGCGTCTTGCCGCAGCGTTTGGCGCTTTGATGGAGATTGAGGGCGCGGTTGTAATAGCCCAATCCCTGCCACGCCTGCAGCACCTCATCTTGCTTGGCTGCGGCCAGCGCCGCTAATGTAGGGAAGCGCGCCAGAAAAGGAAAATAATAGCGCTCCAGCACGGTCTTGACCTGCGTCTGCTGCAGCATGATCTCGCTGACATAAATCGCATAGGGATCGGCGGTGATGCGCCATGGCAGATTTTTGCGGCCATACGCTTGATACCAGCGGTGCAGGCGGCGGTGAAAGGTGCGTAGATGATTTCTATCCATGCGCAGATCATCCATGATTCTCTTTGCCTTGTAAACGTCCGCCCGCTATAAAAGGAAAACGAATTATGAACTATGCCCTCCTGCTGGTCATGAGCGAAAAAAGAGAAATAATGCTGGCGCAAGTCACGCAATCCGCCGAGTCGGCCCATCTGGCGAAGAATTTTTTTATCCGCAAGCAGGAGTTCATCGTCGCCCTTGCGTCGCCGGATTTTTATATTCAGCTGGTGTTCATCGGCATGGCGCTCACGATTGCATGGCTGATGGCCATGCTGATCCGCAGGCGCGCTAAAAGCCATTTCGCGGCGCATCCGCCCAAGCGCATCGATGTTGAATTCATCACTAAGCCGCTGACGCTGATCGGGCCGCTGCTGGCCCTGCTTTACTTAAGTATCATCAAGCCCCTGGCCGATGATTATGCCCCTGCCATCGATCTGACGGATGCGGCGTTTCAGCTTTGCTTCGCTTATTTCCTGGTCAAATGCGTACTGCTGATCGTGCGTTCGCAGCCGGTGGCCTATTTTATCTCCTTCGTCATCATGCTGGTGGCGGCCCTACGGGCCACCGGGTTTATCCGCTCAACGGTGGAATATCTACACTCCATGGGATTTGAAATCGGGCAATTCCATATCTCGGTACTCAACCTGGTGCATGGCATCGTCATACTGGTGGTGGTGTTCTGGATCGCGGGCGTCCTGTCGCGCACGCTGGAAAGCTATCTGCGCCGCAGCTCGACGTTGAGTTATACCGCCCGCGAATTGACGGTCAAATTCTTCAGCATCTTCGTGTATTTCGTCGCGCTGATGATAACGCTCTCGGTGATGGGCGTCGATCTCACGGCCTTTGCCGTATTCGGCGGCGCGCTGGGCGTCGGCATCGGCCTGGGCTTGCAGAAGCTTACCGCCAATTTCGTCAGTGGCATTACCCTGCTCATGGAAAAATCCATCAAGATCGGCGATCTCATCGAAGTCGGCGGCAACACCGGCTGGGTGCGCCAGCTTAATATCCGCTACGCGCTGATTGAAACCGCCGACGGGCGCGAGGTATTGATTCCCAATGAAGAACTGATATCGACGCGCGTCACCAACTGGACGCATTCGAGCAATACGGCCCGCCTCGATATCAAGGTGAACGTGGCCTATAATAGCGATCCGGCCAAAGTGCGCGACCTCATGATCGAAGCAGCGCGCGCTCATCCGCTATGCCTCAAAAATCCCGCGCCTGCTTGCTGGCTGCGCGAGTTTGGCGACAATGCCCTGCAATTCATGCTCACCTTCTGGATCCCCGACGTGCGCGAGGGGCGCTTCGGCCCGCAGAGCGATGTCATGATCGTTATCCTCAGAAAATTTCGCGAGGCCGGCATCGGCATTCCCTGCCCAGCGGCGCAGAATGCGGTGGGGAATTTGTAGAATACTCACAAATTACAAAATTGACACAAATGCCTTATTTGTGTTATATTAAGCTATATTACAGCTTAGAAGGCATCCCATGACCGAAGTACGCTTGCGCAATGTCGATCCCTGGGTAGTGGAATCCTTGCGCGCTATGGCCAAAAAGAACGGCCGCAGCATGGAAAATGAAATCAAGGATGCGTTGTATAAAATCGCCAGCGCCCCTAAGAAGAAAATGCTGGAAAGGCTGCGCGTCTTGCGCGAAAAACAGCGCCGGGAAATCGGAACGTTGCCCGATAGCACGCCTGATATCCGTGCAGAGCGTGAAGAATGGTAATGGTGCTGGACGCCAGCGTGGTGGTAAAGCTGTTTGTAGATGAGCCGTTATCGGAAGCAGCTAAAACCATCGTTGAAAGATACCCCCTTCTTTTTGCTCCCGATCTTATTCGCATCGAAGTTTCATCGGCTATTACACGCAAAGCGCGCAATCGTGCCATACCGGCCGATATGGCTTATGAAAAATTGCGGGAATGGAAGAGATTTCTGGATGAGAATAACCTGCAACTCATCGCAGCCGAAGAACTGCTGGAAGACGCGGAGAAACTTTCCATCGAACTGCGCCATCCACTGAAAGATTGCCTGTATCTCGCCACCGCCAAGCTGCATAGGCTGCCGCTGGTGACGGCGGATAAACCGTTTATCGACGCGCTTAAAGGACGCTTTCCCAAGGTGCGGCATTTGTCAGAGTTTGGGTGAGCGCGGACATTGCTATATCCATGTAAATACGTTATCGTCCCACAAACTATAAGGTAACGTTATGGCTGACTTTCCCAAACGCCTCCTCCCCGACTGGCAAAAGCTCGCGCAAAAAGACATCGGCGAGGGAAAATCGCTCGATGACCTCACCTGGCAAACGCCGGAGGGGATTGACGTCAAGCCGCTTTATACGGCGGCGGATTTAGAAAATCTCGAATATGCCGACACGCTGCCCGGCTTCGCGCCCTACGTTCGTGGCCCGCGGGCAACGATGTACACGGTGCGGCCCTGGACGCTGCGGCAATATGCCGGTTTTTCCACCGCCGAGGAATCCAATGCCTTTTACCGCCGCAACCTGGCGGGCGGGCAGAAGGGATTGTCAGTCGCGTTCGACCTGGCGACGCATCGTGGCTACGATTCCGATCATCCGCGCGTCGTCGGCGATGTCGGTAAGGCGGGCGTAGCCATCGATTCGGTAGAGGATATGAAAATCCTGTTCGACGGCATTCCGCTGAACGAAATGTCCGTGTCGATGACCATGAACGGAGCCGTGCTGCCGATCATGGCAA